>Ga0315540_10000142_pt1 | contig 37866 bp, 39 predicted proteins | sample SalMarSW160110MG_FD_203677 | JGI IMG/M metagenome (GOLD analysis project Ga0315540, IMG submission 203677) | Salt marsh sediment microbial communities from the Plum Island Ecosystem LTER, Massachusetts, United States - Salt Marsh Sediment SW1601-10 ...
GCCTTCCGCTGGTGGCGGCTGCCGGCCGACGGCATCGGGCTGGCGCGCATGGAATTCGTGGTCAACAACCATATCAAGGTCCACCCGATGGCGCTGGTGCGCTTCGAGGAGCTGAAGGACGCCGCGGCCAAGCGCGAGATTGCGAAATTGACGGTGGGCTATGACGACAAGCCGCAATATTTCGTCGACCGGCTGGCTCGCGGCCTGGCCCGCCTTGCCGCTGCCCGCCATCCCGACCCGGTGATCGTGCGCATGAGCGATTTCAAGACCAACGAATATGCCAACCTCATCGGCGGTGCCGAGTTCGAGCCGGTCGAGGCCAACCCGATGCTCGGCTTTCGCGGCGCCTCACGCTATTACTCGCCGCGTTATCGCGAAGGCTTCGCACTCGAATGCCGCGCCATTCGCCGCCTGCGCCAGGAAATGGGGTTCCGGAATGTGATCGTCATGATCCCCTTCTGCCGCTCCACCGCGGAGGCCGACCGGGTGCTCGAGGTGATGGCCGAGAACGGCCTGAAGCGCGGTGAGGACGGGCTTGAAGTCTACGTGATGTGCGAAATTCCCTCCAACGTGATCCTCGCAAAGGCCTTCGCCGAGCGCTTCGACGGCTTTTCCATCGGCAGCAACGACCTGACGCAGCTTACACTAGGTGTCGATCGCGATTCCGAAGACCTTGCCGAACTCTTCAATGAGCAGGACGAGGCGGTCAAATGGATGATCGCCAGCGTCATCACCGCAGCGCACAAGGCCCATGCCAAAGTGGGCCTGTGCGGCCAGGCGCCCAGCGACCATCCCGAATTCGCCGAGTTTCTGGTCACCTGCGGCATCGATTCCATGTCTGTGAGCCCTGATAGTTTCGTGCCGGTCAAAAGGCGGGTAGCTGCCGCTGAGGGCAGGTTGAAGAAAGGGGCAGGTGGCGCGGGGGCTGGGTGACGTGAGCGAGTTCAGGCGGGATCCAATCAGCGGTGCCTGGGTCATCGTTGCCCCGGAGCGCAACCGGCGCCCGCAGCCGTCGCGACGCAAAGGTGCCGGGTCACCGGCGCCTCGCTTCGATCCGGACTGCCCCTTTTGTCCCGGCAACGAGGCCATGTTGCCGACAATCATCGAAGAGAGCGCAGGCGATGCGCCACCGGGGTGGCTGACGCGCGTCGTTACCAACAAATACCCCGCCCTCAGCCCCGACGACGGACCGCCCGCGGCGATGGAGCAAGCCGGGCTGCGCATGTCCGGCTATGGCTTCCACGAGGTGATCATCGAGACGGCGCGTCATGATGGCGACCTCTCAACCCTGGACGCTCCCGGACTCGATGCCATTGTGCACACGTACCACAGACGTTTTGCGGATCTGGCCGGACGGACCGGCATTCGCGCCGTTGTCGTTTTCCGCAATCATGGCCGCCGGGGCGGGGCTTCCCTGACACATCCCCATGCGCAGGCTATCGCCACCGCCCTCATGCCGCCGCGGCTCGCCGATGTTGTTGAAAGGGCGCATGCGTATCACGCGCGCAACGGGCAATGCCTGATGTGCGCGGAACTGGCGCTCGAGCTTTCTCTCGCCCGGCGTATTGTCGAGGTGAGTAAAGACTTCGTAGTCCTCGTGCCCTATGCAGCGGCGGCACCGTGCGAGATGTGGATTGTCCCGCGGCGACACCAGGCCTCGTTTGCCGAGGCGCACGATGGGGAACTGGTTGAACTCGCTCGTGTGCTGCAGCGCACATTGCGGCGGCTGAACACCGTCATCGGCGATGCGCCTTACAACTTCGCCATCGAGTCCGTGGCAACGCCTGGCGCTGATTCCCAGCATTGGCGGCTGTGCATCATGCCCCGTATCGCGGAGCCCGGCGGCTTCGAACTCGGCAGTGGTCTCGCCATCAACCCGTCGAGCCCTGAAGACGACGCCGAGGCCTTGCGCCTTGCACCGGCTTGAAGGCGTTCAAGCGGGCTGTTGCGATGCCAATCCGATCAGTGGTGCGGCGTGGTTGGTGACCAGGCGAACCGGCACCGCCGCCATGCGCTTCGACATCTTGCCCTTGGCTGCGAAGTGGCGTCGGAATGCCTCGATGTCAGCGTGCGCGTGCCAGCCCCGAATGACGCTACCGAACAGATAGAGCCCGCCCCATGCCGCAGTTGCCAGCACCAGGTCGCCGCAAACGCGGGCCAGCAGCGAGGTGAACATGTCCGCGCTCTGGCGAGCGATCTCGTCGCTGTCCAGCCGTTCGAAGATCTCCTGCGCATGCCGCACGGCTGTCGGGACACCTGAGTGTTGCCGGAAATAAGCGTAAAGGGTCTCAAGGCCCGGCCCCGACAGCACATCCTCGATACTTTCAAGGCGCGACTGCGTTGATTGGCAAAGCGCGAACTCGGCCGCGGTGGTTGCCGCAAGTGCGATATGGCCGGCCTCGCTGGCGATGCTTATCCATCCACTTGGACCGGCAATGAGGCTCGCGGCACCGAAGCCGGTTCCCACATTCACCGCCAGGCATGTCGCGGACGCTTTGACCTCAGGCCCCACCCCGGCGATCGTCAACACGTCGGCAGGCTCAAGGATCGGAATCGACAGGGCGACCGCCTGCAAATCGTTGAAAAGGCGCACCGCACAACCACCCAGCCGCCGCGAGATGTCCTTGCGGCGGATGGTCCAGCGGCCGTTGGTCAGCCTGATTTCATCATCATCGAGGGGTCCGGCCGCCCCGATCAGGGCGCCGGAGCAGCCTTCGGCGCTGTCGCCGAGGCCCGACATGTAGGCATCGAGTGCATCGAGGAATTGCCCGTAAGCGGCGGATTGGTGCTCCACGACATCTTCGATGCGGCCACCCGGGCAGGCGCGCGCAAACCGCACATTGGTTCCGCCCACATCGGCAACCAGCCGCCAACTGCTCATTGCAGCTCTACTACCGGGCTGCGGGCAAGCGCGTTCAGGAAGTCCCTGCTCCATGCGTGCACATCGTGGCGGCGAACCTCAGCCAACAGCGCCTTTTGCCGGCGTTTGCGCTCCTTGAGCGGCATGCGCAGCGCCTTTTGCAGGCTCTCGGCCATTTCGTCCACGTCATAGGGATTGACGATCACCGCTTCCTTGAGCGCTTCGGCGGCGCCGGCGAACTTCGACAGCACCAGCACGCCGGGATCGTCATCGTTCTGAGCCGCGACATATTCCTTGGCCACCAGATTCATGCCGTCTCTCAACGGGCTGACAAATCCGACATGCGCCTCGCGCAGCAGTACGGCCAGGGTCCGGCGCGGGACATGGCGGTGAATATAGCGCAGCGGCGTCCAGTCGAAGTCGCCGAAGCGGCCGTTGATCGCCCCGGAGAGCTTCTCCAACTCGTCACGAATATCGGCATAGGCACCCACATCCTCGCGCGTCGGTGCCGCGATCTGCATGAAAGTGACGGCCTTTAGGTTCTCGGGATAGAGCTCCAGCAGGCGGCTGAAGGCGCGCAGGCGGTCGGGAAGCCCCTTGGTGTAGTCCAGTCTGTCGACGCCGATGATGAGCTGGCGCGGCACGATGCGCTGGCGCAGTTCGCGGACGGGCTCGTTGGCTTTGTAGTCCGTCGCCATGGCGCGAAAAGCATCGGCATCGATGCCGATAGGAAAGCAGCCCATCGACGTCTTGGCACCGAAGGCTGACGTGACGCCGGTGTCGTCTGTGGAGCCTCCGCCATGTTCCTCGACATAACGGCGGAAATTGCCCAGATCGGTCATTGTCTGAAAGCCGACCAGATCATAGGAGAACAAGGTGCGCACCAGCCACTCATTCTCCGGCGCGGCGGCCAGAATCTCGGGCGGGCAGAACGGAATGTGCAGGAAGAATCCGATTTTTTGCCGGTGGCCGCGCTTGCGCAGTTCGGCGCCGAGCGGAAACAGATGGAAGTCGTGCACCCAGATGATGTCATCGGGCCGCAGGAACGGCGACAGGGCATCGGCGAACTTGGCGTTGGTGCGCTTGTAGCCCTTCAGATAGGTTGACTTGAAGTTCACCAGATCCAGCCGATAATGCAGCATCGGCCAAAGCACGCCGTTGGAAAAGCCGACATAGTATTCCCGATAGTCGCGCTGGGTGAACGGCAGCGTGACGGTGGTGACGCCAGCCGTCTTGGTGATCTTCGGGGGCACCCGCGTGCTGGCCTCGACGGTTTCTCCATTCCAGCCGAACCACAGGCCGCCGCTCTCGGTCAGGGCCTCGCTCAAGGCGACCGCCAGCCCGCCGGATTGCTGCGGGTCCTTGAGATCCGCGACTCGATTGGAAACCACAACCAGCCTGCTCAAACGACCGCCTCCCACGGACGCGAGAGCCGCATCGCGCCATTGATGATTCCGACCATAGAATAGGTTTGCGGAAAATTCCCCCAAAGCTCTCCCGTGGTGGGATCGGTATCTTCCGAGAGTAATCCAAGATGGTTGCGGCATGCCAGCAGAGATTCGAAAATATCTCGGGCCTCGTCCTTGCGTCCAATTTTGGCCAATGCATCCAGCCGCCAGAAAGCGCAGATATTGAATGCTGTCTGCGGCAACCCGAAATCATCGGCGGCTTCATAGCGCTTCATGTGAGGACCTTGCGCCAGCGTTTTCTCGAGCACCTCCACGGTGCTTACAAAGCGCGGATCGTGTGGCGAGATGAATCCGACCTCCGCCATCAAGAGCACGCTGGCATCGAGCGAGTGCCCTCCGGCACTTTCCACGAAGGCCTTGCGTTCGTCCGACCAGGTGTTCTCGATGATGAACGCCTTCACCTCTTCGGCGCGCGCCTGCCAGTGGCGCGCCCGTTCCTGTTCGCCCAGATGCACAGCTATCTTTGCCAGCCGGTCACAGGCCGCCCAGCACATGAGGCTTGACGAGGTGTGAACCGCCGCGCGTGAGCGCAGCTCCCACATCCCGGCGTCCGGTTTGTTGTAGAGATTGTAGGCACGCTCTCCCGCCTTCTCCAGACGATTGAAGTCCTGAAGCCCCGGCTTCATGGCCAGCCGGGTGTCGAAGAATGTCTGCACCGCACCCAGGATGACGTTGCCATAGACGTCGTGCTGATGGTGCTCGTAGGCCGCGTTGCCCACCCGCACAGGCCCCATTCCCCGATAGCCGGCAAGATGGTCGATGGTGCTCTCGGGAAGCCTGCGTTCCAGCCCGATGCCGAATACCGGTTGCAAGTGTCCGCCGTCGGCTTCGGCAACCACATTCATCAGCCAGCGAAAGTAGTTCTCCATGGTCTTGACCGCCCCGACGCTGTTCAAGGCGCGGACGACAAAAAATGAATCCCTGAGCCAGCAATAGCGATAGTCCCAGTTTCTGCCGCTTCCCGGAGCCTCGGGAATGCTCGTGGTAAGCGCCGCGACGATCGCCCCCGTCGGCTCGTAGGTGCACAGTTTCAAGGTGATGGCCGCGCGTATCACGGCATCCTGCCAGTCCAGCGGCAGGGCAAGCCTTCCCGACCATCCGCGCCAGTAATCCAGCGTGCGCTCCATGAAATTTCTGGCCGTTTCGGCCACGCTACCCTGCAGCGTCTCATCGGGGCCCAGAATGAGGTTCAACTCGTCCTCGAGATTGAACTCCCTCTCGTCGGCGAGGTAGTCGATGGGCGCATCGGTGGTGAGGCGCACGGCGAAACTCGGGCCGACAAAGCGCATGTGATTTGAGCCGCGGGTGATTTGCGGGGAACGCCCACCATATTCGAATGTCGGCCGCACGCGGATGGTGATGCGTGGCGCGCCCTGTAATGGCCTGATGCGTCGAATGAGCGTCTGAGGTCGAAAGATCCGGTCGCGCCAGTGGAAACGGGGGGCGAAATCGATCACTTCGATGCTTCCCGTCGTGGCATGCAGAACGGTGCGCAGAACCGCTGAGTTGCCCTTATAGGTCTGCTCGCTGCTTTTCAGTCCGGCCAGCCCGATCTCGCAGGTACTGTCAGCGCCAGCTTGCGCATCTCCCTTCAGCAAGGTGGCAAAGATCGGATCACCATCGAAGCGTGGCAGACAGCACCACACGATCCGCGCCTGCTTGTCGATGAGCGCGCCGAAGCTGCAATTCCCCACAAATCCGAGATCGAGTGTGCTCACGTTCAACGGGTCTCCGGCATAGAGGCCGCCGATGTGGCGGCGAGGTGGATGCTCAACTCGCTGAGCCAGTGCAGGAACGCATCGGTTTCAGCAGCCCAATAATCGGCCCGCGAATCCTTGCTGCCAATCCTGATTGACCTGCCACCCAGCTTGGCAACGGCGCGAAAGGCATCTTCGTCGGTGACATCGTCGCCCGCATAGATCGGGCAGCGACCGCAAAACGGCGCCTCTGCCATGAAGTCGACGACCGCATCGCCCTTGGTCCGGGCGGCCGCCTTGATCTCGATCACCATCTTTCCCGCCAGGACCTCGGCCGGCTCATGTCCGGCAACGGCCCGCGACACCTGCTCGCGACAAAAGCCCTCAAGGTCTGGTCTCTGGCGGTAATGGAGCGCCACCGATCCCGGTTTCGCCTCCAGCCACACCCCGGGGGAACCGGCAACGAGTCGCTGCAATTCAATCGTAACGGCCTGCAGGACCTGCTCATCGAAGGCCGTTTCGTGCAAGCGACCATGGATGTCGCGGCGCATCAGCCCGTGGATGCCGGCCACGGCGAAGCGGTCGGGCGCGACCAGCCGGTCGACATCGTCGATGCTGCGGCCGGAAATGATGGCCACCGCTCCATCGAGTGCGACGTCGAGGGCGGCAAGGGCTTGCTTGGTGCGATCCGCCACCACCACTGCTGCCGGGTGCTCGGCGATGGGCGCCAGCGTGCCGTCCAGATCGAGAAGCAATGCAACATCGTCCGGCAAGAGCGTCGAAATATCGAAATTGGAAAGAGGCTCGCACATGACTCCGAAAGATGAATTTCGCCTGAATGAGGTGATGCCCCAGGGGGCAAACACAACGTCTGGATCGCGTTCGTCGCCGGGAACCGTAGAGGTGATTGCATTAAAGGCGCAACAACCGATCCGCAACATGGATGCTCCAAGGTGTAGCCGCTCGTGCCCCGGCCTCGGCAGTGCACACCCTAAGTGAGCGGAATGATCGCGATTTGATTGATGAGACGCCGCACGTCGTCGGCCAGGCAGAGTTCGGTTCCCGGGGTCAGAACTGCGGCTGTGCCGGCCGCGCAACCAAAGCGGAAAGCCTCAAGCAGGGGTTTTCCCAACGACAGCGCCCATGCCATCGCGCCAGTGAAACTGTCTCCGGCCCCGACCGCGCTGAGCGGCTTCATGACCACGGGCGCTGCCCGCCAGGCACCATCGGCGGTGACCAGGAAAGCCCCCTGTTCGCCCAGCGTCAGGGCCACGACCTCCACCCGGCCGTCCGCGATGAGCTGCCTGCACACTTTCATCTGCGAGGCATCGTCTTCGAGCGATGCGCCGGCCAACCCGCACAATTCGCGCAAGTTCGGCTTGATGAGATAGACGCCTTGTGCCAACGCCGAGTTGAGCGCGGGGCCGGACACATCAAGCAGCATCCTGACCTGGCGGCTTTGCGCGAGCTTGGCGATGCGTGCATAGAAATCTTCGGGCACGCCCGATGGCAGGCTTCCGCTTGCCACGATGATGTCGGCATCGCCGGCATGCGACGCACACGCCGAAATGCAGCGCTTCCACTCCGTCTCGCTCAGCCGCGGCCCGGCCAGCACAAAGCGGTACTGGTCTCCCGTGGCGGTCTCGAGCGCAGTGAAATCCTCGCGGGTTTCCTCACCAATGTGGATCGGCAGGCTCGCAATCCCTTCCGCGGCCACCAGCTTTTGCAGCAGACCGCCCATGATGGTGCTGGCCGTGTAGATGGCCGTGACGTCGCCCCCCATCCGACCGGCGACCCGGGCCACGTTGATGCCACCACCGCCGGCATCGCGGCGCATTTGACCGCAACGCAGCTTGCGAATGGGCGCTACGCGATCGACCGAAACCGACAGATCAATCGAGGGATTGGGAGTGATCGTCAGGATCCGGTTCATTGGCTTTGCTCGCACCAGTTGTCAGGTGGCATGTTTGATAGGGATCAAGGCGGAAGGTTCCTTATGCGCTACGTGTTGTCAAATGATGCACTTTCATGTTGCGGTGGATGTATGGTCATAATAGGCATCAAGCCCTTCGTGTCGATTTCCACATCGATGGTATCAGAATGAAACGTCAGGCAGGTCCATTTCACGTTCCCGGAGCCCTTCCCCCCGACCTGGTTCGCGTCGAGGCTTATTGGCGCGGTCTGTTGCGGGGCGATGCCAGTGTGCCGTTTTCAGATGACCTCGATCTCCAGGCCTTGCCGGATTTGCGCCCGAGGCTGTTTGTGATTGACGTCTTTGCGATGCCCGAGCGGTTTCGTTTCGCCATCGTGGGAGACGAGGTGTCGTCAACAACGGGGCAAATGCTGGCCGGCCGCTTCGCCGATGAGGTCGAGCCGCATTACGTGCTCGATTACTTCCGCGCGCAGGCCTCAGCGACGGTAGAAAGCCGAGCACCGTCGTTTTACCGGCAAGAAGCAGTCAAGCCGTCCGAAGGTCGGGGCTATTCACGCTTGCTGTTGCCTATGTGGCGGGACGGTCACGTCAACATGCTGCTGGGCGCGGTTCAGTGGAGCACTGCCGCAAGCGGCTGACGGCGACAGGTAGCATCGTCGCAGCCCAGGCAAGGCGCGATACGAATGGCATGAACTCCAAGCAGGATATTTCAGGCTGCGCGACCGCCGCATCGGCCGGGCGGTCGTGGATTTGGCAATGCCGATCTCATCGCGGGCATGCGCGGCCAGCGCGTTGTGCTGCATCAGTTGAGTGGCGACCTGATCGGCCAAGTCCCGATCGAGTCCGCGCCTGTGATGGATGCCGGCGAGCTCATCGTGTTCCTGCTGCGGATGCTTCTCCAGTTCGCTCCGCGACATTTCGAGTTGGGCCGCGAGCCTGCCGTTAGGGCTCACCCCCTTGCGGGGCCACGGAATATGGGCGTCGTCGGTGAGGGGTCAGCGGCCCTCGACGGCGGCCAGCACGTCGTCGATGCGCTGGCGGGCGCGCTTCAGGTCTTCGCTCTCGCCGGCAAGGAACACCCGGCCCGAGGCGCCGATCATCTGCACGTCAACCAGGGTCAGGCCGGGGGCGGCTTTTTCCGCCTCGTTGGCGGCAACCGCGGCGAACAGCGCCGGCGCCATCTCGTAGACCAGGAGCGACTGGCCGTTGAGGATCATCGAGGCCTCGCGGGTGCGGTTGAGGATGATGGCGTGCTGGTCGGCCAGATCCTCGATGATGTCGCTGAACAACGTTTTGGGCTTCAGGTGATGGGCGGCGCTGGCGCCGATGCCCTTGAGGATCGCCTTTCCCGCCCGCTCGATGAGCGAGCGATCCTTTGCATGCAGTTCCAGAATGCCGAACTGGCGCTCGGTGAACAAAAGGCCCGGTTCCAGCTCCGGCACTGCCTTGAGCGCCAGGTCGCACACCCGGTGGATGGCCAGCGCCGGGGCGACCTCGACGATGAGGCTGGTCTCGCCCGCAAACGGCGGATAGCCGCGCGCCCGCCTGGGCGTCGACATGTAGGCCGCGAATTGCGGCTGCAGATCCTCCACCAAAAGGTAGACCCGAAGCTCGGTCATCTAGCGGCGCCTTACGGCTTGGCGTTGGCGGCGGCAAAATGCTTGCCGAGGTCGGCGTGCGGGCGCGGGATGACGTGCACCGACACCAGTTCGCCCACCTGGTTGGCGGTCTCGGCACCGGCTTCCGTCGCCGCCTTCACCGCGCCGACGTCGCCGCGGATGATGACCGCCACCAGCCCGTCGCCCACTTCCTCGCGGCCGACGATGACGACGTTGGCCGCCTTGACCATGGCGTCGGCGGCGGCAAGTGCGGCCACAAAACCCTTGGTCTCGATCATTCCGATTGCCTGGTTGGACATCGATGTTCCTCCTTGATGGTCCTATTTGTGCTCGTCGATGGAGCCGATGATGAGCGCATCGACCGGCGCCTTGATCTTGTCGAAATAACCGGCCGCGACGGAGCCTTGCGTGATCAGCACGTCCTCGCCCTCACCGCAGCCGAGCGGATCGAGGGCGATGAGGTGCTGACCGCTTTCCGTCTCGACCTCGAGCAATGCGCCCTGCGGCAGGGTGGCGATGCGCTTGGTCGCCCACAGCCTTCCGATGACACGCGCCTTGATCATCGCTTCGTCCTTTCGATGGCGATACCGCGCTGGCGTGCCCTGTCGCGGGCGAGCGGCGTCAGGCGCACCTTCGGGGTGATGCGGATGGCACCGGTTCCATCCGGCAGGGCATCGATTTCGCGCTCGGTTATCAGTCCGGTGTCGAATTGCGTGGCGATGGCAACTGGTGCCGCCGCCGAGAGTACTGGTCCCTGGCGATCGCCGGAATTGGTCTTGCCAAGGCGGAACACCCAGCGGCCCTGCTCGATCTCGGCGCGCGCTGCTCCGTCGCGGGTGACCTCCATGAGGTGCCGCACAAAGGCCGCGAGATCGCCATCGCTGGCGATCGCCACCGTCTCCTCGCGCACTTTCGGTCGCGGTGCCGAGCTCCCGGCCGAACGCTCCGAGCGCACCCGCCGCAGTTCCTCGGCCAGCACGTCGCGGATGAGGGTTCTCAAGGATTCGGCGTTCATCGCCTCTAACGCCCCTTCGCCCTGGCGCCCAGATCGACGAGGGCGGCCTCGGCCGCCTCGCGGGCATTGCGGATTTCCGCTTCGTCGCCGGCCAGATAGACCCGGCCGTTGGCGCCGATCATGCGGTAGTCGACAACCTTGATGTTGGCGGCCTTTTCAGCCTCGTTGGTGGCGATGATGGCGTAGGAGGCCGGTTGCATTTCAAGGGTATAGAGCGATTCGCCCCCCAGTATCATGGAACCGAGCTTGTTGCGGTTGATGAGGAAGGCGTGCTGCGGGTCGATGCGGGTGATGATGCGCGAGCCCAGGATGGTGGGTTTGGTGGCCTCTTCAGCGCGCGCCCCCAGCGCCTCCAGCACGGCCTGCGCCGAAGCCTTTACGGCGGAAGTCGAGCGCGAGTGGAATTCCAGATAGCCGAACTGGCGCTCGACCACGAGGACGCCGGCCCTGACCTCGGTGTGCTTCAGGGCGATGTCGGTGAGGGCCTCGATGTCGAGGCCGGGCGCCACCTCGATGATCTGCGCGGCATCGTTGGCGCGCGGCAGGTGGCCGCGCATCCAGGTCGAGACATAGGCGAGCGTCTGGGCCTGCAACTGGTCGATGAAGATGAAGGATCGAAGTTCGGCCATGGGTTATTCCTTCAGCGCCGAGCGCAGTTCTTCGGCGATGATGCGGCGGATTTCCTCGCGAAGGCTGTGATAGCTCTGATCGTCCTGGCGCCCCGGTGCGCCAGCCGCGGGTCGGGTCTTGCCGGGCACGCCGTCGGATGGCGCCTCGGGCAGCGGTCCCTTGTGGGCCGGCTGGGCAAAGCTCATGGCGTCGATGGGATCGTCGCCCTCGACCGGCCAGGCTATGCGGGTCCAGTTGACGAGGTGCTGCGGGCCGATGTTCTCGCCTACCGACGAGCGGCCGAAGAATCCGGTGCCGATGGTGAAGGTGGGGGCGAGATGGGTGCCCATGCCGGCAGCACCCTGGCTGCACGGCGCATTGACCACCACCCGGTAGACCTCGACCGCGCTGGCATAGTCCATGATGGTCTGCGGATCGCGGGCATGGATGGCGGCGGAATGTCCGGCACCGGAAAGACGCAAAAGGGCGCGCGCCTGCATCAGCGCCTGTTCCTTCGAGCGTGCCACGTAGAGGCCGAGCACCGGGCACAGCTTTTCCCGCGACAGGTGTTCTTCCGGGCCGATATGGGTGATGGGGGTCACCAGTACTTTCGTCTTGGCGGGCACCTTGATGCCGGCCTGAGCCGCGATCCACGTCGCGTCGCGCCCCAGCGCCTCGACGTTGAAACCGCGTTCGTGGAAGAGATAGCGCCTGAGGGCTGCGACCTCTTCGTCGTCGCAGACATGGGCGCCCGACTGCTCGAAGGCCCTCATCAGCGGCTTTGCCATCGCCTCCACGGTGATCGCCACGGATTCGTTGGTGCACAGGATCGAGTTGTCGAAGGATTTCGACTCGACGATGAGCCGGGCGGCTTCTTTGGGATCGGCATCGGCGGCGATGAACACCGGGGCATTGCCGGGACCCACGCCGATGGCCGGATTGGAGGAGGAATAGGCCGCGCGCACCATGGCGCTGCCCCCGGTCGCCAGGATCACGTCGGTCTTGGGCGAGCGCATGAACTCATCGATGAGGGGCAGGGTGGGGCGCTCGACCACCTGGATTACCGCTTCCGGCGCGCCGGCTTCCTCGGCGGCCTTCGCCAGCGTCATGGCGGCGTCGATGCAGCATTCGCGCGCTGCCGGATGCGGCGAGATGACGATGGCGTTGCGGGTCATCAAGGCGCACAGCACCTTGAAGTTGACCGTGGCGATGGGGTTGGTGGAGGGGATGAGCGCGAAGATGACGCCGGCCGGGCGCGGCAGCTCGATAAGCCTTTTTTCGGCATCGATGCGCGGGTTGACGAAATCCCAGTCGCGGTAGTGTTCGACAAACGGCGTGCTGGTCGCCTCATTCTTGATCTTCTTGTGGGCGGCCACCCCGAAGCCCGTCTCGCGCACCGCCCATTCGCCGTAGTCGCCCGCCTTCGCAAAGGCGGCCTTGGCCGTTGCCTCGGCGATGGCAAAGGTCTGGGCGCGGTCGAAGCGCTGATAGACCTGGGAGGCCCAGCGCGCCCGCTCCAGCACCAGGTCGGCCTTCGCCGCCATCTCCGCGGGCGTGGTGGAAATGTCGACCAGATTGCGGATGACCGGATCCATCACGCCACTCTTTTGCTCCCCGAGCCCATCACCTCGCGGCGCGCCGCGCCTACTGCCACCTCGACGCGGCGCAACAGGTCCTCGCTCAAGCCTTGCGTCATCAGGATTCCCGGCTTGAACTGCAACACGCGCGGATCGAGGGTGGAAAAGATCGCCCACACGCCGTTGCGGTAGAGGTGCTTCATCACCGGCTTGGCGCCTTCGGGGTGGTTGAATTCCAGGCCCATGACCACGCCGTGCTGGCGGATGCCGGTGAAGAAATCCGGGTACAGCCCCATGATCTCGTCCAGTCCGGCGCGGATATAGTTGGAGATATAGCGCACCATGGAGGCGATCTCCGGACGCTGGCAGATCTCCAGCACCTTCATGGCGACGATGCATCCAAGCTCCGCCCCGCCCATGGTCGACATGTGGCCGAAGCCGTCGGTCTTGAGCCACCCGGCACGGTCCTTGTCGACCACGCAGCAGGCGATCGGGTACATGCCGCCGGAGATGCCCTTGCCGGTGACCAGGATATCCGGCACCACGCCGTAGCGGCTGATCGCCCACATGTCGCCGCAGCGCATCAGCCCGGTCTGCACCTCATCGGCGATATAGAGCGCGTCATAGCGCTCGCACAGCTTCTTCACCCCCGGCAGATAGCCCTCATGCGGCATGGGAAAGCCGTAGGTCGCCGGGATTGTTTCCATGAGGCAGGCGGCAACGTCGCGCTTTTTCAGCGCATCCTCCATGGCATTGAGGTCGTTGAACGGCACCTGCACGAATTCGCCGACGGTGTCTTCCGACAGGAACAGTTCGGAAAAGCGTTCAGCGCCCGCCTTGACCGCCAGGCCGGTGTGGCCGTGATATGCTTTCACGATGGAGACGATCTTGCGCTTCTGCATGGCATTGCGCGCCGTCTTGATGGCGATGTCGATGGCCTCGCCGCCGCCCGATCCGTAGATGGTGTATTGCAGGTTGCCCGGCGTGCACGCCGCCAGCGCTTCGGCGAGGGCCGTGCGGGCGAGCGAGGGAAAATGGTGGTTGCCCATGTCGAAGCGGCGCGTCGCCTGGTTCAGCACCTCCACCAGTTCGGGGTGGCGGTGGCCGATATTGTAGGTGCCGCCGTTGAGGTGCACGTCGATGAGACGCGCCCCGTCCATGTCGTAGAGGTAATAGCCCTCGCGCCGGTCGATGACGAGATCGACGCCCATGTCCTGCCAGGCCTGGGTCTTGCCCGGGTTCCAGAAGGTCTTCGATCTTTCAAGAAATTCGAGCTTTTCGGTGCTCACGGGATTTCCGGTTTCCTCGTAACAAGATGCCGCCCCGGCCCCTCGCCCGGAACCCTAGTTTCGGCAACTCCGACGGTCTTGACACGATGGCAGGCAAACTTGACAGCCCGGCCGCCGCCGCCTTTACGAATCGGGCCGTTTTGCTGCCTGGTTACTGTCAAGTCCGCTGCCGGTGAAGTCAAGTGAGGGCCTCTTTGCGACCCCTAGTCTTGCACAGGTTGAAGGGCGGCAGGCATAAGGGGCGCCACAAGGCAGCGCCCGGCAACGGAAGGGACACCTCATGGCGGCACCCGACGGCATTTCGCACGCTGAACTCCTCACGCGCCTGGAACAGCTCGCCGCGACCGCAATTGACCGCTACCACCTGCCGGCCGGGTGTGCCGCGAGCCTGATCAACCTGTCGGAAAACGCCACCTACCGGGTGGAGGCCCCGGCGGGCGGGCGCTGGGCGCTGCGCGTGCATCGCGAGGGCTATCATTCAAGGGACGCCATTGCCTCCGAACTCGCCTGGCTGATGGCACTGAGGCAGGACGGCGCCGTCATCACCCCTGTCCCGGTCGCCGGCCGCGACGGCGAGCTGATCCAGACGGTTGCCCATCCGCTGCTGCCGCGGCCGCGCCATGTGGTGCTGTTCGAATGGGAGGAAGGTGTCGAGCCCAACGAGGACCAGCACGACCTCACCCAGCCCTTCGAGGTGCTGGGCGAGACCACGGCGCGCATGCACCTGCATGTGCGGACCTGGAAGAAGCCGCAAGGCTTTACCCGCCACACCTGGGATTTCGACACCAGCCTCGGCGATCACCCCCATTGGGGACGCTGGCGCGACGGCATGGGGATGACGCCGGAGCGCGAAAGGCTGTTCGGCGAGACCGTCGCCCTCATCGGTCAACGGCTCGAACGCTTCGGCAAGGTGCAGGAGCGCTTCGACCTCATCCATTGCGACATGCGCCTGGCCAACCTGCTCATCGATGACGGCAAGACGAAGGTCATCGACTTCGACGACTGCGGCTTCGGCTGGCTGCTGTACGACTGCGCCACCACGGTGTCGTTCTTCGAGCACAAGCCGGAGGTGCCGGCGCTTCTGCAGAGCTGGGTGAAGGGCTACCGCAAGGTGATCGACCTGCCGGCCGCCGATGAGGCCGAGATCGGCACCTTCGTCATGCTGCGCCGGCTGTTGCTGGTGGCGTGGATCGGTTCGCATTCGGAAACCGACCTCGCCCGCTCCATGGGCATCGACTACACCGCCGGCACGGTGCCCCTGTGCAAGGCGTATTTGCGCGATTTCGGCTGAAGCCCAGCGACGACAGGCGAGGGGGTTAAATTCGCTTGCCCTGTGGCCCCTGGGTCGTCGGGTCAGGCCCGACGATGACACATTGGGGGCGCGGGGTCGCCAACCCACTCATCATCGTCATGCCGGGACTTGATCCCGGCATCCATGCCGCCGGGGCTGCGGCATGTGGCGGCGGTAGCGGAATGGACCCCGGGGTGACGGTTGTGAGGGGTGTGAGGAGTGCAATACCGTGTCATCCTCGGGCGTGACCCGAGGACCCAGGTGCAACAGGGACAACCTTCGGCATATGGCTCTGGGTCGTCGGGTCAAGCCCGACGATGACACATTGGGGGCGCGGGGTCGCCAACCCACTCATCATCGTCATGCCGGGACTTGATCCCGGCATCCATGCCGCCGGGGCTGCGACAAGTGGTGAGGACAGCGGAATGGACCCCGTGGTCAAGCCACGGGGTGACGGGGGTGGGGTGGGTGCAGGCTCCCTTGCGCGTGCCCTGGACTGCAGCCGGCGCCACAATGATGTCGGAATGAACGGTTGGGTGCTGCGCGACGGTCGCGGCCGTTACCGCCCCTTCCACTTGGGCTTGCGCTTTTCAGCAAACGCCTTGGCGCCCTCGAGCTGGTCCTCGGAAGAATAGAGTTTGGCGATCGACGGCAGGCCGCGGCGGTTGAGGAGGGCAAGCGCCTCCTTGTCGGAGAGATGGTGGATGTGATCCAGCGTCTCCTTGATGGCGGCATAGACCAGCGGCGGGCCGTCGGCCAGAAGCCTTGCCACCTCGCGGGCGCGCGCCATGAGCTTTTTCGCCGGCACCACCTCGTTGATAATGCCCCAGTGCTTTGCCTCGGCGGTGTCGATGACCCGGCCGGTGAGCAGCATTTCCATGGCGACGTGATAAGGGATGCGGCGCGGCAGCTTTATGGTGGCGGCATCGGCGATGACGCCGGAGCGAATCTCGGGCAGGGCGAAGGTGGCCTGTTCGGCGGCGATGATGATGTCGCAGGAAATCATGATCTCGAAGCCGCCCCCGAACGCCAGGCCGTTGACGGCGCACACCACCGGTTTCGAAAGCCCCGCCAGTTCCTGCAGGCCCCCGAAGCCGCCGACGCCATAATCGGCATCGGCCGCCTCGCCGCCGGCGGCCGCCTTCAGGTCCCAGCCGGGACAAAAGAAACGCTCGCCCGTGGCGGTGAGGATGGCTGCGCGCAGTTTCGGGTCGTCGCGGAAGGAAGCGAAGATATCGCCCATGAGGCGGCTGGTGGCGGCGTCGATGGCATTGGCCTTGGGCCGGTCGATGGTCACTTCCAGCACCTTGCCGCGTCTTTCGGTACGGATCGGGTCGCTCATTGCGGGTCTCCTTTTCCCTGGCGCAATGAAAGAAGGGCATCGACGGCGATGGCGCCCTCACCTTCTTCGAGCACCATCAGCGGGTTGACGTCCAGTTCGGCCAGCGCCCCGGCGTGGGCGGCGGCGAAGCTGGCTATCGATTCAATGGCGGCGATGACGCCGGCCCGGTCGCCCGCCCGGCCGCGAAAGCCCGAAATGAGGCGCGATACGGCCAGCCGGTCGAGGGCTTGTTCGATCTCCAGCCGCGTCGTCGGCAGGATGAGGGTGGCCGCGTCCTTCAGGAATTCCGCCAGAACACCGCCCGCCCCGATGACCAGCGCCTGACCGAACTGCCGATCGGCGCGGACCCCGACGATCAGCTCGCACACGGCGCCCGGCACCATCTTTTCCACCAGCACCTCATCGGCAATCGACGCCATGCGCCCGGCGGCGGCATTGACAACTTCCTCGTCGCCGAGGTTGAGCGCAACGCCGCCGGCTTCGGTCTTGTGCGAAAGGGTGTGTCTGGAGGCTTTCACCACCACGGGAAAGCCGAGGCGTGAGGCGGCATCGGCGGCATCGCCGGGGGCGCACACCACGCCTTTCGGCACCTTCAGGCCGGCGGCCGCCAGCATGGCCTTGGCCTGATATTCGCTCAACGGCTTCGCCGCCCCGCAGTCGAAGTGATGAACCTGCATGGCAGGCGGGCGCAGGTTCGATGCGAAGCTTTCGCCGATGAAGGCGGCGGCCTCGACCGCGGCAAAGGCATCATCCAGCCCCAGCATGGGCGCGATGCCGGCATCAGACAGCCGCGCCGCGACGTCTTCGGGCATGTTCTCATGCAACGAGGTGGCGGTGATGGCCCGCGCCCCTGTCGCTCGTGCCGCATCGATCCAGCCGTCCGCCGTCACCAGCCAGGTGGCCGGATCCATGCCCGGCCTGGTGGGGATGTCGAGGATCACCATGGCCACGTCGTAACCGCCCTTCATGACCGCGGAAAAGGTCGCGGTGAGCTTGTCGCGCTGGTTCCAGATGAAGGTGTGATAATCGAGCGGGTTGTCGACCACCACATAGTCGTTGAGGGTGGCGGCGATGGCTTTGCGGGCTTCGGCATCGAAGGCCGGAAACGACACCTTGCGTCCCACCGCCATGTCGGCCACCAGCGCCGCCTCGCCGCCCGAACAGCTCAGCGACACCATGCGCGCGCCGTCCAGCGGGCCGCCATGGTGCAGCAGCTTCAGCGTCTCGACCAGCGCCGAGACCGAATGCACACGGGCGATGCCGTGGCGGTGGAACAAGGCGTCATAGAGCTCATCGGCGCCGGCCAGCGAACTGGTATGGCTCATGGCCACCTTGGCGCCCTGTTCGGAGCGCCCGGTCTTCAGCACCACCAGCGGCTTTTCAGCGGCGCGGGCGATCTCGGCGGCCGCGGCGAATTTTTCGACGTCCGAGACGCCCTCGATGTGCAGGCCGATGGCGGTGATGCGCCGATCATCGGCAAGGGCGCGGATGACCTCGGCCATGCCGATCACAGCCTGGTTGCCGAGAGTATAGAGCCCGGCCAGCGGCACGTGGCGCTTCATCATGGCGAAGTTGCAGGCGATGTTGCCCGACTGGGTGACGATGGCGATGCCGCTTTCAACCGGAACGAGGCCATGTTCGTCGGGCCACGGGCTCACCCGGTCGAGCGCATTGGCAAAGCCGTAGCAGTTGGGACCCATGACCGGCATGAGGCCAGCCGCGGCGATCAGTTCGGCCTGCAGGGCCTTTCCGGTGTCGTCGAGTTCGGCAAAGCCTGATGTATAGAGCACCACCCCGCCGGTGCCCATCTCAGCCAGGGCGCGCACCATTTCCACCGCCGGCTCGCGCCTGACGGCCACGAAGGCACAGTCGGGGGCTTCCGGCAGGCCGGCAATGCTGGCCAGGCATTTGACCCCGGCCAGCTCGTCGCGGCGCGGGTTGACGGCGTAGATACGGCCTTGAAAGCCCAGCTTCTTCGTCACCTTGAGCGCTGTCTCGGCCTCCCAGCCGCCGATGAAGGCAACGCTTTGAGGCGAGATCATGCGCTTCAGCGCCGGCACCATCGGCATTAAAATCAGCCTCCGAGCGGGCGCAGCAACTGGCGCGAGATGATGTGGCGCTGGATTTCCGAGGTGCCTTCCCAGATGCGCTCGATGCGGGCATCGCGCCAGATGCGCTCCAGCGGAAGCTCGTCCATCACCCCCATGCCGCCGTGGATCTGGATGGCCTCGTCGGCCACCATGGCGAGCATTTCCGTCGCCTTCAGCTTGGCCATGGCCATGTCGGCTTCGGTAACGCTGCCCTGGTCGTATTTCCACGCCGCTTCGAGGGTCAAAAGTTCAGCCGCCTTCATCTCAAGGGCCATGTCGGCAAGCTTGAAGGAGACGCCCTGGAATTTTCCGATCTGCTGGCCGAACTGCACCCTGTCGGCGGCCCATTGCAGCGCATGGCCCATGGCCCGGTCGGCGCGCCCGAGGCAGGTGGCGGCCACCTGCAGGCGCGTCGCGCCGAGCCAGGCGTTGGCGACGTCGAAGCCTTTATGAACATCGCCGAGGCGGGCCTCATCGGAAATGCGGCAATTGTCGAATTCGAGGATCGAGTTGGTGTAGCCGCGATGCGAGACGTTGCGGTAGCCGTCGCGCACCGTAAAACCTTGGTGGCCCTTGTCGATGATGAAGGCGGTGATCAGTTTCTTCCTGCTGCGCGGGGTGTCTTCCTCGCCGGATGCCGCAAACAGGATGACGAAGTCGGCCACATCGGCGTGGGAGATGAAGTGCTTGGTACCGTTGATCACCCAGTCGGACCCGTCGCGCACGGCGCTGGTCTTCATGGAGCGCAGATCGGAGCCGGCGCCGGGTTCGGTCATGGCGAGGCAGTCGGCCTTTTCCCCCTTCACGCAAGGCACGGTGTAGCGCTGGCGCTGTGCATCGTTGCAGGCCATCAGAATGTTGGAGGGCCGGGCGACGCAGTTCCAGTGCAACGCGTAGTTGGCGCGCCCCAGTTCCTTTTCATAAAGCACCCAGGTGAGGGTATCGAGACCGGCGCCGCCGACCTCTTCCGGCATGTTGGCGGCATAGAGCCCGGCTGCGATGGCCTTGGCCTTCAATTCCTCGCGCAGGTCGGCGCGCAGATGCCCGCTGCGCTCCACCTCGGCCTCATGGGGAAAAAGCTCGTTCTCAACAAATGCGCGGGTCGTCTCGACGATCATCCGTTGTTCTTCGGTGAGGGCGAAATCCATCAAAAACTACTCCGAATGAAAGGTTTCGGTATTGCCGTCGACGGCAATCGCCTGGCCCGAAACCATGGCAGCGGCGGGAGAGGCGAGGTGGAGGCACATGTCGGCGATCTCTTCCGGCCTGACGAAACGGCGCAGGGAGACCCCTTGGGTATAGTCGTGCCGTACCGCCTCGGCGCTGCGGCCGGTGGCAAGGGCCTCGGCGGCGATCACCCGGTCCATGCGCTGGCCTTCAACCGACCCGGGGCACACCGCGTTGACGCGGATGTTCCACGGCCCCACCTCGATGGCCAGCGACTTGGTGAAGCCGATGATGCCCCACTTGGATGCCGCGTAGGGCGTGCGGTTGGCGAGGCCATAGAGCCCGGCGGTCGACGAAAGGTTGATGATGACGCCGGAGCGTTCGGCCTTCATCACCGGCACGACGCGGCGGCAGGCCAGCATGGCGGCATCGAGATTGACGGCCATGCATTGCTGCCATTGATCGAGCGTCATGTCCTCGACCGGCCCCACCGGTCCGGCGATGCCGGCATTGTTGATCAGGACGTCGATGCCTTCCATGTCGTCGAGGCCGGCATCGAACCATTCATCCAGTGCATCCTCGTCGGTGACATCGACCTCGGAGGCAATGATTTCGGGATAGTCCTCGGTGACGGCCGCAAGGGCGCGTTCGTCCAGGTCGCAGATGTGGACGCGCGCATCATCATCGGCAAACGCCCTGGCGATCGCCCAGCCGATGCCGGCGGCGCCGGCGGTGATCATGACGCGCTGCGGGTAGGTCATGAGGGACGTTCCTTCGAGCGCGTGCCCCTGGGTCCTCGGGTCAAGCCCGAGGATGACAGAAGGTTAGACACCGCACAAATCAGTGTCATCCTCGGGCTTGACCCGAGGACCCAGGGGCAAAGCGCACTATGCGTTGAGTTCGTCGTACAAATCCCGCCACTGGGGATTGTGTTCCTCGATGAGCGCGATCTTTCACACCCGGTTCCAGTGTTTGAGGTTCTTCTCGCGCTGGATGGCATCGCGCACCTCGGCGTAGTCCTCGTAGTGAACGAGCACATGCACGTCATATTTTGCCGTGAAGCCCGCAACCAGCCGTTGCCTGTGTTCAGCGATCCGCCGCGCGAGGTCGCTGGTGATGCCGACATAGAGGGTGCCGTTGCGTTTCGAGGCAAGGATATAGACGAAATAGGCCATTGCCTCAGTCTGCCGCCCTGGGTCCTCGGGTCATGCCCGAGGATGACAGAGGGCTGGACACTGCACAAATCAGTGTCATCCTCGGGCATGACCCGAGGACCCAGGGGCGACACGGCGTGGCGCTTGGGTTGCCTCACCTCTTCGCCTTTTTCTTCAACAGCTTGCGCTCGCGCTTCACCACGCTGCCGGAGGCGATGTTGTGCTTTTCGAACAGCAGCATCATGTCGACCAGCACGTCATTGCGCTTGGCTTCCCATTCCGCCACCGGCTTGCCCTCGCCTTGCGCTTCGCAGCCCTCCACCAGCCGGGTTTCCAGCGCCTTGTTCCACTTGGGGAACTTGAGGTCGGTCCACGGCAACTCGAGGGTGGGGTCGAACTGGGAGATGAAATGGCGCATGCCGCCGGGGCCGCCAGCCAGATGATAGGTCATGAACGAGCCCATGATGGCCCAGCGCATGCCGGCCGAATAGACGATGGAATCATCGATGTCTTCGGTCGTCCCGATGTCCTTGTCGAGGATGTGCAACGCCTCGCGCCAAAGGGCCTCCTGCAGGCGGTCGCAGATATAGCCGTCGATCTCCTTCTTCAGCCGCAGCACCTTCATGCCGACGCTTTCATAGAATTTTCTGGCGCGATCGAGCGCCTCGGCCGAGGTCTTCTCACCGCCCACCGTCTCCACCAGCGGCAAGAGATAAACCGGGTTGAACGGGTGGCCGACGATCACCCGTTCGGGATGGGCGCACTTCGATTGCAGGCGCGAGGGCAAAAACCCCGAGGACGACGAGGCGATGATGACGTCGGGCCGCGCGGCCTTGTCGATGGCCGCAAACAGCTTGATCTTCAGGTTTTCACGTTCGGGGGCTGCTTCCTGCACGAAGTCCGCCTTGCGCGCCATCTTCTCGACATCATCGGTGAAGTTGAGCTTGCCCTTTTTCACCTTCTTGACGCCCATCAGCTTGAGGACCGAGGGCCAGGCGACCTTGACGGCGGCCTTGACGCGCGGGCCCGCGTCGGGGGCGGGGTCGTAGCAGATGACATCGAGGCCGCGCGCCAGGAAGCGTGCAGCCCACCCGGCACCGATGAGGCCGGCGCCGGCGATGCCGACGGTCTTGATCTTGTCACTCATTTCTTCAGACCCAGAATGTCGCGCGCCTCGGCGGGAGACGCCACCGTCGAGCCCAGAAGCTCGATGAGCCTGGTCGCCTTTTCGGTGAGCGAGCCGTTGGAGGCATAGACGCCCTTTTCGAGGTAGAGATTGTCCTCCAGCCCGATGCGCACATGGCCGCCGAGCAGGATGGCTTGCGCCACCATTGGGAACTGGTTGCGGCCGATGCCGAAGCCCGCCCAGATGGCGCCCGCGGGAAGCTGCGCCACCTGATAGGCCATGGTCTGGGGATCGCCGGGGGCGCCCCACGGAATGCCGAGGCAAAGCTGGAACAGCGGCTTGTCGGCAATCAGGCCCTCGGCGCACATCTGCCTGGCGAACCACAGGTTGCCTGAGTCGAAAATCTCCATCTCCGGCTTGACGCCGTAGGACTTAATGAGCTTGGCCTGCTGGCGCAACTGCATCGGGGTCTGCACCACGATGGAATTGCCGTCGCCGAAATTGAGGGTGCCGCAATCGAGGGTGCAGATCTCAGGGCGCAATTCGGCGATGTGCAAGAGGCGCTCGACGGGGCCGACGAGATCGGTATTGGCCTCATCGAACTGGCGCGGCGTCTCGCCTTCGCCCACCATGACATCGCCGCCCATGCCGGCGGTGAGGTTGATGATGACCTCGGTGTTCTTGGCCCGGATGCGCTCCATCACGTCCCGGTAAAGATCGACGCTGCGGGCGCCCTTGCCGGTCTCGGGGTTGCGCACATGGCAATGGACCACGGCGGCGCCGGCCGATGCGGCCTCCAGCGCCGAATTGGCGATCTGCTCAGGGGTGACGGGAATGGCCGGGTGCTTGCCGACAGTGTCGCCGGCGCCGGTCACCGCACAGGTGATGATGGTCTTGGGGGTCATGGGCGGGAATATCCTTATCTCGGCTCGCTGGGGCGGGGAGGGCTTCGGCCATCCGGGCTCGAATGAAAGCCTAATCGCTTTGCGCTGAACAATTTGATCTTTTCCGCCATCAATTTTTCAATTACCGTCATTTTCCATGAACTCCATCGATGTCGCCTTCGTCCTCGCGCCGCAGTTTTCGATGATTGCGCTCTATTCGGCGCTGGAGCCGTTGCGCGTCGCCAACCGCTTTCTGGGCGAGGCCTTCACCTGGCGCTTCGTCTCGGTCGACGGCGCGGCGGTGGTTGCCTCCAACGGCATCCCGGTGTCGGTGTCGGGCACGCTTCAGGCGATCGGCCGCCCGAACCTTGCCGTCGTGTGCGCCAGCTACGACCACGAACGCGCGATGACGCGGGCCATGCTGGCCGGCATCCGCGCCCTGGCAAGCAAGGGCGTGTGGCTGGGCGGCCTCGATGCCGGCGCCTTGCTGCTGGCCGAGGCCGGCGTCCTCGACGGGGTGCGCGCCACCTGCCACTGGGAGACCCTGCCGGTGATGCGCGAGGCCTACCCGGATGTCGTCGTGACCGATCGCCTCTACGAAATCGATCAGGCGCGGCTCACCTCATCGGGCGGCACGGTGCCGCTCGACATGATGCTGGAATGGATCTCATCGCTGCACGGCCCGGCGCTGGGCGCCAGGGTGCAGGATACCCTGGTGCACTGGCGCCAGGCGCCGGGGGTGAGCGGCGGCGTTGCCGAGGCGAGAGCCGCACGGCGCACCGGCGATGAACGCCTCAGGGCGGTGGTGGTGGCCATGGAGCAGCATGTCGAGGACAATTTGCGCATCTCCGATCTGGCCCGCATCGCCGGGCTGTCGTCGCGCCAGTTGGAGCGCGCCTTCGGTGCAGCCTTCGGTCTCTCGCCGGTGTCGTTCTACCTCGGCGTGCGGCTGGAGCGGGCCGAGCATCTTCTCACCTACGGCCATATGAGCGTGCGGGAAGTGGCGCTGGCCACCGGATTTTCATCGCTGGCCCGGTTCTCGCGCGCCTACAAGGGCCGCTACGGCCTGCCGCCGTCGCGCCACCGCCGGGGACACGGCACGCCAGCAACGACGGGCGCTACTTCAATGTGATGACCGTGACGGTAATGCGCTTCGACATGATCGGCAGCTCGTGCGGGATGTGCTGCCAGTCGCCGAGCACCAGTTGCAGGGTATGCTTGCCGGGCGACAGCCTCAAGGTGGCCTCGTTTCCGCCGTTGCTCAGATCGATGTGATGCTTGTCCCTGTGGACCGGCCGCATGAAATCCATGCCGGCGGCGGCGGGAACATCGATGAAGATGTGGAAGTGGCCAGTATTGGGCTTTCTGGTGCCGGCCGGCGCCAGGCTCATGCCGGAGATGCCCAGCTTGACCACGAAGGGGCTGTAGATCTTGTCGCCGTTCTTGACATTGACGAAGAACACCTTGGCATCGAGCGGGGCGGGCGTATCCCCGGCCAGCGCCGGCTGCACAAGAAGGCAAAGGGCGGCCGCGAGCGCCAACCTGAACATCATGGTCTCCTTGCTGAACGGATTTCTGACGGTGAGCCTCAGACGTCCCCGCCCTGCTCACGGATCAGTACCACAGCGGCGATCAGCCAACTACCGTCAGGTTGGGGCTCGAAGGCATAAAGCGCCGTCCACAACTGGCCCTGCTCATCGACGATCTGCACCCGCTGGGTGGGGCGGCCGTCAAGTTCGTGAGTTACCGCGCCGAAGGAATAGCTGCGCGGCCGGTAGACGGCGGCGTAGCCCGACTTCACCATCTGCATGAAAATGTCCGGGGCGGGGAATCTGCGATGGATGTCGGGTGCGGCGTAGGAAAAGGCCTTTGCCGCGTCGTCGGCCTTAAAGGCGCTGATCTGCTCGGTGATAATGCGCTGGAAGTCGGCGTTGGCGGCATTGGCCGGGCCAGCCGATACCGCCAGCAACAAGGTGAGGGCAAAGCCGGCAGCAAGATGCCGGAACGATCCGCAAATGGTCATCGCGCATTCGCCTCGGGGTCTGATGCCGCCTCCAGTGCATCGCTCATTCTAGTATACCTGAACGGTCGGCAAACAGATCTACGGCCGTTCCGCATTGCGGCGCTGCGTCCCCCCCGCCGACCGCTTGATTGTTGCATGGAGTTGCCGCAAGGTGCGTGCGGCATGAATAAAGCTTGGCCGGGATCCGGAGTGTTCCCCGCGCTCGTGACGGCACAAGCCAGCCAGCCCGGCCAACGGGTCCCGCACAGAGGAGGAGTCAATGCCCACGGTATCCATGAAAGTCAACGGCAAGCAGGTCAGCGGCGAGGTCGAAGGCCGCACCCTGCTGGTCGAGTTCCTGCGTACAAACCTCGGCCTGACCGGCACCCATGTCGGCTGCGACACCAGCCAGTGCGGCGCCTGCGTGGTGCATGTCGACGGCAAGGCGGTGAAATCGTGCACCACCCTGGCGCTGGCCTGCGACGGCGCGGCGGTGACCACCATCGAGGGCCTCGCATCGGACGGCAAGCTGCACCCGATGCAGGAAGCCTTTCGCGAAAACCACGCCCTGCAATGCGGCTTCTGCACGCCCGGCATGATCATGGCCGGTGTCGACATCGTGAAGCGCAACGGCAAGAAGGTTTCCGAAGCCACCATCCGGCAAGAGCTCGACGGCAACATCTGCCGCTGCACCGGGTATCACAATATCGTCAAGGCCATTCAGGCCGCCGCGTCGAAGATGTGACGGCGTTGAAGGGAGAGGCAAGATGAGCACTACAGGAATCGGCGACCGGGTCCCGCGCAAGGAAGACCATCGTTTCATCACCGGCAAGGGCCGCTATACCGACGACATCAATCTGAAAGGCCAGGCTCACGCGATCTTCGTGCGCTCGCCGCACGCCCATGCCCAGATCAAGAAGGTCGACACCAAGAAGGCGGCTGCCATGCCGGGTGTCCTTGGCGTCTACACCGGCGAGGACATCAAGAAGGATGGCATCGGCGGCCTTATCTGCGGCTGGATGATCCATTCCAAGGACGGCTCGCCGATGAACGCCGGCCCGCATCCGGTGCTGGCCGACGGCAAGGTGCGCTATGTCGGCGACCATGTGGCGATCGTGGTGGCCGAAACCGTTGCCCAGGCCAAGGCGGCGGCCGAGGCGGTCAACGTCTCCTACAAGGAACTGCCCTGCGTGGTCGATGCCGGCAAGGCGCAATCCTCCAAGGTGCAGGTCCACGACAACGCCAGGAACAACACCGTCTACAACTGGTCGATCGGCGACGAGGCGGCCACCAACGCCGCCTTCAAGTCGGCGGCGCATGTCACCAAGCTCGACCTCGTCAACAACCGCCTGATCCCCAATGCCATGGAGCCGCGCGCCGCGATCGGCTCCTACGACACCGGCGAGGATCATTTCACCCTCTACACCACCAGCCAGAACCCGCATGTGGCGCGGCTGGTGATCTCCGCCTTCGTTGGCCTGGCGCCCGAGCACAAGCTCCGGGTGATCGCGCCGGACGTGGGCGGCGGCTTCGGCTCGAAGATCTTCATCTATGCCGAGGAAGTGGCCTGCCTGTGGGCGTCGAAGAAGGTGGGCGGTCGGCCGGTCAAGTGGAACGGCGAGCGTTCGGAAAGCTTCATGGCCGATGCCCACGGGCGCGATCATGTGACGACGGCCGAGCTTGCCATGGACAAGGAAGGCCACTTCACCGCCATGCGGGTGAAGACCATCGCCAACATGGGCGCCTATCTGTCGACCTTTGCCTCATGCGTGCCGACCTATCTTTATGCCACGCTGCTGTCGGGCCAGTACGCGCTCCCGCAGATCTATTGCGAAGTGGATGCGGTCTACACCAACACCGCTCCCGTCGATGCGCTGCGCGGCGCCGGGCGGCCGGAAGCCACCTATGTGGTGGAGCGGCTGGTGGAGACGGCGGCGCGCGAGATGGGGCTCGACCCGGCGGAGATCCGCCGCCGCAACTTCGTCACGGCGTTCCCGCACCAGACCCCGGTGATCATGTGCTACGACGCCGGCGATTATGAAGCCTCGCTGTCGAAGGCCCTTCAGATGGCCGACTACAAGGGCTTCGAGGCGCGCAAGAAGGCCGCCGCCAGAAAGGGCAAGCTCCGGGGCATCGGCTTTTCAACCTATATCGAGGCCTGCGGCATCGCGCCTTCGGCGGCGGTGGGCTCGCTGGGCGCCGGCGTGGGCTTGTGGGAATCGGCCGAGGTCCGGGTCAACCCGGTGGGTTCGGTTGAAGTGCTCACCGGCTCGCACAGCCACGGCCAGGGCCACGAGACGACCTTCGCGCAGCTTGTGTCGGACCGGCTCGGCATCGACATCAACACGGTCTCGGTCGTGCATGGCGATACCGACAAGGTGCAGTTCGGCATGGGCACTTACGGCTCGCGTTCGGGCGCCGTGGGGATGTCCGCCATCTCGCGCGCCCTCGACAAGGTGGAGGCCAAGGCGAAGAAGATTGCCGCCCATGTCATGGAGGCCGCCGAAGGCGACATCGAATTCAAGAACGGCACCTTCACCGTCAAGGGTACCGACAAGAAGATGGCCTTTGGCGAGGTGGCGCTTTCTGCTTATGTGGCCCACAAGTTCCCGACCTCGGAAATCGAGCCGGGCCTCAAGGAGACGTCCTTCTACGACCCGACCAACTTCACCTTCCCGGCCGGCTGCCACATCTGCGAAGTGGAAGTCGATCCCGAGACCGGCATCACCGAAATCGCCAACTGGACGGCGGTCGATGACTTCGGGACGCTCATCAACCCGATGATCGTCGAGGGCCAGGTGCATGGTGGTATTACCCATGGTGTCGGTCAGGCTATGACGGAAGCTTGCGTCTATGACTCCAAGTCCGGCCAGCTTCTGACCGGCTCCTTCATGGACTACTGCATGCCGCGCGCCGACAACGTGCCGTCGTTCAACCTCGGCTTCACCGAGACCAAGTGCCCGTCCAATCCGCTGGGCATGAAGGGTTGCGGCGAGGCCGGGGCCATCGCCGCGCCGGCCGCCGTGATGAACGCCATCACCGATGCGGTCGGGGTGAAGGACATGCCCATGCCCGCCAGTCCGCAGACCGTGTGGCGGGCCTGCCAGGGTGCCATGAAGAAAGCGGCCGAGTAGGCCAGGACGAGAGGAGGTAAAACCATGTACGACTTCACCTATCATCGTCCGACCAAGGTTGCGGACGCCGTCAAGCTGATCAAGAAGGCCAAGGACGGCAAGCTTTTGTCGGGCGGCATGACGCTGCTGCCGACCATGAAGCAACGCCTCGCCAGCCCCTCCGACATCATCGACCTTTCCGGCCTGAAGAACTCAGGGATAAAGGTGACGAAATCGAAGGTCACGGTGGCGGCAGGCACCACCCATGCCGAGGTGGCCGCAAACAAGGACCTGGCCAAGGCCATCCCGGCGCTGGCCCAACTGGCCGGCGGCATCGGCGATCCGCACGTGCGCAACAAGGGCACCATCGGCGGGTCGATCGCCAACAACGATCCGGCCGCCGACTACCCGGCCGCCATCGTGGCGCTCAATGCCACGGTCGTCACCTCCAAGCGCAAGATCGCGGCCGACAAGTTCTTCAAGGGGATGTTCGAGACCGCGCTGTCGCGCGACGAGATCGTGACGGCGGTGGAGTTTCCGATGCCTAAGCGGGCCGGCTATGCCAAGTTCCCCAACCCGGCCTCGCGCTATGCCATGGTAGGTGTGTTCGTGGCCGACCACGGCAAGGAAGTTCGCGTCGCGGTCACCGGGGCGGGCCCATGCGTCTTCCGTCACGCGGCAATGGAAAAGGCGCTGAAGGCGAACTTCTCGCCCGATGCGGTGGCTGGTGTCAAAACACCGGCCAAGAACCTCAACACCGACATGCACGCCTCGGCCGATTACCGCGCCCATCTGGTCGGCGTCATGGCTAAACGGGCCGTTGCTGCCGCGAAGTAGGCCCTGAGAGACCCTCAAGGGCAGTATGTCCCATGGCCCGCGGGTTGAAAAGCCGACCCGCGGGCCTTCATCTTGGCAACGGACGATGCGGGCGAGGCCTTGAAGAATGGGCGGTCGGGCCTATTTCGTCTATATCCTTGCCAGCGCCAGACATGGCACGCTCTATATCGGCATCACCAATGATCTTGACCGGCGTCTCATCGAGCATAGAACCGGAGCCATATCGGGGTTCGCCTCGCGTTATGGTGTCACGAGGCTGGTGCATGTCGAGCGTTTTGGCGATGTCAGGCAGGCTATTCAGCGAGAAAAAACTCTCAAGAAATGGCCGCGTGACTGGAAGATCAACCTCATCGAGCGCGACAACACCGACTGGTCGGATTTGGCGCCTTACCGCTAACCCCTTGTCATTGCCGGATTCATTCCGGCAATCCATACTCACCGCCGTCACGGTTTTGCAAAATCCGGTGTCAATGGATGCCCGGGACAAGCCCGAGCATGACAAATTCATAGCGTGTGTCAAACCGCCCTCTCCCCTGTCATTGCCGGACTGGTTCCGGCAATCCATGATTTCCGCCCATGCGTCCTTGCCGAAGCCGGCGACAATGGATGCTTGGGACAAGCCCGAGCATGACAAATTCATAGCGTGTGTCAAACCGCCCTCTCCCCTGTCATTGCCGGACTGGTTTCGGCAATCCATGATCACCGCCCATGCACCCGTGCCGAAGCCGGCGACAATGGATGTCCAGGACAAGCCCGCGCATGACAAATTCGTCGTGTGTGTCAAACCGCCCTCTCCCTTGTCATTGCCGGACTGGTTCCGTCAATCCATGATTTCCGCCCATGCGTCCTTGCCGAAGCCGGCGACAATGGATGCTTGGGACAAGCCCGAGCATGACCGGATTGAATGTGACTTGACCGTGAACCAGAAAGCCATTGCATGACCTCCCTGCCGAAATCCGTCGATGAAACCCTCAACCTCCTTACCGGTGAAAGCTATGTTGCCGACCGGGCGCTGGCGACGGTGGCGTTTCTGGCGCTGAAGCTTGGAAGGCCGCTGTTCCTCGAAGGTGAAGCCGGGGTCGGCAAGACCGAGATCGCCAAGGTGCTGGCCTCAGGGTTGGGGCGGCGTCTCATCCGGCTGCAATGCTATGAGGGCCTCGATACGGCAGCGGCGGTCTATGAGTGGAACTATTCCCGCCAGATGGTGGAAATCCGCCTCGCCGAGGCTGCCGGCGTCGAGGATCGCGACCGCCTGGCCCACGATATCTATACCGAACCCTTCCTCATCCGCCGCCCGCTGTTGCAGGCGCTGGAACCGGATGCGGCGGGCGCGCCGGTCCTTCTCATCGACGAGATCGACCGCACCGATGAGGCCTTCGAGGCCTTCCTTCTCGAAATCCTTTCCGACTTCCAGGTGACCATCCCCGAACTCGGTACCATCAAGGCGGCCGAACCCCCTATCGTCGTCATCACCTCCAACCGCACGCGCGAGATCCACGATGCGCTGAAGCGCCGCTGCCTCTATCACTGGGTGGGCTACCCGGATACCGAGCGCGAACTGGCCATCGTCAAGGCGCGGCGGCCCGCAGCGCCCGAGGCGCTGGCGCGCGAGGTTGTGGGCTTCGTGCAGGCGCTCAGGGACAAGGACCTGTTCAAGTCACCGGGGGTGGCCGAAACCCTCGACTGGGTGAGCGCCCTGCAGGAACTCGATTCCATCACCCTCGATCCCCAGACCGTCAACGATACCCTTGGCGTGCTGCTCAAGTACCAGGACGACATCGCCCGCATGCAGGGCACCGAGGCCAAGCGCCTGCTGGAGCAGATCCGCGCCGAAATCGCGGCGCTGGCGCGGGCGTGATGGACGCCGCTGCCAGGCGACCGGGGTCCACCCCAGCTTCGGGCCGGCTGCCGGAGAACATCATGCATTTCGCCCGCGTGCTGCGCGAGGCGGGCATTCCTGTCGGCCCCGGTGCGGTGATCGATGCGCTCGATGCTGCGGCCACCGGCGCCATGGCGTCGCGCGAGGATTTTTACTGGATGCTGCATTCAGTGTTCGTCAAGAAGCGCGAGCATTCGCCGCTGTTCGAGCAGGCCTTTCACGTCTTCTGGCGACGGCCCAGGATGCTGGAACAGATGATGCAGATGCTCTTCCAGCAGATCCAGGTGGAGGCGCCGCCCAAGGATAAGAAGGCCGGCATGCGGCGGCTGGCCGAGGCCATGTTCTCCGACGCCGACACGACCTCGCAGCGCCAGCGCCCACCGGGGGAAGTCGAGATCGACGCCGAATATACCTCCTCCGTCGATGAGGTGTTGCGCAAGCGCGATTTCGAGCAGATGTCGGCCGAGGAGGTGCGCCGCGCCAAGCAGGCGATCGCCCGCATGCGCCTCAACCGCTTCGAGGTGAGGACGAGACGCTTTTGCCGCTCCATCCACGGCAGCCGCATCGACATGCGCCGGACCTTGAGGGATTCGCTTCGCGCCGGCGGCGATGTCATCGACCTCGCGCGCAAGGTGCACCGCTACCGCGAGCCGCCGCTGGTGGTGCTGGCCGACATCTCCGGCTCCATGTCAGGCTATTCGCGCATGTTCCTGCACTTCCTCCACGCCCTGTCCAGCGACCGCAGCCGCGTCCACGTCTTCGTGTTCGGCACCCGGCTGACCAACATCACCCGGGCGCTCAAGCGCCGCGACGTCGATGAGGCGATGGAGAAGGTTTCCGCGCAGGTTCAGGACTGGTCGGGCGGCACCCGCATCGCCGATTGCCTTAAGAATTTCAATTTCCACTGGGCGCGCCGAGTCCTCACGCAAGGTGCGCATGTCCTGTTGATGACCGATGGCCTGGAGCGCGGCGACACCGAAGCCCTCAGTATCGAAATGGCACGCCTCAGGCGGGCGGCGCGGCGCATCGTATGGCTGAACCCGCTGTTGCGTTATGAGGGTTTCGAGGCGCGGGCTGGCGGCATCCGGGCGATCATGCCGCAGGTTGACGAATTCCGCCCGGTCCATAATCTGGAAACCCTTGAGGATCTGGCCGCCGCACTCACCGGTTCAAATGAGGCCAGCCACAATCCGCGCCGCTTCATGGCGCAAGGCCCTGAAAGCTTGGAGGCACACCCATGAGCAGCAACGATCCCGCCATTCTCAGTGAGGCGCAACGCTGGCTCGACGAAGGCCGCAAGGCCGCCCTGGCCACGGTGATCGAGACCTGGGGCTCGGCCCCGCAGCCGGTCGGCAGCCAGCTGGTGATCGACGGCGAGGGTAATTTCATCGGCTCGGTATCGGGGGGATGCGTCGAAGGCGCGGTGGTGACCGAAGCCCTCGACGTCATTGCCGCCGGAAAACCCAAGGTCCTTTCCTTCGGGGTGGCGGACGAGACCGCCTGGGAGGTGGGGCTGGCGTGCGGCGGCAAGATCCGCGTCTACGTCGAGCCGCTGGGCTGATCGCCATGCAGCACGACATTCTCGACCAGGTGCTGACCGCCCGCGACGACCGCCGCGCGGTGGCCGTCATCACCAATCTGGCGAGCGGCGCCCAGCGCATCGTCGGTCGCGACGAAATGGCCGACGATAACCTGGCGGCGCACCTGGCCGAGGGGTTTCGCTTCGACAAATCCGGTGTCGTGACAACGTCCTCGGGCGAATGGTTCATCCAGATCAACAATCCGCCACTGGAAATGATCATCATCGGCGCGGTGCATATCGCCCAGAGCGTCATTCCCATCGCCCGGCTTGCCGGCTACCGCGTCATCGTCATCGATCCGCGCGGCGCCTTTGCCACGCCTGAACGCTTTGCGGAGGTAGAGCTGCACGCCGAATGGCCCGACGAGGTGCTTTCGGGCATGAAGCTGGATGAGCGTTCGGCCCTCTTGGCGCTCACCCACGATCCTAAGATCGACGATCCGGCGCTGAAGGTGGTGCTTTCATCCCCGTGCTTTTATATCGGAGCGCTCGGGTCGCGCAAAACCCAAGAGCTGCGGCGCGACCGCCTCAAGGAAATGGGCTTCGACGATGAGGCGCTGGCGCGCATCCATGGTCCCATCGGCCTCGACATCGGGGCGCGCGGGGCGCCCGAAATCGCCATCGCCATCATGGCCGAAGTCACCAGCGCCCTGCGACAGGGCGATGCGGAGGCGGCAAGGTGAAATTCGGCGAAATCCCGGTCGAAGAGGCGCAAGGGGCGATCCTCGCCCATTCGATCCGCCAGGGCGGGGTTCACTTCAAGAAGGGCCGTCGCTTGAGCCCGGACGATATCGCGGCCTTGCAAGCCGAAGCCGTGAAGCGCGTTTTCGCGGCGCGGCTGCAGGCTGGCGACGTGCACGAGGACGCCGCCGCCCGGGCGGTGTCGCGAGCCATCGCCGGCGAAGGCGTAACCGTCGACGAGCCGTTCACCGGCCGCGCCAACCTGCATGCCCCCGCCGCCGGGATCGCGCTCATCGACGCCGGCCGGGTGCGTGCCCTCAACCGCCTGCACGAAAGCCTGACGCTCGCCACCGTGCAGCCCTTCGATCTTGTTTCGGCCCGCCAGATGCTGGCGACGGTGAAGATCATTCCCTTCGCCGCGCCGAAAGCCGTGGTCGAAGAAGCGCTGGCGCTGGCGGCGGGCCCGGCGATGATCGGCTTCGCGCCGTTTCGCTCCCACCGCGCCGGCCTCGTCGTCACCGAATTGCCAGGCGCCAAAAAGTCGCTGCGGGCCAAGACGGTCGCCGCCATCGAGGCACGGCTTTCGGCCCTTGGATCGACCTTGGGCGAAGTGATCGATACCCCGCACGCCATAGAGCCGGTGGCCGCGGCGATTACCCGTCTCAAGGCCCGTGGCCATCACCCGGTGCTGGTGTTCGGGGCCTCGGCCATCGTCGATCGCGGCGACGTCATACCGGCGGCGCTGACGGCGGCGGGCGGCGAGGTCATCCACCTCGGCATGCCGGTCGATCCCGGCAACCTGATGATGCTGGGGCGGTTGGGCGACGCGAGCGTCATCGGCGTGCCATCCTGTGCCCGTTCGCCGAAACTCAACGGCTTCGACTGGGTGTTGGCGCGCATCCTGGCGGGCATCGACGTGCGCCCGCAGGACATCATGGACATGGGGGCAGGGGGCCTGTTGATGGAAATCCCCACCCGCCCCTTGCCGCGCGATACCCGCCCCGCCAGCGCCCCGTCGACCCCGCGCATCGCCGCCGTCGTGCTGGCGGCCGGCACCTCCAGCCGCATGGGCGGCGCCAACAAGCTGCTGCAACCGGTCGGTGGCAAGCCGATGGTGCGCCATGCGGTGGAGGCAGCGCTGGCCGCAACCGCCTCACCGGTCATCGTGGTGACCGGCCATGCGGCGCAAAAGGTCAAGGCGGCACTGGCCGGGCTCGATGTGACTTTCGTCCACAACCCGGATTTTGCCAGCGGCCAGGCGTCGTCGCTGAGGGCCGGCATCAAGGCGCTTTCCGCCGATGCCGATGGCGTGGCGGTTCTTTTGGGGGACATGCCGCTGGTGACGCCGGAAATCATCGGACGGCTCATCGCCGCCTTCAACCCTGGCGAGGGGCGGGCCATCTGTGTGCCGGTGCATGAGGGCCGGCGCGGCAATCCGGTGCTGTGGGCCCGCCAGTTCCTTGCCGAGATGCAGAAACTTGACGGCGATGAAGGCGCCCGCCGCCTCATCGCCGCTCATGCCGATCGGGTGAGGGAGGTCGAGGCGGGAAGCGACGCCATCCACCGCGACTTCGACACCGCGGAGAGCCTGGCGCAACTGTAGAGGCGTGGGGAAAAGGCGGGCGCTCGCGGGATTGTCCCCCCGACCAGGGTCAGGGCGGGGCGGCGTGGTCGGCCGGGAGTCGAGATCGTCAATAAACGGCCTTATATTTGGCCAACATGCAACGCCGATTGAACGGCGGGCGGCGAATGGAGCACATTGTGACGATAATCAGGGTACGCGATACCGACGCAATCGAACGGTGGATGCGAAGGCTGGCGGCGACGGCCTTGTTGAGCATGGCCGTCATCACGCCGGCCGGCGCCGCCGATCTCGGCGCTTGTGCCACCGCGAAGGACCTGTCGGCCCGCATCAAGGCCTGCGATGCGATCGCCGTCGACAAGACCGTCGATGCCGCCACCCGCTCCCTGGCGCTGGTGTCGCGCGGCTATGCGATCTATGCCCGGACCAACGACACCAATGCGCCACTGGCCAGCTTCACCAATGCGACGGTGCTCGATCCAAAGGATGTCGATGCCTATGTCGGCATCGGGTCCATGCACCTGCTGCGCAAGGAGACGGACCAGGCCGAAACGGCCTTCAAGACCGCCCTCAAGCTCGATCCCAAGAGCTTTGAGGCCTGGAAAAATCTCGGTACGACCTACGATTTGCTCGGCAACAACGACAAGGCGCTGGCCAGCTACGACAAGGCGCTGGCCATCGACAAGCGTAATCCCAATGCCAATCTCTACAAGGCCGACACCCTCCTGAAGATGGGCAAGAAGGGCGAGGCGCTCGCCGTCTATCGCTTCACGCTGTACCTGTTCGACCCGGCCTCCAAGGAATATGCCTACGCGAAAAGCCGCGTCACCGAACTGGAAAACGCGCTCGGGCAGAACTGACCGCTCCGGCCACGACTCGTCCCCGCGCAGTAAAAAAAGCGCCTATTTCGCCGGATCGCTGTTCCAGATGTCGCGATAAAGGCGCCACATGCCATCGCTGCCCTTCTTCCATATCACGACGTATTAGCCCTTTGTCATGGTGACGCCGCCGGACTTGTCGGGCGCATCGAGGCTGAGGGTGCCGACTTCGTAGGCGAGATCGCCGCCGCCCTCGACCTCGACCGTCGTGAGGGTGACGTTTTTCAGGCCGGCATCGATGGCGCCCTGCCAGAAGGCCTCAATCGCGGCGCGTTCGTCGGTGCGCGGGCCATCGGGCGGCAGCACGGCGGCATCCTCGGTGTAGCGGGCCGCCACCCCCTCGGCGTTGCCGCTGTTGAAGTCGGCGGCCCAGCCGGCATTGGCTGCCACGATGTCGCCTTTCAGCGATCCGGCCGCAGCCGGCAGGGCCAAGGCGGCACTCATCAGGGCTAACGCGGCAAGGCTACGAACGGCTTTCATGACGGGTTCCTTGGTATTGGGTTGGAGGCGCACGCTAGCACGACATGCCGCCACGTCAAATATCCGGATTCACACCGCCAGTCGTTCGACCAGCCGGGCGAGGAACTGATCGCAGGACGCAAGCTGGCTTTCCTCGACATATTCATCCGGCTTGTGGGCGACGCCGATGGACCCCGGCCCGCACACCACGGCGGGAATGCCGAGGCGGGTCTGGAACAGGCCGCCTTCGGTGCCGAAACTGATCTTGGCGGTGGAATTGCTGCCGCTCAGCGCCTTCACGAAGGAAACCGCCTCGCTGTCGGGCGGCGTGTCGAGGGCGGGATAGGCATTGAGCGGGGAAAAGGCGATGGCGGCGCCGGCAAAGCGCTGCCGGGCCTCGGTCACGATCCGTTCGGCCGCTTTCTCGATGCGGGCGATGAGGACTTTGGGATCATCGCCCGGCAGATGGCGGATCTCGAAGTCGAAGCGCGCCTCGTTGGGCACGATGTTGAGGGTCTCGCCGCCGCGTATGCGGCCCACGTGCAGGGTGGTATAGGCGATATCGTAATCGCCGTCGCGCTGACCCGTCTCGGCGATCTCGGCTTGCAGGGCGCGGATGGCGGCGATGAGGTCGCAGGCGAGATGGATGGCGTTGACGCCTTCAGGCGCCAGCGAGGAATGGGCCTCGAGGCCGGTGCACGTCACCCGCATTGCCGCCTTGCCCTTGTGGGCGGTCACCACGGCCATCAGGGTCGGCTCGCCGATGATGGCCAGGCGCGGGCGAACCGGGGCTTTCTCCAGCAGGTCGATCAGCCGCCGCACCCCGACGCAACCGATTTCCTCGTCATAACTGAAGGCGAAATGAATCGGCGTGGCGAGCGGCCGGCGCACCGCATCGTGGGCCATGGCGAGGCAGCAGGCGATGAACCCCTTCATGTCGGCGCTGCCACGGCCGTAAAGGCGCCCCTGGTCGCGGCGCAGGGCAAAGGCATCGCTGCTCCACGCCTGGCCCTCCACCGGTACCACGTCGGTATGACCCGACAACATGACGCCGGGCTTATCGGCGGGGCCGATGGTGGCATAGAGATTGGCTTTCTTGGCCGTTTCGTCGGGGACAAGCTGGCTCTCGATGCCGAGGCCGGCCAGTTCTGCCCTGACGAAGGCGATGAGGTCGAGATTGCTGTCGCGGCTCACCGTGGGAAAGCCGATGAGGCATTCAAGATAGGAAAGGCTCGATGTCATCTTGCCGCTCACCGCGTTAGGGCTATCATCGTCGAGGATTAGGCTGAAAGCGGCCATCGGAGCAAGGGTGGGGGCTAGGGCGGGGCAGATGCGGATAGACACGGCCATCCTTTCCACCGCCTTTCGCTATTTCGCCGCCGTGGTGCAGGCCGGCTCGATCCGGGCGGCCTCGCGCGAACTCAACATCGCCTCTTCCGCCATCAACCGCCAGGTGCTGATGCTCGAACAGGCCCTCGGCCTTGCCCTGTTCGAGCGCACCGGCCGCGCCATGCTGCCGACCGAGGCGGGGCAACTCCTCCTGGCGGCCTGCCGCGAGACGCTTCACAATTACGACGACGTGCTGGCGACCGTCGACGCGCTGAAGGGTCTTAGTGTCCGTTTGAGAATGAGGGTTTGCAAATCAGCGGCGTTGTGATTCACGATTTCCATGTGGACACGAACGACGCGAGGCCGCATGGCCGCGATCGAGCGGAAGACGAAGCGTTATCCGAC
>Ga0315540_10000143_pt1 | contig 37824 bp, 36 predicted proteins | sample SalMarSW160110MG_FD_203677 | JGI IMG/M metagenome (GOLD analysis project Ga0315540, IMG submission 203677) | Salt marsh sediment microbial communities from the Plum Island Ecosystem LTER, Massachusetts, United States - Salt Marsh Sediment SW1601-10 ...
TTCCGACCTTCCATGGCAACGAGAGCGTGTACCTTGCCACCGGCATCCTCGGTGCCACCGTCATGCCCCACGTCATCTACCTGCACTCCGCGCTGACCCAGCGTCGCATCGCGCCGAAATCGGTGGCGCAGGCGAAACGGATCTATCGGTTCACCAAGGTGGACGTGGTCATCGCCATGAGCATCGCTGGCTTCGTGAACATGGCGATGCTGGCGATGTCGGCTGCCACGTTCCACTTCACCGGCAACCAGGCGGTCGCCGACATCTCCACCGCCTACCGTACGCTCACCCCGTTGCTTGGGGCCGCCGCCAGCACCGTCTTTGCAGTGTCACTGCTGGCGAGTGGGGTGTCTTCCTCGGTGGTGGGCACCATGGCGGGTCAGACCGTGATGCAGGGCTTCGTGGGCTTCACCATCCCCGTATGGCTCAGGCGGGTGGTCACGCTCCTACCGTCCTTCGCGGTGGTGCTGCTTGGGCTCGACGCCACCAGCATCCTCGTGCTGAGTCAGGTCGTGCTTAGCTTCGGCATCGCGCTGGCGCTGGTGCCGCTGCTGCTGTTCCTGCAGAACCGGGCGGTCGTCGGCGAGTTCGTCAACGGCAAGCTCACGCGGCTGGCGAGCTGGGGGGTCGCCTGCCTCATCATCGTGCTGAACGTCTACCTGCTCACCTCGCTGGGCTGAGGCCCGCTGCGGCGTCCCCAGGCTTTGGCAGGCTGGCGCGCCGCGCGCTGCGTTCGCGGAAGATGGGGCGCCAGTGCACGCAATCGGCGTACGCCCCCAGCAACTCGGCCAGGCCACCGGTGAGGATCCAGGCGACGTCATCGTCCGGAACCTCCAGCACGATGGCGCGTCGCTCCCACTCCACGCGTGCCACGCAGCCGTAGTCACGAAGGCTGGTCATGAGCGCCTGCATGCGGCCGCGCCCGGCGCCGCGCACGATGATCGCTTCCGTGGCGTACATCCAGCTCACCTCCCGGTCCGACGGGCGAGCCAGCGCGAGCGAGGACGCGCAACTGTGGGGAATCACGGACGATGGTCACGGTGCCCGGGGGCCCGGACCTCGAGATCAGCATAGCTCCTTCGGGGTTTCGATTCCAGGGTCGCCCGAGGGCCGCGCAGGTGACGCGCGCCTGGAAGTCTACTTGCTGAGATACTCGCGGAGCCGCGTGATGGCATCGTTGCTACCGATCATCACGATGCGGTCGCCGCGCTGGATCTCGTAGTCGGCACGGGGGCTTATCTCCAGATTGCCGCCGCGGTTGACGGCGATGACCTGGACCCCGAAGCGATTGGGCAAGCGCAACTCCGACAGCCGACCGCAGAGTGCAGACTCCGCTTCGATCTCCACCACGCCATGGTTCTCCCCCAGCTTGAAGGCGTCGACGATGCTGGGCGTGGCGAGCTGGCGCGCCAGCCGGACGCCCATGTCGTGCTCCGGGCGGACGACCTCGTCGGCGCCCACGCGGTCGAGAACGCGGGCCGCCAGTTGACTCACGCCCTTGCTGATCACGCGGGTGGCGCCAGCACTCTTGGCGGCGACGGTAGCCAGGATGTTCGCTTCGAGGTTGTCGCCGATCGCCACGATCACCGCATCGAAGTTGCTGCACCCCAGCTTTCGCAGCGTTTCCTCGTCGGTGCCGTCCACGATAGCCGTGTGCGTCACCTGGTTCATGATCGCCTCGACGGCGGCTTCGTTCTTGTCGATGACCACCACCTCGTGGCCTAACTGGTACAGGGTCGTCGCCAGCGCCGAGCCGAAGCGGCCCGCGCCGATCACCATGAACTGGCGTTCCTTCATGGAAGCTCCTCGTGCGGCATGCCGTTCTCAGCCGATGACGACATCGTCCTCAGGGTACTTGATGCGGCGTTCCGGCTGCCGCTCCATCAGGGCAAGGGCGAGGGTCAGCGGACCCAACCGCCCGAGGTACATGAGCGCCACGATGATGAGCCTGCCCCCCACGCTCAGGCTGGAGGTGATCCCCGTGGACAGGCCCACCGTACCGAAGGCAGAGATGCTCTCGAAGCCAAGCTGGAGCAGGTTCTTGTCGGGGTCCGTGAGCGTGAGCCCGGTGACGGCCGCGCCGACCAGCAGCATCCCGAGCAGTGCGATCGCGCTGGCCTTCACCGCCGTGCCCGAAGCGATACGCCGCCCGAACAAGGTCAGCTCTCCATGCCCGCGTGACACACTCCAGGCGCTCCCCACCAGCACCAGGAAAGTAACCGTCTTGATGCCGCCCGCGGTCGAGCCCGGGTTGCCGCCCACGAACATCAGCAACATGGTGAACAGCAGCGTGGCCGGCCGGAGCTGGCTGGTATCCAGGGTGTTGAAGCCGGCAGTCCGGGGCGTCACCGATTGGAAGAGTGACGCCAGCAGCTTGTCGGGGAAGGCGAGGTGGCCGAGGGTTCCGGGGTTGCTCCACTCGAAGGCCAGCACGACCACGGTACCCAGTGCGATGAGGAGCCCGGTCCCGGTGAGGACCACCTTGCTGTGAAGCGTCAGCGGCACCCGGCGGCCCTCCCTGAAGTGGGCAGCGACGTTCATGATGACCATGAACCCCAGCCCCCCGAGGATGATCAGCAGCATCACCGTGACGTTGACGAGCGGGTCTCGCACGAAACGCGAAAGGCTGTCACGGTAGAAGCCGAACCCCGCGTTGTTGAAGGCGCTGATGCTGTGGAACGCGGCGTAGAAGGCGCCGCGGCCGAGCCCTTCGCGACGCGCGAACGGCAGGTAGAGCACCAGCGCCCCGGCCAGCTCGACGCCGAACACCACCATGAAGATGCGGCGCACCACCTTGACGATGCCACCGACCTGGCCGATGTTCACCTGCGCCTGGAGCCCCAGGCGCTCGCGGAAGCCGATGCGCCTGCCACTGGCGAGCGCCACTAGCGTGCCGAGCGTGAGGATGCCGAGGCCGCCGGCCTGGATGAGCACCATGATCACGAGCTTGCCGAAGAGGCTGAAGGCGGTGCCGGTGCCGACCACCACCAGGCCCGTGACGCACACCGCGCTGGTGGCTGTGAAGAGCGCGTCCAGCACGTTTATCTGATGCCCCGCGGCGTGCGCGGCCGGCAGAGCGAGCAGCGCCGTGCCCAGGGCGATCGTGGCGGCGAACGACAGGGCGATCAGCTGTGCGGGGGTCGAGCGCCGCCTGCGAAGGCGGGAGAATGGCCACTGCGTCTCGTCCGAATCGTCCATCCAAGAGGTCCAATCGGCGGAGCAAGCGCATTGTACGACGGGCGGCGGGCGTGTCAACGGGAGCCATCGGCCGCCGGTGCGCCGCAGGTGCAAGCGGGCGCCGCAGGTGCTGCCGCCGGCAAGCCGGAGTGGTGGCTGGCTAGAGCGCCGCGAGCCACCTCAACGGCGCCGGCCCTCGGTGAAGGTGTCTACGTGGGGCATCCCCGACCGGACGTAGTCGGCGATGACCCGCCCGTTGTCGACCGGTACTTGTCGCCACGCGAGCTCCAGCCGCGGCCCGTCCCACCGCACCACGACGTACTCGGCCCATGGTGGCGTGCGGGTGATGCGGCCGCCTTCGATGCGCTGGTAGGGGATCCCCACGCTGCCTGGATTGAGCAGCAGCCGGTCGCGGTGGCGCCTCAGAAGCGGCTGGTGCGAGTGGCCGCCCGCCAACAGCGGCGCCGTGGTGCCGTGGAAGGCGACGTCCAGCTCCTCGGAGGGGGTGGACGCGACCAGCAGCTCGTTGAAGGAGCGCGGCGATCCGTGGAAGCAGAGCAGCGGTCCAACCTCCCCCAGGGCAACCTCGATGGTCCTCGGGAGGCTTCTGATGTAGGCGCGGTCGGCCTTGTCAAGCAGGCCTGCGCACCAGAGGTCGAGCTCACGCACCTGCTGCAGGAACGGGTCATCCTTCTCGTCAGGCCCCGGCTCGCGAGGGTCGAGCAGCCAGGCGTCGGCGTTGCCGAGCACGACCGGCCAGTTCAGGTCGCGCACACGCGACAGGACCTCGTGTGGCCGCGGGCCTGTCGCGGCCACATCGCCCAGGCACACCACCGCACTGGGTCGCAGCGACGCCATGTCGGCGAGGACCGCGTCCAAAGCGACGAGGTTACCGTGGATGTCGGAGACAAGCGCGAGCGCGCCCGCCGAGCCGAGGTCCATGCCGACATCATCGCATGCGCCCGTCGCGCGGTCCGCGCGAGCCCCGCGCCGGGCTGTGACGAACGGCCCCCGGGCTCGTCACGAGGGCCCTTGCATCATCCGACGCCGGGCTTGGATGGTCCCCTCTCGATGACCGCCGGAAGCGACTGCGCGTCCGGCCGGAACCCCGTGAAGCGGGGGTGGGCCCGGCGGACCGCTCACTCACGCCTCATCATTACCCTAGGGGCAAGGAGGTTTCATCGCGGTTGCATGGCGCGAAGCCATTTGAGGAGGCTCTGGCCGCAGCTACGGGCCGTGGTTCGTGGATGTGGCGGGCGACGTGCCGCTCGCGGCCGATCTGGGGGCGCCGCCGGAGGACGCGGCGCCCGCGCCCGCTCCGGCTCGTGCGCTGGTCCTGGCCCCAGGCAGGAACTGGAAGACCGCGTAGATCGCGTCATTGGCGCGCTCGCGTCGAACCGTCAGCGTGCCGCCGTCGACGGCGTACGCCACCCGGAGGGTGCCCGCCTCCGCCGACCAGTCGTGCACCACCGTCAGCGTCTTGCGGTCGAGGTACTCGTAGAGCCGGCCGTGGACAGCCTCTCGGAAGAAGCCGTACATCGGACCGGGCACCTGGGCACACAGCACCTCGCCGGGACCCGTGCCGAGGTCGCCTGGCAACCTCGAGCACGGGACTACCCACGCTCCGAGGGTGTGCAGCGCCTGCACCACCATTACCCCGTGCGGGCTAGCGTAGGCGATGGGGGACGCCGCCCTGCCGAAGCTGCCCAGAGCAAGGAGGGCGAGGACGACGTGGAATCCGCTGCGGGGCATGACGGACCAGCCTATCGTGCGTCTGGGGTCCGCTGTTGAGAAGTATGCGCCAGCGAGCTGCCACGCTTCAGTCGCTCGCCCCGCTCGGGGCGGATGCCGAGCGCGTGTCTGCGGTCGCTTCCTTGCGGCGACCGCGCATGCCGAAGGAGAGAACGGCCAGGACCGCGGTCGCCAATCCGATGGCCAGGAGCGCAGTGCGGTAGCCCGGGGCGCCGCCGCCCTGGGACGCCGCCACCGCGCCCACGAGGGCACCGCCGAGCAGCTGGCCGCTGCCGCTGAAGACCTTCAGGACGCCCTGGGCCGCACCTCGCTCGGACGCGCCAGCCTCGTCAAGCATCACGTAACGCAGGGGCGCCCCCAGCAACGAGGAGAGGCCGAGGCCGACCAATGCGCCGGCCAGGATAAAGAACAGCACGCTGGATCCGGTCACGTCGAAGAGCACCAGCCCGAGGGCGGTGAGGGCGAGCCCGGACTGGATGACGGGTTTCGCGCCTAGCGCGTCGAGCATGCGTCCTGCGATGGGTGCCCCGACGCCTGAAAGGACCACCACGGGCAGCAGCAGGAAGCTTGCCGTCGCTGCGGCGACGTGCAGGGCCGACACCGCCAGGGAGGGCAGGAACACCAGCGAGGTCTCGGCAAGACCCGTTCCGAGGGCGAAGACGCTGACCAACGCTACCTGCCGACGGCGCAGCAAGCCGGGGCGGACCAGGGGGTCATCGGCGCGCCGCTCCAGCGTCCAGAAGAGCGGCACCAGCGCCGCCGCAGCCAGCAGGTAGGGGAGGACGCCGGGGCTTAGCACACTCTGCCCGAGGTGAGCGCTGTCGAGGTGGTTGACCCCGAGGGCGAGTGCTGCGAGCAGGGCCGAGAGGGCGGCCGTGCCACGCCAGTCGAAAGGTGAGCTCGGTGCCGGACGCTTGGCCGGCAGGAGTCGGGACGCGGCCACGATCAGCCACGCCGCCACCGGCAGGTTGATGAGGAAGAGCCAATGCCAGCTCAGCTGGAGCAGCAGCCCGCCCAGCAGTGGGCCCAAGAGGAAGGCGACACCGAACACCGCACCGATCAGGCCCAGGGCGCGCCCGCGGCGCTCGGCCGGGAAGGTGTCGCCAATGACGGCGGATGCAACGGGGAAGATCCCGCCCGAGCCCACGGCCTGAACCGCTCGCCCCACGAGCAGCACGGTGAAGCTCGGCGATGCCGCCACGATCAGCGATCCCAGCCCGAACAGCGCCACGTCGAGCAGGTAGATGCTCCGGCGCCCGAAGCGATCCGAGAGCTTGGCCATCAGTGGCGTGCCGATCAGATTGAACAGCACGTAGACGTTGAAGATCCAGGCGACAGCGCGGCTTCCCACGCCCAGGCCGGCCTGGATGGCCGGTAGCGCCGGACCCACGATCGCGATGTCGAGCGCGCCCATCAGCACGCCCACGAACAGCACCGCCAAGACGCGGTTGCGAGCCTTCTGGTCCAACGTCGTCACCACCTCGGGGCGCCCGAAAGCAGGCGCCCACCGACACTTGGCACCGACCGACCGGTCGGTCACTGGGCGCCATTGTTCGACGCCCGACGGGGTAGCGTCAAGCGCTCGGATGACACGGGGGTGCGTGACATGCGGTCGAGAAGGACCGCCTGGCTCGACCGATGTGGCCACCCCCTGGGGCGAAACGTGACAGAGTAGAGCATGGGTCGCGAGCGGCGAGTGGATCGTCGAGGGAACGCTACGGCACAGAATCGGTTTGAGGTCGACCTGACGAGCGTGTGCATCCGTCGCGGCGCTCTGCAGCTGCCGTACCGCCTCAAGGATGCCTTCTCCGAAGGGCCGGTGGCCGCGGTGGATGCCGACGGTCACGGCGCTCTCGAGTTGGCGTTCCGTCCACCACGCGAGCTGATCGGCTTGCGCCCGTTCTTCGAGGCGCACGCACTGCGAGCCAACGACCGGATTGCATTGGTGTTTGAATCGGAAGGACTGCGGGTCCACGCCATGCGGCGGGAGCGCACCAGCGCCCCCGCGAGCGGCGGGCGCGGGGCCAGCGGTCCTCCGCCATCCGCTGGCCGGGACAGATCGGCGCCGCCTGGCAAGGGATCACCCGGGGGGGCACCCGGGGGATCCCGTCCGGCGTCGTCGTCCACCGAAGGCGACGACCCGATGCCTCACTCGGCGGCGTCTCAGACGCCGCCGAGTCTGCGTATGGAGGTTCCCACGGCCTCGGTTCCAGCGAGCGAAGGGTCGACCACCACACCACAGCGCAGTCCCAGGACGCCGCAGTGGGAGCCGCTGGACGTGATGATGACGGGGGGCGACGACGCCGAGCTCGGCACCGACGCGAGCGCGCCCGGCCAGCCGGAGCGGACCACGGGCGCTGCGATGGTCCGCGAGGTGCGTCGGGGGAGCCAGTGGCCGCCGGACGACGGAGCGACCGCGGCACCGTCAGCCGCGCCCCCACCGGCGCCGCCCGCTGCGGAGCGGCAGCCGTCACTGTGGCGTGACCGGCGCTCCGCCGGCGGAGATGTCGAGGAGGACGACGTTGGATCCGGGCTGTTCGGGCTCGGACGCAGGCTCGGTCTCGGCCGTTCGGGCGATCGCGGGGCGGGCCGCGGCGCACGTCGCGGCGGTAGGGGCGCAGCGGCCCGGCCACCCGCGACCGAGGGCCAGGCACCGGCGGCGGCTTCCGGTCTCTGGGGCGTGCCCCTCGACGGCGGCGCTGAGAGGCACAACGATAGCGAGCGGCCGGTGCGGACCGCCGCCCCTGACATGGCGCGCCCTGCAGGCGCGCGCGAGCCGGATTCAGCGACCGACCCTGAGGCGCGGCCGGCAGCCCCTAGCGAGCGTGCAATCGCGGTGGAGGAGCCGAGCAGGGAGGCTGAGACGGCGAGCCAAGACATGGCCGCCGTTCGCAGCTACCTGACCGACCCCGAGGTGCCGGCGATCGTCCGTACCGAACGGGTCGCAGAAGCGTTGGCCATCAGTGTGCCGCGCGCCGAGCAGGCGCTGGACCGTGTCTCCGAGGAGTCGGAACAGCTGAGCCGTATCCGCCCGGGCGCCTACATGCTGAGGCGCCGCGGCCCCGACTGAGCCAGGAATCCGCGGCCTCCGGCCGGCGGCAGGCGGTCGCGCCATTGTGCCAGGACCGAGGGGGTTGCGCCCTGTCGGTCTAGGCTCACACGTTGACCGAATCGTCGCCGCCGGTGGAGCCTGTCAGCAGGCCCTGCTTGAGGCTCCAAAGTGCACTGCTCAACGAGACGTGGTAGATGTGCGGATTGATGAGGCGGCGGACGCCGGGATCGAGGCGCTCCTCGTCACGATGCCGGCGTTCGCGCAGGGTGGCCAGGTCCGGCGGCTCGCCGGTGCGATGACCGTCTTCCCAGGCCACCTCCATCAACGGCTCGATGCCACCGACATCCGACGGCTCGAGGGTCCTGCTGGTGCGTTCGACCGGATGGCGGAGACGCAGCGGTGCTTCGCGAGCAGGCTCCTCATCGGCCAACGTGATGAGGTCGGCCGTTGCCATGCCCCGCGCGTCGTAGACGCGATAGACCCGGTTGGGTCCTGGGGTGGTGGCCTTGCCCACGGTATCGGAGCGCTTGATCGCCGCGGCCCAGCCGTCGTCGCGCTCGAGCGCGACGAGCTTGTAGACCCCATCCAAGGCAGGTGCGCCATGGCTCGTCAGCAGCCGGGTTCCGACGCCATAGCCGAGCCGAGCGATGAGCGGCTGGGGGGCCACATCGTAACGCGGCGCTTCGTCCTCGATCTGCTCGAGGATCTGCCAGATGGTGAGCTCGTCGAGCTGGTTCGAGAGTGTGATGGGGACGTCCTCGAAGCCGGCGCGGTCGAGCTCCTTGGCGACCTGGATGGCCAGGTAAGCCAGGTCCCCCGAGTCCAGGCGCACGCCGCGCGGCCTGTGCCCGGCCCTGCGGAGCTCCTCGAACACGGTGATGGCGTTGGGCAGGCCGCTGTGGAGCGTGTCGACGGTGTCGAGTAGCAGGAGGCAGTCGTCGGGGTAGGTGTCGGCGTACGCCCGGAAGGCGTCGAGTTCGTCCATGCCTGCTGCCATGAAGGCCTGTACCAGGCTATGGGCGTGGGTGCCCTTCGGCTCGGCACCGAGCACCAGCGCCTCGCCGGTGTTGGACGTGCCATCGAGGCCTCCGATCAGGGCGGCGCGGGAGCCCGCGTTCACGCCCCGGGCGTGGCCCCGGCGCATGCCGAAGTCGACGACGGAGCCGCCGCGCGCCGCCTGCTTGATGCGCGTTGCGCGGGTGGCGATGAGCGTGGGGTAGTTGAGGTGGTTGAGGAGGGCGGTCTCGAGCAGCTGGGCGGATGCCAGCGGCCCATCGACGATGGCGAAGGGGGCGTTGGGGTGTATCACCCGACCTTCGGCCGGCGTCAGGATGCGCACGCCCGGGAAGCCACCCTGGTCGCCCAGCCAATCCAAGAAGGCGTCGTCGAAGAGGCGCCCACCGGTGGCATTGGCAAGCGAGCCCAGAGCGTCCAGGTCGGCCTGAGCGGGCATTGCCCGGGCCATCCAGGCGAGAAGGTCGTCCAGCCCTGCCGTGACGCAGTACCCCGCCTGATGGCCCCCGAAATCGGGGTTGTGCCGGTAGAAGGCGCTGAATTGTGCGTGCCGGTCGTGCATTCCAGTGCGGAGGTAGAGCTGTGCCATCGTCAACTCGTAGAGGTCGGCGAACAGGATGCCCTCGTTCACGGGCGGCTGTTGCTGGGACATGACCGTCCTTCCTTCCAGGGTCGAGCCGGGGCCGGGCGCCGGAGCTCCAGCCGCCACGATGATACCGGGGGAGACCGTGCCAGACGGTAGAGTGGGTCCCGCGCGAGACGCAACGGCACCGGCGGCAGGTGCCGGCAGGAGGCACCCATGAGCATCCGACCCGTTCCCCACGATCGCCTGAGGATCGATCCCGAGCCCCTGGCTCGGGCGCTGGTGACGTTCCTCGCCAACACCGCCCGGCAGCTGGGGTCGGAGGCCTTCATCCTGCCCGTCTCCGGCGGCGTGGACAGCGCCACGGTGGCCCACCTGGCGACGCGCGCGTTGGGTCGCGAGCGGGTCGTGGCGCTGCGGCTGCCGTACCGAGACCTCGGGATCGCCTCCTTGGAGCACGGGCAGCTCGTGATCGAGGCGCTCGGGATCCGCAGTGAGACCATCGACATCAGCGGCCTCGTTGACGGCTACGCCGACGCGCAGGCGAACATGGATTGGCGGCGCCGTGGGAACGTGCAAGCGCGCGCCCGGATGATGGTCCTGTTCGACAAGATGAAGGCGTACGACGCCCTCCCGCTGGGGACCGGCAATCGGACCGAGCTGCTGTTCGGCTACTTCACCGAGCACGGCGACGATGCGGCGCAGATCCAGCCGCTGCTTGACCTCTACAAGACTCAAGTGTGGCAGCTCGCAGAGCACCTGGGCGTCCCGACCGAGATCATCGAGAAGTCGCCGAGTGCCGGCTTGGAGCCCGGCCAGACGGACGAGGGGGACTTCGCCTTCAGCTACGCCACCGCCGACCTGGTGCTGTCCCACCTCGAGGCCGGCTTCTCGGACGACGCCATCGTGGCCCTGGGCGTGTCGCAGCAACAGCTCGACGCCGTGCGCGATCTGGTGCGCGCCAGCCACCGCAAGCGGCTCGGCAGTCTGGTGCCCGCGGTCCAGCCCGGATACCACGACCCGGCGCTGTTCTTCCGTCCGCGCGGAGGGATCAGCATCTGACCCTCGTCCACGCCGTCAGGCGAAGCGCAGGTTCGCTCCGCGCGTGATCCGTCCCCGGTAGAGGAAGGTCACCTGCCTCAGCGCCGACGCCTTGTCGAAGGCGGTGAGCGCCGCCACCCCGTCCTCGGCCACGACCACGTCGTAGAAGCGCAGGGCGGCGGAGCCGGCCGTATGGAGCACGCAGATGTTGGCAACCGTCCCGACGATGACGACGTGCTCCACACCCCGAAGCCGAAGCATGTGGTCGAGTGGCGTGCCGTAGAAGGCGTCATAGCGGAGCTTGCGCACGGTGGCATCGGTGGCCGTGGGCGTGAGCTCCTCGACGATGCGGGCGCCCCAGGTGTCGGCGCGGGCGTGTTCGCCCCAGATGTCGAACTCCGGGTCGTCCGGCTCATGCCAGTCCTGCGTGTAGACGACGGTGACCCCCGCGCTGCGCGCGCGCTCGAGCAAGTCGGCGATCACCGGGATGGCGGCGCGCGCGTCGTTCGCGAACAGCGCTCCGTCGGGGTGAGCGAAGTCGTTCTGCATGTCGACCACGATCACCGCGCTGGTGCCTGCGGGGAGCGCGATCGCGTCGGAGAGCGGGATGTCGGGTACCTCGACGATGGCCATGTCGCCTCCCTCGTTGGTGCGGCTCTGCCGCGGCGGAGCGGAGGAGTGCGGGAGCCCCAGCCTTGCAGGCGGGTCTCAACGTCCGACCGCTTGACCCTCCCGACGCGGATCGCTGGCGCCGAGGTAGCCGCCGCCGGCAAGTCGCCAGGCGAGCTGGGCGCCGCCGAAGAAACGGTCGCCCGTAGCCAGTCGTGGGTCACGCAGAACGACGTGGCCACGCTCTTCCAACTCCTGATAGACGGCGGCATCGTAGCCGCGTTCAATCGCCACCGTGGCGCCGTCCGGCAACACTTGCCACCGCGGCGCGTCGATCGCTGCTTGCGGGTTCTGTCCGTACAGCAGCGTCCTGAGCATCACCTGGAGGTGCCCCTGGGCCTGCATCGCGCCGCCCATCACGCCGAATGCCGCGAGCGCTTCGCCCTGGCGCGTCACGAAGCCGGGGATGATGGTGTGGAATGGTCGCTTGCCTCCCGCCACGCGATTTGGATGGCCGTCGCGAAGCACGAAGCCGGCACCCCGGTTCTGTAGGCTGATGCCGGTTCCGGGAACCACGACGCCGGAGCCGAAGCCCATGAAGTTGGACTGGATGAACGACACCATGCGCCCGTCGGCATCCGCAGTGCAGAGGTAGACGGTGCCGCCGCGTTCGGGCACGCCGGGCGAGGGTCGCGAGGCAGCGGTGGGGTCGATGAGTTCGGCCCGTTCGGCGAGATAACCGTCGGCGAGAAGATCGGCCGCGCTCACCCGCATGCTGTCGGGGTCCGCGACGTGGCCGTAGAGGTCGGCGAACGCCAGCTTCATGGCCTCGATCTCGAGATGCAGGGCTTCGGCGGAGTCCGGATCGAGGTCGGCGAGCCCGGTGTGCTCGACGAGACCGAGCGCCATCAATGCCGCGATGCCCTGACCGTTCGGAGGGATCTCGTGCACCTCCGAGCCGGCGAAGCGCCGCGAGATGGCGTCAACCCAGAGCGGCTCATGGTTGGCGAGGTCGGCCTCCGTCAGCAGTCCACCCGTCTCCCGAGCGAATGCGGCCATGCGCTCTGCCAGCTCGCCGCGGTAGAAGGCCTCACCCTCGGTCTCGGCGATGAGGCGAAGGCTGGCCCCGGCGGCCGCGAGGCGGAAGCGCTCGCCCGCCAGGGGAGCCCGTCCCGACGGAAGGAAGGCCTCGGCGAAGCCCGGCTGATCGCCGAGAAGGTCCGCTGCCCGGGCCCAGCCGCGCGCCGTCATGGGGCCCACCCGGTAGCCTTCCTCGGCATAGCGGATGCCCGGCTCCGCCAGGGTCCCAAGAGGCAGCGTTCCGTACCGACGCCACAGCGCGATCCAGGCCGACACCGCGCCCGGCACCGTTACGGCGTCCCAGCCCCGTTCCGGCACTCGCTTGGCCCCCTCGAAGCGCTCGGCGGTCAGGGCCGCGGGGGAGCGGCCGGAGGCGTTGAGCCCCTGCAGCGCCGAACCGTCCCACACCAGCGCGAAGGCGTCGGATCCGAGGCCGTTGGAGGTCGGCTCGACGACGGTGAGCGTCATGGCGGTGGCGATGGCCGCGTCGACGGCGTTGCCACCGAGTTGCAGCATCTTCAGCCCGGCCTGGGCGGCTAGGGGCTGAGACGTCGCGACCACGGTATCGGCCAGGACGGGCTGCCTGAGGGACGGGTAGGGGAGGCGAGGATCGAAGAGTGGCTCCATGGTGTCTCGCTTTCTAGCGGCTGCGGGGATCGAGTCCGCCGGGCAGGATGCCCCCGAGGTGGTTGAGTCTCAGCCCTCTGAAGAGCGTCATGGCGGCGGGCTCAATGGGCACACGCGGTGCGATGCCGAGGTAGCGGCGGGCTCCATCGATCATCTTCGATCATCACACCCCAATCCGGGCGGGAGGGTCGGGTGCCGAGCCAGAGAGGACTCACGGTTGCAGCCGACAGGATACGGGTCGCGAAACGCAACAAAGCGTACCCGATGTGCGGCGAGGGGGTGGACGGCAAGCTGGCCTGGACCGGGATGGGCGGATGAGCCGAGGGGTTGCGGTACGCAGACGGTCCCCCTCATGGACGGCGTGCGCTGCCCCCCGCGCGCTAGCATAGGGACAACCGGGCATAGTGTTGAGCGCAGCGAGAGGAGCACCGTTCATGGAGCGTGCCAACATTTCGTCTGGGTCGCCCTTTGAGGCCAGGATCGGGTTCTCTCGGGCCGTGCGGATAGGCAACCGGATCCTCGTCTCGGGAACGGCGCCCATCGCCGAAGGCGGCGGCGTGGCTGCCCCGGGCGACCCCTACGCGCAAGCGCTGCGCTGCGTTGCCATCATCGAAGGTGCGCTACGTGACGGTGGTGGATCCTTGAGCGACGTCGTGCGCACCCGGATCTATCTGACCGACCGCCGTGTCTGGGAGGCCGTTGCCCGCGCACATGCCGATGCGTTCGAGGGCGTGCGGCCGGCCAGCACGGTTGTCGTGGTTTCTGGGTTGCTGGACGACGCCTGGCTGGTCGAGATGGAGGCCGAGGCCGTGGTTGAGGGGCCACCGTGAGGCGTGCGCGCTGGCACGTCCCGCCGGCGGAGATCCTGGCGGCGTTGCCGGCGACGGAGGGGGCGCGCTCGGCAGGCGTCTTCGATCGTGGCGACGTGCGCGTCGAGCTGTTCGCCCCGCGTGGGCGCGACGAGCAGATGCTGCGGGACCGTGACGAGCTCTACATCGTGGTCAGCGGACGCGGCCGCTTCCAGTGCGCGGGCGCGCTGGTGAGCTTCTCTCCCGGAGATCTGCTGTTCGTGCCTGCCGGCATGGCGCACCGCTTCGAACCCTCGGCCGACGACTTCGTCGCGTGGGTCGTGTTCTTCGGTCCTGTGGGCGGCTACGGCGTGGCGTGAGCCGCGGGATGCGTGGACCACCGGTGCGTGGGAGCCGTCCTGCCTGACGGCGAGAGTTATCAAATCGACTTGGATCCACGGTGTTTCAGCCGGCGGCCAGGGGATGGCGAGAGCTTAGGTGGATGGTGGGTTGGAGGTGGTTGTGGGCTTGGACGTTTGATAAGTGGTCTTATCAAACGACTTGCCATGCCTCCGGCGGCGGCTGACGGCACCCCAAACGAAGGCTGCGGCCGCCCCGCATACGAGCCTGAGACCACACCATCACCGCCCGCTCCGCGTGGCGCCAGGAGCAGGCGCTGCTCTTCTCCATGCCGGCGGCCGCGCCTGTGCGAGCTTCTGGGCGGCCTCGCTGGCTCAGACCGTCCCGCTCGGCCCTTGGTCCGCGTGGCCTTGAGCGCCGGCTGCCGAGGATGGACCGCCGCCCTTCGCCTTCTCGGCCTCCTCGATGGCCGCGAGCTCATCCTCACGGACGGCCTGCCGTGCGTACCACCAGGTGAACAGCAGGTAGATGCTGACCGATCCCACCAAGAGCCACCCGAACCACCACCACAGCGCCAGCCCGGCGGTCTTGGGAAGCACGAACTGGAAGTCTACGTATGGAACCATGCCGACCGCTCCCTCACGCCCAGAACAAGATGCCGTAGAGAACGATGTAGAGGATGACGACGAAGTACCAGAACACGGCGCCGGCCTCCACGCTCCAGTAATTGTTCACGTTGAAGCGGGCTCGCCGGGCCGAGGATGCCAGGGCGAAGAGCACGAGCAGCCCGATAAAGATGTGGAGGGCGTGGTAGCCGGTTGCCAGGAAGTAGGACTCGCCGTAGCGGGAACTGGGGTCGAGATGGACCGTGACCAGGTCGGCAATGACGCCAGCGAACGCCAGCAAGCCCATGAACGCGGTGGTAAGGAGCGACCTTGCAGCGGTGTCGTTGTGTCCCGAGCGGATCGCGCGCACGGCACTCCTCGCCGGCACCACGCTCGCCACGAAGACCAGGGTGATGAGGCCGCCGACGAGCCGATTGGCGTCGGGCGAGACGTTGCCGAACGCCATCAGGAAGCGAACGGCGAAGACCGTCACGAAGATCATGCTCTCGCTCAGGATGATCAGCCAGAAGCTTCCCCAGTACATGCGGATCTGGCGAGCGGTGAGCTTCTCGTAGGTGACCGGTGCCGACACGCTCAATCATCTCCCGTCGTTTGTTGCGAGCGGACGATCGGATTAGGGAAGAGGCCCAACTCGGGCTCCTCGACGTCGCCGTAGCGGTAGAAGTCCTCTCGCACCACCGGGATCTCCTCGAAGTTCCCGTGCGGCGGCGGTGAGGAGGTGGCCCACTCGAGCGTCTTGGCGCCCCACGGGTTGGCTGGGGCGCGCTTGCCGACGTAGGCGGATACCAGGAAGTTGACGAGCGGGACGAAGAACCCGATTCCGAAGAGGAAGCCGTTGATCGACGTGAACTGATTCAGGTGCGTGAGGTCGGGCAGGTAGGTGGCGATGCGCCGGTTCATCCCCTCCAGCCCCGAGATGAACATGGTGAAGAACGTCAAGTTGAAGAAGACGAGCATCCACCAGGCGTTGACCTTGCCCCAGAACTCGTTGTACATCCGCCCGGAGAACTTCGGGAACCAGTAGTAGAGGCCGGCGAGCCAGGCGAAGATCATGCCGCCCAGGATGGTGTAGTGGAAGTGCGCCACCACGAAGAACGTGTCCTGAAGCTGGAAGTCGGATGGCACGTCCGCCAGGAAGATCCCGGTGCCCCCGCCGATCAGGAAGTTCAGGGCGCTGAAGAGCGCGAAGAGCATCGGCGTCGTCAGCCGTATCCTGCCTTGGAAGAGCGTCCCGATGACCGACAGGTAGATGAACCCAGTCGGGATCGAGATGACCTCCGTGTTCGTCATGAACGGGATCAGTCGTGCTTCCGACACGGCAGTGAACATGTGGTGGACCCACACTGTGCCGGAGAGCAGCGCAATCACGATGAAGCCGATGACCGCCCAGCGATAGGCGAACAGCGTCTTGCGGCTGAAGACGGGGATGATCTCCAGCCATAGGCCCCACGCGGTCAGCATGATGATGTAGACCTCAGGGTGACCGAACAACCAGAACAGGTCCTGCCACAGCAGCGGGAACCCCTTCGCTCCGAAGAACGCCGTCGGGACCACGCGGTCCATGACGCCCATCATCATGTCGACGCCGACCACGGGGACCCACATGACGTTGAGGACAGAGGTGACCATCATCGCCCACACGAACATCGGCAGCCGGTTCCACGTGAGGCCGGGCGCCCGCATGTAGATAGCCGTGCCGATGACGTTGACACCCGTCAACATCGATGAGACGCCCAGCGAGAACACGCCGAAGTAGTAGAACAGCTGTCCCGCCTCGTCGGTGGTCGCCAGTGGCGCATAGCCTGTCCAGCCCGTCTCGAAGCCGCCGAGAAGCGGGCTGAGAAGCAGCGCCGCGATGCCTGGGAGGACGAACCACCAGCTGATGCCGTTGACCTGAGGGAAGACCATGTCGTCGGCGCCGACCATCAGCGGCACGAAGTAATTGCCGAACCCGCCGACGATGGCGACCACCGACACGCTGAAGAGCATCAGTGAGCCGTGGATACTGACCGCCGTGTTGTACCAGGTGCGGTTGGTGAAGAAGTCGAGCTGCGGCGTGAGGAGCTCCGCTCGAATGCCCATCGCCACGAGGCCGGCCGCCAGGAAGGCGAACCCCGCCGCCCACATGTATTGGATCCCGATGACCTTGTGGTCGGTGTTGTAGCGGAAGAAGCGGGTGATGCCATGGCCTTCGTTCCAGGTGTTCTCGAAGCCGAACCAGGGACGCACCCACGCCTCGAAGGCACCGCCGCCGAGCAGCCAGCCCACCAGCCCGATGACGAAGCCGAAGACGATGCTCGGCTGGTCCATCCAGCTGCCGCCGCGGAGTACGGCCACACCGAACGCCCCGATGGCGTAGCCGATGCCGGCGAAGAGCGTCGCGCGGGCGATGGGCCAGACGATCTCGACGAAGCTCGCCCGCCTGGAGGGACTATGGGCGCTCATGGGCTGCGCCTCCTCTCGCTCCGGCGGGCCGCACGCTCGCGCAGCAAGCCAGGAGGCGCATCAGCTCGCCCCGCCGGCGACGCCACCGGCCCCCATCGAGCTTGAGCCGTTCTGCTGTGCCCAGCTCTCGAAGTCGTTCTTGGACTCGACCTGCACCACGGCTCTCATGGTCGAGTGACCCGAGCCGCACAGCTCGGCACATTGCACGCGCGTGAGGAGGTTGTCCTTGGTCGAGGTGATCTTGTTGGGAGTCACGTAGAGCACGCGTGTCTCACCCGGAATGATGTCCTTCTTGATGCCGAAGGAGGGCACCCAGAACGAGTGGATGACGTCCTGAGAGTGGAGCACGAACTTGATAGGGGTGTTGACGGGGAGCACCAGGGTGGTCTGATTGAAGATGCCCTGTTTGGGGTAGTCGAAGCTCCAACTCCACTGCTTGCAGTTGACATCGACCTCGATGGTGTTCGGGTTCCTGGCGGCCGCAACCGCCATTCCCCAGATCTTCGCGAGCCCCGTGATCCCGGGATGGATGATGAAGAAGCCGTTGAGCAGAGCAGAGACCACGATCCAGGGGACGACGAACCTCCAACTGGACCGATACTGATGGGCGCTGTCCAGGGTGTCGTCCTCGCGCACCCGCCAGCGGATCATCGAATACACGATGGCGAGCACGACCCCGATGAAGACGACGGCCCCCACCCGGAACAGGAAGATGAAGGCGTACTTCGTCTCCTCGCCCTGCGCCGAGGCGATCAACGGCCAGTGGTTGACCAGGATCTGGATGACCCACTCGCCAATGGCGCTCAGGACGACCCACAAGACTGCCAGAATCGGTAGATCCCGCAACGGTCAACACTCCCTCCCAAGGAAGCAGCACAGTTGGCGCACGCGGCCGCGTGCGCCAACTGCTGTGTGGCGTCCTTACTTGACGATGTCGACCGTACCCTTCATGTTGTGGTCGCCGAAGTGTGAGCCGTCCTCCTCGAAGCAGCCGAACTCCCACTTGCCGGGCTTGTCCGGCACCTTGAAGGTGTAGGTGACGTGACCACCCTTCTCCACCAGCGCCACCGTTCCGGGGCCGTCCGCCCTCAACTCGGCGATGCCGTCGCCCTTGACGAAGGTGACCTGGTCGACGCTATCGAAGAGCGGCGTCTTCCAGCCGTCGGGGAACTTCTTGCCGAAGCTGTCGGTGCTGTAATTGACGTCCTTGCCGAACAACAGCTCGTGCTCCTTGTCGGTGGACTTGTTGGTCAGCGTGATCGTGACCGTGTCCCCGACGTGCCACGTCATGTGGTTCGGCGTGTAGCTGTAGTCCTGCATCGTGATGTTGAAGGTCTCATTGGCAGCGAACGCCGCGGACCCAACGACCACGAACAAGAAGAGTGCAGCGATCCCCACGACGAAACCGCTGCTCGGCTTGCCGACACGTTGCGTGCTTGCACTATCCATCCGTCCCACTCTCCCTTCGAATTCGGCCCCCTGGCCAGGGAAAGTCGGGTAAGCGCGCGTCGCTTACTCGGCTTCAGCTTTCTAACACTAGGACATTTGTCCCGGTTCGTCAAACCAGGCCCAGGGAGGGCGTTCCTGACGGATACAACCGGGGCCGCCCGTGAGCGCAATTGCCGCGGTCTTAATCTAGAGATGAGGGTTTCTCAGGCTCAACTTAGGAGACTGTCATGTTATGGCGCTCCCCATCCCGAATCCGGGCGCGCCCGGAAGCGCAGATGTGAATGCCCGACCGATGCCCCCTGAGGCGCCGACGCGCCGTCGAGGGGAGCCCGCGACGACGCTCAGCTGCGCGGGGCCGGCGGTGCGGGCAGGGCGCTAGGCGCGGAGCATAGAAGCGCGTCTGGGACGGCGGAACCGCCGTTCGTCGTGGCCACGCCCGACCGGCCGGTGGCAGGTCTGAACCGTCCACCACGCGCGGCTACCGGGGAAACGCCTTGCGCATGCGCTATACTCCCGCTGAAGACTTTGAAAGGAGCCCCTCATGGCCAAGAGCAAGACCATCAGCAAGGCCGACCTCGTCGACATGGTCGCAGACGAGACGGGTCTCTCCAAGAAGAGCGTCAAGGAAACGATGGATGCCCTTCTGGAGACGATGTCCTCGCAGATCGGCAAGGGCGTGAAGGTCACGCTCACGGGCTTCGGGACGTTCGAGGTGCGCAAGCGCAAGGCCCGGACCGGCGTCAAGCCCGGCACGACCGAGAAGATCAGGATTCCGGCCAGCTCGTATCCCGCGTTCAAGGCCGGCAAGAGCTTGAAGGACGTCGTTTCGGACAAGCGCTGACCCAAGCGCGACGTGGTCGCCGATCATACGTCGGGCGGGGCTACAGCACGGCTCCGCCCGGCTCTTGTCGTGCGTTCGCTTGCCCGGCCCCGCGAGGCCACGGACGCCGACCGGCACCAGGGTGGAGCTCCCGTCGGGAACGCGCAGGCGTGACCCCGCCCGCTCCGCAGGCCGTGCCGCCTTCGGCGCGTTGGCTGGGACATCACTGGCCTCCCCCGTCAGTCGCCTTCCCCGCCGCACGCACCGCACAGGCCGAAGAGCACCAACTCGTGCCCGGTGACGGTCAGGCCCCCCGGCAACGTCACGTCCTCGAGGACGGCGAGCGGGCATGCGACCTCCAGTTCGAAGACGGTATCGCACCGCACGCACCGGAAGTGGTGGTGGTGACCCCTCCCAGCCGGCTCGTAGCGCGTGGCGTCGCTCGGAAGATGCACCGGGACCACGTCGCCACACCGCTCCAGGTCGCTCAGGTTTCGGTAGACGGTGGCCAAACCCAGACCGCCCACGCGCGCCTGCGCGCGCGAATGTAGCTCCTGGGCGGTGAGCGGCCCGGGCGCTTCTTCGAGCGCTTCCAGGATGGCCCGCCGTTGCGCCGTACCGCGCTGCATCACCGCACTGTAGCAGTCCGGCGCAAGAGTGAGAGCCGCTTCTCGTTACTTGAGCCCACACGCGTTGACAGCCCGCTCAGGCGGGGGTACGTTCGGCTAGTGATGAGAATGTATTCTCGTGGTCGCGGCCGACGCTGCTGGCGCTTGGCGTCGTCCATGCTGGCGCTGCTGGCAACGGTCGCCTTCGCCAAACCGAGCGTGGTCGTCTCTATCCATCCCTACGCCGACCTGGTCACGCAGATAGCAGGTGGGCAGGTTGCCGTGCATCAGTTACTGCCTTCCGGAGCCTCGCCCCACACCTTCGACCCCACCCCTTCGCAGGCGCGCCTGCTGGCAGGGGCGGATCTGGCGGTGATGAACGGTGGGGTGGACGACTGGCTGCGCCAGCTCCTGCGCGCCACGGCACCCAGGGTGCCGCTGGTGGTGGTCGCCGAGCGTATCCCCTACCATCCCATCCAGGGGGATGCGGGCGCAGGGGTCAACCCACATGTCTGGCTCGATCCCAGCCTCATGGAGGAAGCCATCCCTGTGCTGGTGTCGGCACTCTCGCACATCGATCCGGCCGACACGGCCCTGTACCAGGCCAACGGCGCCGCCCTGCGCGCGAGCCTGCGTACCCTCGATGAGGAACTGACCGCGCAGCTCGCTCCGCTCCGAGGTGCGCCGTTCGTGCCGTTCCACGATGCCTGGCCCTACTTCGCTCGACACTTCGGGCTCGATCTCGTGGTAACGATCGAGCCGTCGCCCGGTCGCGAGCCGAGCCCCCGCTATGTGGCGGACGCGGTGGCCGCCATCCGGAAGTCCGGGGCCAAGGCCGTCTTCGGCGAGCGGCAGCTCGACCCGCGGCCCGCCCAGGTCGTGGCGGAGGCGGCCGGGGTGAAGTTGGCGACCCTCGACCCCATCGGCAGAAGCGACCAGTCCTACCAGGACCTGATGCGGGCCAACGTGGCCACCATCGTGAGGACGATCGCCCAGTGAGCCAGTGCGCCCTTGGCGGGGGGTAGCCTTGCCGCAGATGCACGCGCTGCCCGCAACCGACCGGCTGCTGGAATCCTGGCTGCAGTGCGAGCGCCGCGCCTGGCTGGAGACGCACAGGTCCGCGCTGGCGACCCCAGTCGGGGGCCTGGAGCCCTACCTCGAAGAGCAACGAAGCGATCTGCGCCGTCTCTATCTGGAGCGGCTGAGAGCGGCGCACGGGGCGCTGGACGTGGTGTCTGGGACGGAGCGCGACGGCCGGGAGGTCGTTGCCGGGGCCCTGCGAAGTGGCGCAACCTGTGTGGTAGGGGCCACCTTCGAGACCACGTTCCAGGCGAGCAGCGGCGCGCTCCGACTTCGTGCCGGCGTCGACGGCCTGAGGTCAGGCACGCGCGGCTGGCGGCTGGAAGCGCTTGCCGCGGGTGGGCGCGTCCGGCCCCATCACGTGCGGCGACTGGCATTCGCCCACTACGTCGCCGCGGCCGCGGTGCTGAGTACCGAGCGAGCAGCCGTCGTGCACGTCACACGCGAGACGGCTCAACCGCGTCCTGGGCTGGTGGCGAGCGATGTCACGGCAGCGGTGACGTCGGCCCGGAGTCGACTCCCCACCCGGCTCGAAGCCGCGGCCGCCAGCCTGCGGGCTGGCACCGAGCCACGGACCCGCGTCGGCCCCCACTGTCGTAGCCCTCGCGGCTGCCCCTTCCGCACGCACTGCTGGAGTGGGAACCGGAGCTATAGCATCTTCCAGGTGCCGATGCTCCGGACGTCGACGCGCCGGGCTCTGAGGAGCGCGGGCTGGCTCGATGTCCGCCGTCTCCCGCCCGAGGTCCCCGGGCTGAGCCCGGAGGAGCGCCAGGCGCTGGAGGACGCCCGCGAGACACGCTCGCGGGTGGACACCGCGAGCGTGCGCCGGCACCTCGACCGGCTCGAGCCACCCGTCGCCTTCCTGGACATGGAGTTCGCGACCCCCGCCGTCCCCTGGATCCCGCGGATGGCGGCCTTCGAGCCCCTCCCCTTCCAGTTCAGCGTCCACCTGGAGGGTGCCGACGGCGAGCTCGTGCAGCGTGCCTACCTGCATCGCGACGCCCCGCTCGATCCGCGGCCGCCCCTCACCGCCGCCTTGCTGAGGGCGCTCCACGGAACTGGTAGCATCGTCGTCTACGACGCCGCCGGCGAGCGCTTGCTGCTGCGTGCCCTCGCGTCGGCCGTACCAGAGCGGGCGGCGGAGTTGGAGGCTGCGCAAGCGCGCATCTGGGACCTGTTGTCGCTCATCCGCGGCTCGGTCCGCCACCCCGGTTTCGGTAGCGGCTGGGGCCTCAAGCGGGTGGCCGCCACGTTAGCGCCCGACGCCTACCGGGGCGTGGCGCTCGCCGACGGCCTGGCGGCCCAGGCGGCATGGCGGCGTCTTCTCCGGACGCGCGATCCGCACCTCGCCCGTGTGCTCCTCGCCTACTGCGCCGCCGACAGCCGCGCCATGGTCGCGATCGTGCGGGTGCTGCGGCAGTGGGTCGCCGGGAGCCGGGCAGCCGAGATGCCCGCGAGCCCATGAGCGCACGCTCAGGGCGGTCGCCTGGCGCCGGCGGCGCGTTCCACCTGCGCGAGCCATGCCTGGCGTGCCTGCTGCGTGCTACCCCGTACCGGCCCGATCGCGATGCGCTCGACGATACCCACGCCGGCAGGCGCGAACACGCACTCCCGCCAGAAGGTGGTCAACGGGTCGTTCAGCGCCTCGACCTCGACGGTGCGGGAGGCGTTGGCGGTGGTCACGATCAAGGCGCTGCTGGCACGCAGATGCCCGGCCACGCCACCCTCTACGACGTCGAACGCGATCCCCTCGCGGATCACCCGATCCACCCAGCCCTTGGCCATCGCAGGCACGTGGAAGAACCAGGTGGGGTGCACCACCACGATGCGCGCGACCTCCAATACCTCGCTGGCATGGCGCGCGGCCAGGGGATCGCTGAAGGTCGTCGTCTCGACCTCCTCGGGGCGTAGCAGTGGGTCGAAACCCTCGGCGTACAGGTCGTGCGCGGTGACGTCGTAGCCGGCAGCCTCCAGGCCCCGCACGGCCGCGGCCGCCAACGCGTGGTTGAGCGAACCGCGTTGCGGGTGGGCGAGGATGACGCTGGCCTTCACGCCACGCTCCCGTCGCCGTGGTACGGCCGTAGCCAGATGGACGCCACTGCCAGGATCAGGGTGGGCACGGCGCAGGCGAGCAGCACGGGGCCGTAGCTGCCGCCCGCGGCGCGCGTCAGGGCGAACAGCGGCGGGCCGAGAGCGGTGCCCACCACCCCCATGGTCGAGACGGTTCCCTTGATCGCTCCCAGGTGCCGGCGGCCGAAGTAGTGGGCGAATACGGCGCCCTGGACCCCGCCCTTGATGCCCAACGTGGTTCCAAGGACGGCGCCGTAGACGAACACCAGGCCGGGCCCCATGTTGGCGGCGAGGGCGAGCGCGACGGCTTGGGCCGACAGCATTCCGGCGAGCAGGAAGCGGGGCTGCACCCTGTCCATCAGCATGCCCGTCACCAGATTCACTCCCGCCGTCACGGCACCGAACGGTATGAAGACGCGCGCCGCCGCCGCGCGGTCGAGTCCGCCGGCCGCCATGATGGAGAAGTGGTGGAAGATGAGGCCGGTCGTGAGGGCCGAGACGGTGACGTTGCCCGCGACGAACAGCCAGAAGGTGCGAGTGCGGCGCGCCTCGGCCAGACTGTAGTTGACCTCCGCTGCCTGGCCGTCGGCCCTGGCGACACCGGCGGGCCCGTCGGGAAGCAGCCCATAGCGCTCGGGCCGCGAGCGGAACAGCAGCGCGCCCGCCGGCAACACCGTGACGGCCACGGACAAGCCGAGGAGCGCGTATGCCTCGCGCCAGCCGTACCCCTGGATGAGCCCATCGATGACCATCGGGAAGAAGGCGGTGGCTGCTGCCATCCCCAGGCCGGTGAGGCCGACGGCGAGGCCGCGGCGGCGAACGAACCAGAGGTTGACCACGTGCTGGCTGACGAGGCTCAGCGACCCCTGGCCCAGGCCACGGATGAGCACGAACCCCACCAGCAACATCGCCACGTTTCGCACCATCCCCATGTAGCCGCAGGCCAGCGCGAACAGCCCCGCCACCACCACCACCGCCACCCTCGGCCCGCGTCGGTCGATCACGCGGCCGACGAAAGGCAGCGCGAAGGACCCTGCCACCGTTCCGGCGGTGTAGAGGAGCGAAACGAGCGAGCGCGACACGCCCAGGTCGGCGATGATCCTGTCGAGGAACACCGACACGCCCAGCGTCTGGCCCGGCGTGGTCATCATCATGCCGAACGTCCCGGCGGCCAACACCACCCAGCCGTAGAAGAAGGGCGTTCGCTCGATGACGCGGCTGCGGAGGGTCGCGCTGCCGATCGCGTAGGCGTCGCTAGCGGGCTTCATATGGCTCGGTGGCCTCCCGGGCGCTCACTCGCGCCAGGGGTCCCACCTTATATGAAGGCGCCCGCGGGGGTGGGTTGCCCGGACGTCGTGGCGAAGCGCCGGCCGCCCTATCGGGCGGGCGTGCGGTGCTCGAGCCGCTGGCCTTCCGCCAGCGCCGCAAGCCGTTCGCAGAAGAGCTTCAGGAAGGCCTCGTCCACTGCATCGAAGGCGGACAGCTGGTCGCTATCGATGTCGACCTCGCCATAGACGCGGCCATCCACGGCGATGGGAACCACCAGCTCGGCCCGCGTGCCGAGGAAGCACTGCAGGTAGCGCTCGTCCTGACGGACGTCGGGCACGTTGACGGCTTCGCCGGTGGTGGCGGCGTAGCCGCAGACGCCGGCTCCCAGGGGAATCTCAACGTGCGCGGTGGCGGCCGGGCCGTCCCAGGCCAGCAGCCGCAATCCCACGCCACCGAGCATGTAGATACCCACCCAGTGGTAAGCCGGGTAGCTGGCGTGCAGGTGGCTCACCGCAGCCTCGGCGACGGACTGGAACGACTCCCCGGCCGCGACGCGCGCGTCGAGCCAGGCTAGACTGCGTCGGCGATCGTCGGTCATGCGCGGGTTCCTTCCGGGGCTTTGTGTGGCGTGGGACATGCCGCAAGCCTACCGTGGGGGAACGACCGGATCATTTGATAAAGCGTGGAAGTTTCACAGCAGCCAGTGGTGGCCTCCGCTACACTCGCAACATCATGCCCGCTGTCGTGACGTCGCTCGAGCTCTCCAGCGCGACCCGGCTGCAGCGCGTCGAGCGCCTGCAGAAGCTCGATGACGCGGGCCTTCGCCGCTATGCGGTCAAGGCCGCCAGCGACCGCGACGTCGAAGGCCTATGGGAGCTGGTCGAGGCGCACCTCACGCTCCGAGGCGCCAGCGGCGTCGCCACCAGCCCACATACCATGCGCGCCTACCGCCGCGGGGTGGCCGACCTGGTGGCCATGTGGGAGGGCGAGAACCTGCTGCGGCCAAGCCGTGACGCCGGCTCCCTCTACGTCCAGCGCCTGCGCGCGGGCGACCGTGAGCCGCTGACCACGCGCGAGCCGTCCGCGCCGCGCCGGGGACGACGCTTGAAGCGGGGGCCCCTGGCGGCCGCCACGGTCCAGCTCAAGGTTGCCGCCGCACGCGCCCTCTACGACGCCCTCGCCTGGGCCGGTGCCTGCGACGCCGACCCCTTCCGCAACGTGCGCATGGGACGTCAGACGACACGTCCCGAGGACGTGCAGGCGGCACGGTGCTACACCGACTTCGAGCTGATCGAGATGATGGCGGCCGCCCGCGACCAGCAGGAGCGGGTGATCCTGCTGCTTGGCAGCCATGCCGGCCTGCGGGTCAGCGAGATGCTGCGACTATGCTGGGAGGACGTCGATCTCCAGCGGCGGGAGTGCCTGGTGCGTGAGGGCAAGGGGGCCAAGACGGCATTGGTAACGCTCACGCCGAAGCTCGCCGAGGCGCTGCTCAGCTACCAGCGGGCGCGGCGTACGGTCGGCGACCAGGCGGCCGAGGTGCTCGAGCTACGCAGCCAGTACGGCGTCTTCAACCGCTTGCGGCGGCTGTGCCAGCGCGCCGCGGTGGAGTTCAAGGGCGTCCACGCCCTCCGGCATTCGGCAGGCACGCGCCTCTACCGTCAGACGGGCGACCTGGGCCAGGTACAGGACCACCTGCGTCACGCCACGCTCGACATGGCCCGGCGGTACGCCCGATCCGATCGCCGACGTCTGCGCCGCAGCCTGGAAGGCTGGGAGTGAGCCCCGACAGCGAGCACACGACCGGGCCTCTGCCGGACGGCATGGGCTTCCCCTTCTCGGCCTGCATCGAGGTGCTGTTCACCGAGCTGCGCACACCCCCCGAGCGGGTGCGGGCAGCCGCGGCGGCCGGCTTCGGCGCGGTGGAGATGTGGCATTGGAGCACCAAGGACCTGGCGGCGCTGGAGGACGCGCTGCACGCCACCGGCGTCGGCCTCGAGGGCATGGTGTGCGAGCCGCTGGCCCAGCTGGTCGACCCTGCGACGCACGACCGCTGGCTCGACGGCGTCTCGCGCTCGCTGGCAGTTGCCCTGAGGCTCGGCAGCCACGCCCTGTTCGTGCGCTCGGGCGACTCCCGCATAGGCGTCCCCCGCGAGGAACAGCGCGCGGCGCTGGCCCGGGCACTGGCCGCCGGCGCCGAGCGCGTCCGCGGGAGTGGCGTGCGGCTCCTCATCGAACCGCTCAACACCCGCATCGACCACCCTGGCACCTTCCTGGACCACACCCCCGAGGCTCTCGGTGTCGTCGACACCGTCGCCAAGCCCGAGGTGGGGCTGCTCTACGACGTCTACCACTCGGTGACCATGGGCGAGACGCCGCAGCGGGTGCTGGCCGGACGCATGGACCGGGTGGGGCACGTCCACCTCGCCGACGTGCCGGGCCGTCACGAACCGGGCAGCGGCGGGCTGCCGTGGCAGGCCGTGTTGGCGTGGATCCAGGCTCAGGGGTACGTAGGGCGGGTGGGCCTGGAGTACTGGCCGACCTCGGGCACCGCCGCGTCGCTTCGCGGGCTGCTGGACGACGGCCAGGACTTCTCCTCCGCCAGCTGACCACGGTCGACGGCGACCAGCGGGGCGCGCCCGACGGCACCCCGGCCGAGCCGAACACCCCCCGGGGGTATCTGCGCTATGCTGATGGCGCGGAGGGCGGTACCCATGAGCAAGTCGCGCAAGTCGTCCCGTTCCCCCGGCTCCCGTGAGCGCCGCACCCGGGCGGACCGCCCTCGCGGGTCCCGGCGCGGCCAAGGGCGGGCCATCGTCACCGCGGTGGCTGTCCTGGCGGTTGTCGCGGTCGTGGCGGTCGGGGTACTGCTGGTGCGTGCGGGCAACGCCGACCGCGGCCCGCGCATCACGCTCTATCAGGGCCAGGCGGCGCTGGGTGGCGACGAGCTCACCCTGGCCTCGCTGTTGCAGCGGGGTCAGCCTGTGGTGGTCAACTTCTGGGCCTCCAACTGCCCACCCTGCCGCCAAGAGATGCCGGGCTTCCAACGGGTCTACGCCGAGGAGGGCGGCCGAGGGTATCTGATGCTGGGGGTGGACGTGGGCAGCCAGACAGGCCTCGGAACGCGCCAGGGGGCGCGCGCGCTCCTCCGCCAGGAAGGCATCGAGTATCCGGTGGGCTACGCCGAAGGCAACCAGCTACTGGCGAGGTATGGCCTCCGCGGCATGCCCACCACGCTGTTCTTCGACGCCTCCGGCCGGCAGGTGGGCCGCGTCGTCGGGTACTTGGACGAGGCGCGTCTCCGTGCCCGCCTCGACACCCTGCTCGCCGGTACGGGCTAGCCCTCGCGGGTCGGGCGTCCCCGCCCACGCGCCGGGGTTATAGTGCGGGACGCCGTCACCGACGCGCGCCGAACGACACCGAGGCACGAGCGTCCTGGGAGGCCCGATGACACGTACGCAAGGCATGCTGAGCCTCGCGGAGCTGGCGGAGGAGGTTCGTCAGCGCCGCGCCGACACGGTCCTGATGGCCTTCACGGATCCCTACGGCAGGCTGATGGGCAAGCGCTACGACGCAGAGCACTTCGTGTCCCACGGCGCCGACCACGGCACGCATGCCTGTGACTATCTGCTCACCGCCGACATGGAGATGGAGCCGGTGCAGGGCTACCGTTTCGCCAGCTGGGAGCAAGGGTACGGCGATGTCCTGCTGCGCCCCGACCTCGCCACGCTCAGGTGGGCGAGCTGGCTCGAGCGCAGCGCTGTCGTGCTGTGCGATGTCGTTGCGGCCGACGGCAGCGACGAGGTGGCGATAGCCCCGCGCTCGCTGCTCAGGCGCCAGATCGCACGCGCGCAGTCGCTCGGATTCGGCGCACGGGCCGCCTCGGAGCTCGAGTACTACGTCTACCAGGACAGCTTCCGCCAGGCGGCCGACGCTGGCTACGCGGACCTCACGCCGATGGGTTGGTACCTGGAGGACTACCACATGCTCCAGGGGACGCGCGAGGAGCGTTTCAACGGCGAGCTCCGCCGCCACCTGCGCGAGTCCGGCGTCCCGGTCGAGAACTCCAAGGGTGAGTGGGGCCGGGGTCAGCACGAGATCAACGTGGCACACGCCGACGTGCTCACCATGGCCGACCGCCACGTCGTGCTCAAGCAGGCCGCCAAGGAGATCGCCGAGGGTCTGGGCATGAGCGTGACATTCATGGCCAAGCCCGCCGCCGGCCAAGCGGGCTCGAGCTGCCATCTCCACCTGAGCCTGTGGCGTGGCGAGGACAACGCCTTCGCGGGCGAGCAGCGTCTCGGTCCCGTCAGCGGCTCGAGCGTCTTCCGCCACTTCCTTGCCGGTTGGATGGCCCACGCCGACGAGCTGATGGTGCTCTACGCACCCACCGTGAACAGCTACAAACGCTTCGAGGACGGTTCCTGGGCGCCCACGCGGGCCGCCTGGAGCTTCGACAATCGCACCGCCGGCTTCCGCGTGGTGGGCAGCGGCCAGAGCCTGCGCATCGAGTGTCGCATCCCCGGCGCCGACGTCAACCCCTACCTGGCCTTCAGCGCCGCGCTGGCGTCGGGCCTCGATGGCATCGAGCGCCAGCTCGAGCCCGAGCCGATGGTGGAAGGCGACGTCTACCACGCTTCCGACCTGCCGCGTCTGCCGCGCTCGCTGGCCGGGGCAGCGGAGCGCTTCGCGGGCAGCGAGTTCGCCAGGACGAGCCTGGGCGAGGAGGTGGTGGCGCACTACGCCCACTTCTTCCGCACCGAGCAAGCGGCGTTCGACCGCGCCGTGACGGACTGGGAGCGGAAGCGATACTTCGAGCGGATCTGACCGCCGTGCCGGCGGCGAGGACGAGGTGAGGCCATGCGGCTAGCGAACAAGGTTGCCCTGATCACCGGGGCCGGTAGCGGCATCGGCCGCGAGAGTGCCCTGGTCTTCGCCCGCGAGGGCGCGGCCGTGGTGGCGGTGGACGTGCGGTCGGACGCCGTGCGGGAAACGGTAGCCGACGTCGAGCGCGCCGGGGGCCGGGCCAGCGCCGTGACGGCCGACGTCTCCAAGGCCGCCGATTGTCGTGAGATGGTGGCGCACGCAGAAGCGACCTTCGGACGCCTCGACGTGCTCTTCAACAACGCCGGCATCATGGACGGTCGGGACGACGACGCCGTCACGACCGAGGAGGACGTCTGGGACCTGACGATGGCGGTGAACGCCAAGGGCGTCTTTCTCGGCTGCAAGTACGGCGTGCCGGCACTGCGGCGTGCCGGCGGCGGCAGCATCATCAACACCGCTTCCTTCGTGGCGCTACTCGGTGCCGCCACACCGCAGCTGGCCTACACCGCCAGCAAGGGCGCCGTCTTGGCGCTCACACGGGAGCTGGCGGTGGTTCACGCGCGAGAGAACATCCGCGTCAACGCCCTCTGCCCGGGACCGCTGCGCACCGAGCTGCTGATGAAGTTCCTCGACACCGAGGCGAAGCGGCAGCGGCGTCTGGTGCACGTGCCCATGGGCCGGTTCGGCGAGGCGACCGAGATGGCCAAGGCGGCGCTATACCTCGCAAGCTCCGACGCTTCCTACGTCACTGGCAGCGAGTTCGTGGTGGACGGTGGCATTACCGCCGCCTACGTGACCCCCGAGTGAGGACGGCAGACTGAGCATGGCCGAGCATCAGCGCACCCACAGCCCGATCGACGGCTCCCTCGTAGCGACCCGCGTGCTCGCCGACGGGCCCGCGGTTGACCGCGCCCTCGCCGCCGCCGAGGCCGCCCAGAGCGCGTGGAGCGAGACCTCCGTGGACTGGCGCGCGGCAGTCGTGAAGCGGATGGTCGACGCCATCGTCGGCCGGTCCGCCGTCATCGCCGAGGAGCTCGCCCTGCAGATGGGGAGGCCCGTGCGCGACGGCCCAAAGGAGATCCGCGGCGGCTACGCCGAACGTGCCCTGGCCATGGCCGAGCTCGCCCCCGGAGCGCTTGCCGACCTCGACGTGGGCGGGGCGCCCGGCGCCCGCAGGCTCATCCGCCGGCGGCCGCTCGGGGTAGTGCTGGTGCTGGCACCCTGGAACTACCCCTTCCTGACCGCGGTCAACGCCGTCGTACCGGCCATCCTGGCCGGCAACGCCGTGATCCTGAAGCACTCCGACCAGACCCCCCTGGCCGCCGAGCGCATCGCCGAGGCCTTCCGAGATGCGGGACTGCCAGACGGCGTTCTCCAGGTCCTGCACATGAGCCACGAGACGGTGGCCGACGCCATCCGCGATCAGCGCGTCGGCTATGTGCACTTCACGGGGTCGGTCGAAGGGGGACGGGCGGTCAGGCGGGCGGCAGCCGAGCGCTTCATCGGCGTGGGGCTCGAGCTCGGCGGCAAGGACCCCGCCTACGTGCGAGCCGATGCCGACCTCGATGGCGCCGTGGCCGGCCTGGTCGACGGCGCGCTGTTCAACGCGGGGCAGTCCTGCTGCGGCATCGAGCGCATCTACGTCGACCGCGAGCTCTTCGACCCCTTCGTGGAGGCCTTCCGCGAGCTCACGCTGAGCTATCGCCTGGGCGATCCGCGCGACCCTGAGACCACCCTGGGTCCGATGGTGCGCACCGGCAACGCCGAGCTCGCGCGTGACCACGTGCGCGATGCGGTGGCCAGAGGGGCCGTGCCCCTCATCGATCCGAAGGCGTTCCCGGCCGCCGCCGAGGGGACGGCCTACATGGCCCCCCAGGTGCTCATCAACGTGCGCCAGAACATGCGCGTGATGCAGGAGGAGACCTTCGGGCCGGTGGTGGGCATCCTGCCCGTCGCGGGTGACGAGGAGGCGGTGCGGCTGATGAACGACAGCCGCTACGGGCTCACGGCCAGTGTGTGGACGCGGGACCTGGAGGCAGCTGACCGCCTCGGCTCCCGCCTCGCTACCGGCACCTGCTACGCCAACGCCTGCGACTACCTCGACCCCTTGCTGCCCTGGTCTGGCGTGAAGGACTCCGGCCACGGGCTGTCGCTGTCACGGCTGGGGTTCGAGCCCTTCAGCCGCACCCTCTCGCTGCTCCTGCGCGACGCGGGCTGAGGGGCGGCCATGCGGATCTCGCAGACGCTCATGCCGGGCATGCTCACCCGCGACCACCGTTTCGAGCTGCCGCTCGATCCGGTTGGGCCGGACGACCGCAGCCTGGAGGTCTTCGCGCGGGAACTGGTGGCACCGGAGCGGGAAGGAGACGACCTGCCGGTACTGGTCTACCTGCAGGGCGGTCCCGGCAGCGAGGCGCCCAGGCCCGGCCAGGCGGACGGCTGGATCGGGCGCGCGCTGAAGGACTTCCGCGTGTTGCTGCTGGACCAGCGCGGCACCGGTCGCAGCTCGCCCGTCACCCGCCAGACGCTCGCCGACCTGGGCATCCCCAGCCAGCAGGCCGAGTACCTCAGCCACTTCCGCGCCGACGGCATCGTGGCCGACGCCGAAGCCATCCGGCGGGAGCTGCTGGGGCCGGAGCGGCGCTGGAGCATCCTGGGGCAGAGCTTCGGCGGCTTCTGCGCCTTGCGCTACCTCTCGGCCGCACCCGAGGGGCTGGAGCGCGCGCTGATCACCGGCGGGCTGGCGAGCCTCACGCGCCCCGCCGAGGACGTCTACCGCGCCACCTACCGCCGGCTGCGCGCTCGAAACGACGCCTACTACCGCCGCTACCCCGAGGACGAGCGCGGGTGGACGGAGGTCGCCAGCTACCTCCAGGAGCACGACGTACGGTTGCCGGACGGCGCGCGCCTGACCGTGGAGCGGGTGCAGTTCCTGGGCATGGAGCTGGGCAGCTCCGACGGCTTCGAGAACCTGCACTGGCTGCTCGAGCGCGCCTTCGTGCACGTCCAGGGCCGCCGCGAGCTGGCGGACGCCTTCCTCCACGAGGTCTACGGGCGCCAGGGCTTCGTCGCCAACCCCCTGTTCGGCGTCGTGCACGAGGCCATCTACGCCCAGGAACGAGCCACGCGCTGGGCGGCCCAGCGCATGCTCGAGACCGCACCCGAGATCCCCTTCGAGCCCGGCAAGCCGCTGCGCTTCACCGGCGAGATGATCTACCCCTGGATGTTCGAGCAGTTCCCGGCGCTGCGCCCCTTCCGCGAGGCAGCCGAGCTCCTGGCCGAGAAGGCGGACTGGACCGCGCTCTACGACCTCGATGCGCTGGCGGCCAACGACGTGCCGGTGGCGGCGCTCGCCTACGTCGACGACATGTTCGTGGACTACGAGTTGTCGCGGGAGACCGCGGAGCGTGTCGGCAGCGTGCGCCTGTGGTCCACCGACGCGTATCAGCACAACGGGCTGCGCGCCGACGGTGCGGCCATCCTCGACCGGCTGTTGGCGATGAGCCAGGACCCCCTCTAGAGCAGCTGCGTGGACGGCGGTCGCCAGCGGCCAGGAGCGTGCGCAGCGGGCGGCCGAGGCCGAGGTGACCCGGCCGCCCGCTGCGCATGGCCGCCTCCGGCGCCTACACGAAGATGCCCTTGGGCAGATGGGCCGACACCACCCAGTTGGGGGCGTCGACTACCTCGCTGATGCGCAGGTCGACCGCCACGCTGCACAGCGCGTAGGCGAGCCGGCTCTCGAGAGCGTACTCGCGCCCCAGGTGGTCGATCATGGCGCGCACGGCCCCACGGGCAGCCTCCATGAGGTCGGGGGCGACCCCGGTGGTGACGTAGAAGCCTGCCTCGGCCGGCGCGAAGCGACCGGCGGGCCGCGGGCTGTCGAACTGTGGGCTCGGCAGGTTCGCGCCCTTCACCAGCTCGAAACGCAGCCGGGTGGTCATGGGCGTTTCGATGGCGGTGCCGCATACCTCGCCGTCGCCCTGGGCGGCGTGGGTGTCGCCCACCGAGAAGAGCCCGCCCGGGACCTCCACCGGCAGGTAGAGGACCGTACCGCGCGTGAGGTCGTGGATGTCCATGTTGCCACCCACCTGCCTGGGCGGCACCACCGAGTGGCTGCCCGCCTCGGCCAGTGCCACCCCGATGGTGCCCGGGAAGGGCACCGTCGGGAGGTGGATCTCTGGCGTGAAGGACACCTGCTGCGCGTCGTAGCGCGAGATATGCAGGAACGGGTCGGGGAAGTCGTCGGTCAGCAGGCCGAAGCCGGGAATGACACCGGTCCAGCCCCAACCGCTCACCTCGAAGTCGAGGATATGCACGGCCAGGGCGTCACCCGGCTCCGCCCCCTCGATGTAGACGGGCCCGGTGACGGGGTTGACCTTCTCGAAGTCCAGCTCGCCCACGTCGGCGTGACCCGAGTTCCTACCGAGCTGCCCGCCCGAGGCGTCGACGATCTCGAAGACGACCTCGCTCCCGGGCGCCACCCGCATCACCGGCGCGAGGGCGTTGTCCCACCCGAAGTGGTGGTGGGCGCTGTGGATGGTTCGGACGCTACTGTCCTCCGACAATCTCGATCTCCTTGTAGTTGACCGGGGTGTAGATGCCAGCCACCTTGAAGCCGATGCCGCCCATTCGCGGGGTGTGCATCACGTAGCTCCGCTCGTTGAATAGCGGGATCCAGGGGGCGTCCTTCGACGCCTGCGTGAAGATGTCACGCCACAAGGCGATGCGCGCGCCGGACTGGCTTTGCTGCACCATGGCGTCGGCCTTCTGCCCCTGGGCGTCGAGCTGCTTGTTGCAGTACCGTGGCCAGTTCCAGCCGCCCGGCACCGCGCTGTCGCACCCAAGGATAGGCCACCAGAAATCGTTCGGGTCGGGGTAGTCGTCGAGCCAGGCCATGCCGCCGGACCACACCATGGGGGTCTTGCCCTGGCTGGCCGCGTCGATCACGGCGCTTGGCGACAGTGAGCGGATGTCGAGCTTCACCCCGATCTGCGCCAGCTGCTGCTGGATGACCTGGGCGATGCGCGGGTTGGGGTCGACGTTGCTGGTGTAGAGCACCGAGCTGAAGCCGTCTGGGTAGCCGGCCTTGGCCAGCAGCTGCTTGGCCTGGGCGGGGTCGTAGGGGAAGCCCTTGTAGTCGGGGTTGTAGCCCGGCATCGCCGGCGGCAGGATCTGATCCGCTGCGGCGGCACGATTGTTGATCACGCGCAGCACCTGGCTCTTGTCGATCGCCATGTTGAGCGCCTGGCGAACGTCGACGCTATCGAAGGGCTTCATGCCGGTGTTGAGCGCTACGAAGCTGGTCTCGATCTGGTCGGACGAGACTACCTGCTGCTTGAGCTTGGGATCGCTCATCACTTTCGCGAACTGCGACGAGGGGATGCCGTCACCGAGGATATCGACCTCGCCACGCTGGAGCCGCAGGAAGGCGACGTTGGGGTCGACGCCGAACTGGAAGTCGATCTCGTCGACCTTCGGCTCGCTCGATACGAAGTAGTCGGGGTTCTTCACCAGCACCAGGCGCTGACCGGGCACCCACTCCTTCATGGAGAAGCCGCCGGTGCCGACCGGATGGTGACCGAAGTCCTTGCCCCACTTCTCGACCGCCTTGGGCGGCACCATGAAGCTGAAGTTGAGCGCTAGCTTGTTGAGGAAGGTCGCGTCGGCTTGGGTGAGGGTGAACTGAACCTTGGTCGGCGACAGCACCTTGATGCCGCTCACGTCCTTGGCCTTGCCGTCGATGAAGGCCTGGGCGCCCTCGATGCCGGTGAAGAAGCCTACCCCCGGACTCTGCGTGGCCGGGTTCAACATGCGCTCGAAGGAGTACTTCACGTCGGCGGCGTCGAACGCCTCTCCGTCCGTGAAGCTGACGCCTTGACGCAGGTCGAAGGTGTAGGTGAGGCCGTCGTCGGAGATCTGGTAATCGGTCGCCAGCGCCGGCTGCAGCTCCGTGGTGCCGGGCTTGTAGGTCATCAGGCCGTCGAAGATGGCCTGGATCATCGACCAATTGTCCCAGTTGTAGCCGATGGCCGGGTCGAGCGTCGAGATGTCGTTCTGGAAGGTCAGCACCACGGTGCTGTTGGCCGCGAACCCGACGCCGGCGGAGGCCAGCAGGATCGCCAGCGCGATCGTCCACTTTCGCATCGTGAAGTCCTCTCCTTCTACATCGTCCTGTGGTCAACCTGCGGATGTCCTGCGTCTCCCAAGGTGCCATCTCGCCAGAGGCCCGCCTCCTTCTCAGTGGTACTGGATTCTGGGGTCGAGCAGCGGATAGACCATGTCGGCGATGAGGTTGCCGAGCACGACGAAGATCGCCGTCATCAGCACGCCGCCCATGATCACGGGAATGTCGAGGACCTGGATGGCCTGCCACATCATCTGCCCGAGGCCTGGCAGGGCGAAGACCTGCTCGACCACGATGACGCCGCCCATGAATACGCCTAGGTCGAGACCTACCAGCGCGATGACCGGCAGCATGGCATTGCGCAGGGCGTGGCGCAAGACCTGCGCGCGCGGTCTCACGCCCTTGGCCCTGGCAGTGCGCAGGTAGTCCTGACGAAGCACGTCAATCAGCGAGGACCGCAACACGCGGGCGTACCAGCCCGCCCCCGCGAAGCCCACCGACAGCGCCGGCAGCACGTAGTGCACCAGGCTGCCGTTCCCGTAGCCGCCCAGCGGGAACCAGGGCACCAGATAGCCGAAGAGGTAGAGCAGGATCAGGCCCACCACGAATTGCGGTGTGGACACGCCAACGAAGGCCACGAGGGTGAAGCCGCGGTCCCACCAGCCGCCCTGGGCCACCGACGATAGGATGCCGATCGGGATGCCGAGCAGGAGCTCGCAGGCGATGCCAGTCAGCATCAGCTTCAGGGTCACCGGCAGATGCGTGGCGACCAGCTGGCTCACCAACGTGCGCTGTGCGTACGAGCGACCGAGGTCGAAGTGCACCAGGCTCCACAGGTAGTGGACGTAGCGCACGGGCAGCGGCTGGTCGAGGCCCAGCTGATGCCCGATGCGCTGTACCACCTCGGGGGTGGCGCTAGGCCCGGCGATCATTTGTGCCGGGTTCACGGGCACGATGTAGGTCAGGATGAAGGTCACGGTGATGACGCCCAGGATGGCGCCCAGGCCCTGCAGAAGTCTGCGCAGCACGTAGGCCGTCACCGCCGGCCCCCCACGTCGAGCGCGTCGCGTAGGGCCTCGCCGAAGAGGTTGAAGCCCACCGATGTGAGGATGATCGCCAGGCCCGGGAACAGCACCAGCCAGGGTGCGGTTGTGAGGTAGGACTGGCTGGCGTTGATGATGCCGCCCCAGGAGGGCGTGGGCGGCTGCACCCCCACACCCAGGTAGGAGAGCGAGGCCTCCAGCAGCACGCTGGTCGAGATACCCAGGGTGGCGAAGACCAGCAGGCTGAGGCTGAGCTGCGGCAGGATATGGCGGACCAGCACGCCCAGCGTGGGAACGCCGAGCGCCGTGGTGGCCTCGATGTACTGCTGCTCTCGCACCGCCAGCACCTGGGCGTAGATCGCTCGCGCCACGTAGACCCAGTTGACCATGGCGATGACCAGCGCGACGATCCAGAGGCTGGGTCTCAGGATGGCAGCCAGGGCGATGGCCAGCACCAGTGCTGGGAAGGCGGTCATGACGTCGGTGAAGCGCATCAGCACGGTGCCGAGCCACCCGCGGAAGTAGCCTGCTACCACCCCCACCGCGGCGCCGATGGCGACCGCTACGCCGTTGGCGACTAGGCCGATGACGAGGCTGACGCGGGCGCCGAAGAGGATGCGCGAGAGCAGGTCGCGCCCCAGCAGGTCGGTGCCCAGCAGGTAGGTGCCGTCCGGTGCCCGCGGCATGCCGAACTCACTCAAGCCGTTGCTGAACTGCTGGTTGGGGTCGTAGGGAGCGATGAGCGGCGCAAGCACCGCGGCTAGCACCACCACCACCACCAGCACCAGCCCGATCATGCCGGTGCGGTCGGCCCGCAAGCGCTGCCACCAGCTGCGCCGCCCGCGCGAGCGACTCTCCTCTCGGGTCCCGTCGGTCGCCGTTTCGAGGATGTCGGTCACGTGGTCTCCTGCACGTGCGAGCGCCGCAGCAGATGGGGAGTGGGCTCAACCCGTAGCGCCGCCACCGCCTCGCGCCTCGACGCGCTCGGCGGCGGCGGCTCCAACCCTGAATAACGCTGCAAATCCTATCACGGGGTCGGACGGTCGGACCGATTCCGCGGCGGGCGGGACGCGCCCTGGCGCCAGCGCGGCGCCCCCGGATGCCGACCGCGCCAGACACAAGCGAAGCGTTTCATGGCGCGTGCACCCCTCCCCGCGGTGCGATAACGGCATGCGCGCCTTGCGGCGCCGACCTGAGGAGGGTGTCATGAGGGTCCGGGGTTCGTCGTCCTGCATAACGATGCCGTTCGCAAGGCGCCTGGCAGCGCACGCGCCACCTGGACCGCTGCTGGCCGCGGCGCTCCTGACTGCCGTTCTTCTCGCGCCGGCGGCGAGCGCGCAGGACGCCCGCTCGCTGGGGATGGGCGGCGTCACCGTGGCC
>Ga0315540_10000144_pt1 | contig 37760 bp, 36 predicted proteins | sample SalMarSW160110MG_FD_203677 | JGI IMG/M metagenome (GOLD analysis project Ga0315540, IMG submission 203677) | Salt marsh sediment microbial communities from the Plum Island Ecosystem LTER, Massachusetts, United States - Salt Marsh Sediment SW1601-10 ...
TCCTACGGCGGCTTCATCGCGCTGGAGTTCGCGCTGCGTCACCCCGGGCGCCTCAGCCACCTCATCCTGATGGGCACGGCGCCCACGCTGGCGCCAGGCGGCGACGTTCTCGCCAACGCGAAGCGCATGGGCGCGACCCCTGCGCAGCTGGCGGCCCTCGAATCGGAGGCCGAGGCCGACAACGACGAGGCCTTCGGCGAGCTCGTCCGAACGGAGTGGCCGCTCTACTTCCACGCCTACCTCCCGGCGTACGCCCGCCTCCTCGACGACGTCGTCTACTCGGTCCAGGGCCAGCCGCCCGCGGCCGAGACCGCCGCCTACGACGTCACCGCCCGCCTGGGCGAGATCACGGCCCCGACCCTGGTCCTGGCGGGACGAAGCGATTTCGTGTGCCCGCCGTCACAGGCCGAGACTCTGGCGCGCGGCATCCCCGGCGCGGAGCTGCGTGTCTTCGAGAAGAGCGGGCACATGCCTTTCGTGGAGGAGCCTGAGGCCACCTTCACCGCCGTGCGGGACTGGTTCGCGCGGCACCGCTGAGGCGGCCCTGAGGCGGCCGCCGGCGGTTTCGCGTTCGACCCGCCGCCGGCGAACCTGCCGATCCAGACGCCATAGCCTCGCCGGACCGGCTTCAGGCCGCTAGATGCAGCCGTCGAGGTCGGCATCCGCCGGCGGCGGATCGAACGTACCCGAGGCGTGGCCACTGCCGAGCTCGGCCGCGTCGTCCAGCTTGGGGCAGCGCCCCGCGGTGATGTGCCGCAGTCGCAACGTGTTGCCCGTCACGGTGGTGGCGAGCATCCCCGCCGTGGCGATGCCCGTCTGCACACGCGCGCTCAGCGGGCCGGTGGTGTTGCCGACCACGCTTCCCCCGGTGCCGGTGTCGGCCGTCACGGAGGTCCGTCCGCCGGTCCAGGCGCGCGTGCCGTTGGAGATGGCGATCTCGAAGTGGGTGTCCGGGCCGGTCCACAGCGTGTTGTCGCGCAGGGCCGCGCCGGTGAATCCGAAGGTCTTGGCGGGCACCCGGCCGCTCTCGTACAGGGGATCGAAGACCAGCCCGCCGAAGGCGGAGTTGCCCGCGGAGAGAACGCGGTTGCCGCGCACCACCGAGTGCTGCGGCGAGCTCACGGTGTTGCGGTACACCACGATCGCCACGTCGGTCGCGTCGATGACGGCGTTGCCGCTGACCGTGGCGCCCTCGCAGTTGACGGCGATGCCGTCGGTCCAGTCGTTGCTGAGGTAGTGGTCGCTGGAGTACGCCGTGATGAGGTTGCCGGTGACGCTGGCGGCGCCGCACGGGAAGCCGTTGAAGCCGCCGAAGAGGTACAGCGTGTTGGGCCCCTGGCTGTTGGAGAGGCGGTCGCTCGCCACCGTCACGCCGCCGCCGTAGGTGATCACGTCCTCCAGAGGGGCGGTGTTGCCGGGCACATCGCGGGCGCCGTCGACCCACACGCTGGTGAGGCCCGCGCCCCCCTTCAGCCGCACCAACGCGGTGAGCGAGGCGGGCGCCGGCATGGCGGCCGAGCGGACCAGCCGTGCCATGTTCGCGTAGTGGCGCGGGTCCGGAGTGCCGACCGTCGTCAGGGTGACGCCCTCCGGGACCGTGAGGGGCGCGCTCAGCACCACCAGCGCCCGCTGCGCCAGCGCGACGGTGCCGCCGCCTTGCCGCGCGACCGCGTCCAGGCGCGCCTGCAACGCCCGCTCGTTGCCGGCGAAGCCGCGCCCGGCCGTCGGGATGGCGATGGGAGCGCTCTCGCCGAGGTAGTACGAGGAGCGCGAGCCGTCGACGACGCCGGAGCAGATGCGCGGCACCAGCGACTCGAAGGCCGAGCCGGTGAACACCTCTGCCACCACCGACGCCCACGTCGCGCCGGTGTGCAGGTCCTTCATCAGGCGCGCGAAGCTCTTCGGGTCGGGCTCGCGGTTGAGTGCGCCGCGGGTGAGGGCGAGCAGCCTGGCCGCGTCGCCGTACCCCAGGCCGGTGAACTCGGGCGAGGTGTAGACGGCCTCGCCGAAGCTCGCCAGGCTCTGTGCGGTGCAGCCCGACGTCTGGAAGTGCGCGAGCGCCGAGCGCCAGCCGGGGGCGTCCGGAATGCGCCCCAGACCCTCGGTGTACTGCTTGGCGATGAACTGCGCCGGCACGTAGGCGTGCCCGGCGCGGGCGAAGGACGGCCCGGCGGCCAGGCAGGCCACCGTCAGCGCCGCCAGCGCGACGATGACGGCGCGGGCGGGTCGCCCGCCTCTCCCGGCTCGGGGCCGCTCGCGGCCAGATGCTGGCGCCTGCAGGCCGGCACGCGGATCGCGCATCGTCTCCCCCTTCGTGGCCGCTCCCGCCCGTCCACGCGTCTCGCGCAGGCACGAGAGGCTCGGCCTCGCTCCCGCCCGGGCCGCGCACGCCGGTCGCCTTCGAAGCTCCGGGGTCCGGCGTAGCGACCTCGCTGCGACGGAACCGTACTGACCGCACGGACACGACCCCGCCGGTACCGCCGCGCCGCCGCGGCCACGCCCGGGAGTGATGTCCGATTGTGCAGAAACCCGGGCGCGCGTGCAACCCCGGCCCGCGGCCGCTCAGCGGTAGAAGTACGGGTCGAGCACGCTCACCAACGTCACGCGATCGACGGGCAGCCCGTTGGCGTCCGCGGCGCGCCGCACCGCCTCCGGGCTGGGGCCGTCGTAGACGCAGAACGTCTTGCGCTTGTCCTCGCTGACGTAGGAGTGGACCCAGGTGACGCCGAAGTCCGCGTTGTGCCCGACCACGTTCAGGCACGTCGCGGCGCCGTCGGCGTCGACGGGGATCTCGAGGCCGTCAGGGAAGGTGCGTTCCACCATGTATCGCGGCATGGTCTCTCCCTCCGTGCCGGAGCGACGCTCCGGCGAGCGGGCGCCGGCCCTGGCTACCGCCGGCCGCGGCGAACGGACCTGGCCGCGCCGCGACCCAGGCAAGCCTCCGGAGCTCCGTTAGGCAAGAGTGCGACGATGCCGGTGCGCCGCGCATCGGGCGAGTTCCCTAGCTTGGCGCACGCACGTCCCTAGCTTTCGGCCGTTCTAGCGCTCGGCGTCCCCGTCATCGACCAGGCCACGCTTCAGCGCCACCGCCACCGCCTCGGCGCGGCGCTTGACGCCCAGCTTGGCAAGCACGGCCGAGACGTGGTTGCCGGCGGTCTTGGTGGAGATGTGCAGCTCCTCGGCCAGCTCCCGGTTGCTCAGGCCGCGCGCCAGCAGGCCCAGGACCTGGCTCTGGCGCGGCGTCAGGCCGGCCGGGTGGCTGCGCGTCTTGCGGCGCGGCCCGCGGGGCACGGCCTTGGCGCCGAGCTCGCGGAGCCGCGTCGCCGCGGCCGCGGCGTCGGGGTGCGCGCCGAGCGTCTCGAAGATCGCCAGCGCGCGCTTCAACCCCTCTTCACTGCCGCCGGCGGCCAGGGAGCGTGCCTCCTCGTACGGGCAGCCGAGCTCGCGCCAGGCCGTCGCGGCCGCCGCAGCACCTTCGGCGTCGCCGGCGCCCTTCGCGTCCAGCCGGAAGGGCGCCGCCGCCCACTCCGGCAGCGCCACCGCCGCGCCGCAGCGTCGCAGCCAGTAGCCCAGCTCCCCGACGAGCCAGGCGTGCCGGTGCTGCACCGCCAGCTCGTACACCGCTTCCGCCTCGCGCGCGGTGCGCTCCGCGTCGCCGGCGAGCCACGCCTCCTCGGCCCGGGCGGCGCGCACCGGCCCGAGCCGTTGCAGGGTGCCGGCGGCCTCGGCCAGCGCCAGCGCCTCGTCGAGCGCCTGGCGGGCGCCCGAGTCGCCATGACGGGCCCGCAGGCGACCGAGGGCGAGCAGCGCCATGACGCGGCTGATGGCCTCGCCCTCGCCGCGCGCGATGTCGTCCGCCGCCTCCGTGGCTGCCCGCCAGTCGCCCTGGTACAGGTCGGTGAGGGCGAGCAGCGAGCGCAGGTAGAGCGCGTCGGTGTCGAGGTCGTGCTCGCGGCAGGTGGCGAGGCCCCGCGCCAGGACCCGGCGCGCCTCACCGAAGCGGTAGGTCTCCACCGCGATGGAGGCGGCGGTCACGTCCGCCAGTGCCATCACCCGGCGCAGCCCCGCCTCGGCGGCAAGCTCGCGCGCAGCGCTCAGGTGGGCCTCGCCGGCCTCGTCCTCCTGGAGCAGCAGGCCGGCCGCGATGCGGCAGTGGGCACGCACCTCGAGCTCGGCGTCGTTGAAGCGGCGCGCCATGGCGAGCGCCTTCTCGCCCCACGCCACCGCCGCCTCGTTGTCCCGGGCGCGCATGCGCAGCGCGGCCTGTACCACCAGCGCATGACCGAGCTCGCGCGAAGGCGGCAGCGCCGAGAGCAGCTCGAGGGACCGCGCGCTGGCGGCCTCGGCATCCTCGGTGCGGCCGCGGTGGACGTAGATGCCGGTGAGGCGGGCCAGCGCGGCGCCCTCCGCGGCGCTCTCCCCCAGCTCCCGCCACAGTCGCGCCGCTTCCTCCTGCGCCTCCAGCGCCTCGCGCGTGTGGGCGATGACCCGGTGCGCCTGGGCGAACGCCTCCAGGAGCGGTGCGCGCTCCCGCGCCGGGAGACCGCCGGCGAAACGCAGCGCGCGGGCGTACTGCTGCGCCGCCTCGCGGTGCGCCCCGACGCCTGCGGCCTGACGCCCCGCCTCGGGGGCGTAGGCGAGCACCGCCACGGCGTCGTGCGCCTCCTCCGCGTGGTGCGCCAGCCGGGCGAGGTCGAGCTGCGCATCCGGCGCGGCCTCCAGCGCGGCCAGCACGCCCGCGTGGATCCGGCGCCGGCGCTCGGGTGGCACCGCGCTCGCCACCGCCTCACGCGCCAGCTCGTGCCGGAACGTGACTGTGTGGCCCTCGTGCCTCAGCATGCCGCTCGCCGCGCACGCGTCGATGCCGGCCTCGGCGTCGCCCAACAGCGCCTCCACCAGCCACGGCTCGGCGCGAGCGCCGATCACCGCCGCCACCTCGAGCACCGCGCGAGCGCCCTCGTCGAGGGCCGACGCGCGCGCCAGCACCGCGTCGCGCACCGTTACAGGAACGGTGGCAGGTACGGTGGCAGGTGCGGTGGCAGCCAGGGGCCGTCTCCGCGTGGCCCCCGCCACCACCTCGGTCACGTAGAAGGGGTTCCCGCCGGTGCGGCGGTGAAGCTCGCCGGCGTCCAGGCCGGTCCCGGCACTCAGCGTGCGCACCGCGCCGGCCGACAGCGGCTCCAGGCGCACGCGCTCGACCGATGGGGACCCCGCCAGGTGGCCGAGCAGCAGCCGTAGCGGGTGGCGCGGGTCGAGCCCGTCGTCGCGGTAGCTGCACACCAGCAACACGCGCGCCTTCGCCAGGCGCCGGCTCAGGAAGCGCAGCAGGTCGAGCGTGGCCTCGTCGGCCCAGTGCACGTCCTCGAGGACGACCAGGCGCGCGCGGCTGCCGTTCAGACGCTCCAGCACCGCCCGGAAGAAGCCGTCCCGCGCCAGGGCGTCGACGGCCGCCTCGCCCGGCGTCCTGCCGAGCAGCGCCGGCGCGAAGTCGAGCACCGGGGCCAGCGGCTGCGGGCTGCTGAGCGGATCGCAGTCGCCCCACAGCACCTCCGCCCTGTCCTGCAGGCGCTCGGCAACGGCGTGCAGGAAGGCGGTCTTGCCGACACCTGCCTCGCCGCCCAGCAGCACCAGCGTGCCGCCGCGCCGCGGGCCGGGCAGCTTGCCCGTCAGGCGGTCGAGTTCGTCGTCGCGCTCGAGCAGCTCCACGCCGTTCCGTCCCAAGGGTCGACCCGAGTCGAAAGCACGGCCTCCAGCCTAGGCCGGCGGCGCGCGACGCCGCAGCGAAGTCTTTCCGATGTGGCGGCGCGGTGGCGTGGCGCCGCGGCTCCCTCAGGCCTGGCTCAAGCGGGCCACGGGCGCAGGCGATCGGCGGCGCCATGGCGTGCGGCGGCCGACGAGCGTGCCGGTTACGCGTTTTCGGGTACGAAGCGGTTCAGCTCGAGCGCTTGGGCGCTCACTCGCCGCTCTCGGTGGCCTCCTTGGCCTCGCCCTTGCCGTTCTGCTGCGCGTCTCTCGCGGCGCGGGCGGCGGCGCGGTCCAACTCCTGACGGGCAGTGTCGGTGCGCAGGCGGGCGCGCTTGCCGCGCAGCTCACGCAGGTAGTACAGCTTGGCCCGGCGTGTACGGCCACGACGGACCACCACGATCTTGTCGATCAGCGGCGAGTTGACCGGGAAGACCCGTTCGACGCCCTCACCGAAGGACACCTTGCGCACCGTGAAGGTGGCGCGGGCGCCCTTGCCGTTCTTCTTGGCGATGACCACGCCCTCGAACGCCTGCACGCGGCTGCGGTTGCCCTCTACCACCTTGTAGTCGACGCGGATGGTGTCGCCGGAGTCGAAGTGCGGCACGTCGTCCCGCATGAAGGGTTGCTCGATGGAGCGCAGGATGGCGCCTTTGTTGTACTTCATGGTGGTCTCCCACAGGGTTGGGGTCGTAGAACCGGGTCGGCTCGCGTCTCTCGCCGGCACCCCCGCTCAGGGGCTCGGCCCACGAGCGCACAGCCTGACAATCTTAGCCCACGCCGCGCGCGTTACGCAAGGCGGGTGGGGCTCCGGCTGTGAGCGTACGCGGTCAGGAAGCCACGCAGCGTTTTCGACTGCCAGGGCCAGGTGGAGGCCCCCTTCACCAGCGCCGGCTCCCCCGACAGGCCGGTGATCGCCTTGGCGAGGCCGCCCATGGCGCCGAAGTCGCCGCCCTCGACGTCGCCGTGGAGGCGCCGCTGCAGGTCGGCCACCTCGGGGTCCCCCAACGCCACCGCCGGACGGAACGCGTCTGGCGCGCGGCCAGCGGCCCCGTCGAGATGGTGCATCAAGGCCAGCCCGGGCGCGCCATCACCCGAGCCGGATCACCCGTCCTGCCCGTGCTCCCGCTCGGGGTCCCCGGGGGGCTCGGCGGCGCCGCCGGTCGTGTCGCTGCCGCCAGCCGCAGCGCCGTCGCCGGGCGCCCCGTCGGGCCGACCCGCCGGCGGTCGCTTCCCCGCAGCGCCGCCCCCGAGCGCCTGCCGCCAGCCGCCGCGCTCGCCGCTGAGCAGCAGGTACACGCCAACGCCCACCAGCACCAGCGGCACGAGCCAGCCGCCGCCGAAGCTGAAGCCGAGCACCGCGATCAGCAGGCTGGCGACGGCCGGGAAGATGGCCCACGACTTGGGGTCGCCGGGCAGGCGGGTGAGCACGCCGAAGGTGAGCCCCAGGCCGAGGAACAGCACCCAGGTGGGGTCGTAGCCGGGGCGCCAGCTGTCCAGACCCGCCACGAACGCCAGCGACACCAGCGTGCCGCCCGGGATGATGGCCCACCAGCGCTCACGGTCCACGTAGTACAGGGCCAGGAAGCCGACGCCGAGGAGGCCGAGGAAGTAGAAGCCTGCCGACCCGCCGCCGACGGTCGCGGCCGCCAGGCCGAAGAGCGCGAACGCGCCCAGCAGCGAGTAGGGGCGCCCGCGCGTCAGGAAGTGGCCGAGGGCGAGCACGCCCAGCACCGCGAACAGCAGCATGCCGACGACGTTGTGGGCGCCGCTGAAGACGCCCAGGTCGGAGAGCAGGGCGAGGGCCCCGATGATGACCAGCACCGCTCCGATGCGGGCGGTGCGGGAGCCGTCGAGGTCCCGCTGGCGGCGACGCTCGCGGCGAGCCGCCCGGCGAGCCTCGCGATCGTTGTCGTATCCTTGCGCATCCATCGACTGGTCCTCTCCATACCGCGGCCGCGTCGCGGCCGCCTCCAACACCTAGCCTAAGGCGTCGGCTCGCCTCCCGCAGCCACCAGCTCCTCGAGCAGGTACGCCAGCCGCGTCTGGGCGTTCTCCTGCGAGCCGTAGATGCTTCGCGCCAGCGCTCCCCGGGCGTCGTAGACGAGCCAGTGAGGGGTGCCCTCGGCGCCCCAGTCGACCGCCAGCGAGCCGTCGAGGTCGAGCGCGATGGGGATCTCCAGGCGTGCGAAGTCGCGCGCGAAGCGCGTGATCGCCGCGGTCAGCTCCTCGCGCGGGTGCTCGCGGTGGCCGTAGGCGGTGTGCACCATCACGAGCTGCAGCGCCTCGCCGTGCTCGGCCGCCAGCCGCTTGAGCAGCGGCACGCCGCGGGACATGCAGGCCGCGCACTCGAGGTTGAAGAGCATCACCAGGCCGGGGCGTCCCCAGGCGCCCGGGGGCGCGACGGGGCCCCGCCACACGAAGTCGTCCGGCCACATGCCCTAGAGGATACGGCGCCGCCGTGTCGGCGGCAGCGCTCGGCCGACGGGCCCGTACCCCATAATGGGGCTACTCGCGACACGGCCGGAGGGGCAGCGTACGAGGGGGCGCAGGCAGTGACCGACAGCTCGGGCAAGGGCGAGACGCAGGAGCCTCTCGGCATCGGCGCTGCGGAGCGTCAGCTTGAGGAGCTGCTGAGCGCCGCCTGGGAGCAACGTCATCAGGATGGCGCGGGCTACCGCGAGCTGGCGGCGGCCGCGGCGGAGCTGGCCAACGACGCCGGCGATACCGCGGCGGAGGCCACCGCCCTGGCGCTGCTGTCGCTGGCGGCCTTCCACGACACCGAGTACGACCTCGCCAGCGCCCGGGCGCTGCACGCCCTGCAGGCCGCGCAGCTCGACCCGCGGGCGGGCACGGCGCTGTGGGAGCCCGCGCTGGCGGCGCTGCCGCAGCGCGCCCGGGAGGCCCTCACCGAGGCGGCGACCGCGCTGGCCATCTCCGACTTCCGCCTCGGGCGCTTCCCGGCGGGGCTGCTGCACGCCAACCTGGAGGCCCGCCTGCGCCACTTGCTGGGCGACACCCTGGGCGAGGCACTGGCGTGGCACGGCGTGGGCTGGGGCTACGACAAGGTCGGCCTGCACCAGCAGGCGCTGGAGCACCACATGCACGCGCTCAAGGTGCTGGAGCCGCTGGCGCCCGACCTGGCCGCCAGCCCGCTCAACGGCATCGCCGAGACCTACCTGAACCTCGGCCAGCCGGCGCGCGCCCGCGAGTACTCGCAGCGCGCGCTGACGGTGGCGGGCGACGGGCCCGAGCGCCGGCGCGAGCGCTCCACCGCCCTGCGGGCCCTGGGGCTGGCCGCTCGAGCGCAAGGGAACCACGCCGAGGCCGAGCGCTGGCTCCGCAAGAGCATCGCCGCCTCCGACGCCTACGGCGTGAGCCTCAACCTCATCAGCCTGGGCGAGATGTTCCTGGAGATCGGCCGGCCGGAGGCAGCCCTGCGCGAGTTCCGTGCCTGCGTGGAGGCGCTGGGCCCGCAGGCGCAGACGCGCACGCGGGCCGAGGCGCTGGTGGGCGTGGGGCAGGCGGCCTTGCTGCTGGGCCGGCCGCAGCAGGCGCTGGAGGAGCTCGAGCGCGCCCTGGCGATGGCGACCGAGGTCGGCGCGCTGGTGGAGACCTACCGCGCGCACCACGGGGTGGCGCTGGCGCTGCGCGCGCTCGGACAGTTCGAGAGCGCCCTGGAGCACTACGAGGCCTACCACGGCACGCGCGAGCGCGTGCAGCGGGAGGCGTCCGACGTCCGCACGCGGGTGCTCACGCAGCAGTTCGACGTGGAGCGGCTGCGTCTGGACCGCGAGATCGACCGGCTCACCAACGTGGAGCTGGCCGCCGCCTACCGCCAGCTCAAGGAGCTGAACGCCCGGCTGGAGCGGCAGGCCGCGGAGCTCGAGCGCTTGAGCCGCCTCGACGACCTCACCGGCCTGAGCAACCGTCGCGCCTTCGACTCTCGCCTCACGGCCGAGGTGGTGCGGGCCAGGCGCGGCGGCACGCCGCTGGCGCTGATCATGCTGGACGTGGACAGCTTCAAGGAGATCAACGACCGCTTCTCGCACACCGTCGGCGATGACGTGCTGCGCCAGCTCGGGCGCGTGCTGCGCGGCTGCCTCCGCGACGTCGACCTGTGTGCCCGCTTCGGCGGCGACGAGTTCGCGGTGGTCATGCCCATGACCGATCTGGACGGAGCCGCGCGGGTGGCCGAGAAGCTGCGGCTGGCAGTGGCGGCCGGCGACTGGCGGGAGATCAACGCCAGCCTGCGCCCCACCATCAGCCTGGGCGCGGCCGAGCTGCGCCCGGACGACGACGCCGGCACTCTGCTCTCCCGCGCCGATGCCATGCTCTACCGCACCAAGCGCCTCGGCCGGAACCGCGTGGAGCGTTGAGCCGCGCGGCGCGATCCACCTGGCGACCCCACCCTGCCAACCCCGCCGCCCGGCTCCCTGACGGCACTGCAGCCACGGAGGCGGCGCGCCGCTCTTGCTACACTGTGCGCCGGAGCGCCGGGCGCGCGGCGGCGCGTCGGCTGCCTCCGCTGGAAGGGGTCCGGCCATAGGTAGAGCCATCGCCCTATCGATCGTTCTGGGCGTGCTGGGCGTCCTCGCCACCTTCTGGTGGCTCGGGGAGAGCGTCACCACCGTCGCTCAGGTGCCGGTGTGGGCGCTGGTGGTGGGCGCGCTGCTCACCGGCGTCAACTATCTCTTTGGCGCCGCACGGCTGACCTTGCTGACGCGCATGACCGGCCAGCCGGTGGGGTTCCTGCGCTCGCTCAGGGCCTACACCCTGGGCCTGCTGAGCGCCGCCATCACCCCCGGCGGCAGCGGGCAGGCGCCGGCGGTGGTGCTGTCGCTGGTGCGGGACGGAGTCCCCGCCTCGCGCGCCTGGTCGGTCAACGTCTACATCTGGGTGGTCGACCTCTTCTTCCTCACCTGGTCGGTGCCGATCGGGCTGGTGGCCCTGGGCCATTCCACCGACCTGCTCGGCGCCACCTCCCCGGTGGGGCTGGCGCTGGCGCTCAGCGTCGCCTTCCTGATGCTCAACTTCGTGCTCGCCTACCGGCTGCACTGGATCAAGGCGATCGTCGGGCCGGTCATGCGGCTGCGCTTCCTGCGCCGCTGGCGCGAGCCGGCGCTCGACTTCCTCGACCGGGTGGCGGCCGCCACCAGCGAGTTCTCGCGCCGCGGCATCGGCCTGCAGGTGATACTGCACGCCCTCACCGCCGGCCTCTACATCGCCACCTACCTGGCCTTCTACATCATCCTGGTGGGGCTCGGCGACCGGCCTCCGTTGCTGCCGGCCATCGCCGCGGTGCAGCTGCCGATGGTGATCGCCTTCATCTTCCCCACGCCGGGGGGCGCCGGCATCCTGGAGATCGCGGCGGCCTCGCTGTTCAGCGCCGAGGGGGGCGGCGGCTCCGTGGCGGCGGCCATCCTGGCGTGGCGCCTGCTCACCTACTACAGCCGCTACGCCATCGGGCCGGCGGCCGGCGGCACCGTGCTGGTGCGCCGGCGCCGTGCCCGGGTGCCGCGCGGCATCGACGTGCCGCCAGGCGCCACCGACGAGAACCCGCTCGGCGAGGACGGGGCGGCCGCCGGCGCCGCCGCCAGCGACCCCGCCGAGCCGTCCGAGGTCGGAGACGCCGAAGAGGCCGACCGCCAGCAGACGTCCTCCTGAGGCGCGCGCCGCCCGCACCCGGCCTGCTCCCGGCCTGCTCCCGGCCTGCTCCCGGCCTGCGCCGGTCCTGCGCCCGGCCTGCACGGCTTCGACGGGCTCCTGCAGGGCCCCGGCGGCCGGCCGCCCACGGCCGTCACACGCTCGCCACATGCTGACCCCACGGTCGCCTCACGGCGACCTCACCGCATTTGCATGGCGCATGCACGGTGATTCAGATCGCTCTTGAAACCTTGGGCGCACACTGCCTGCGGTCTTGGGGGAAGGCCCAGACCCGGTCCCCGCATCGCGACGTGACTGCGCGTCAGCTTCCCGCGCCCTTGCGCGCACGCTAAGGAGAAACCATGAAACGCCTCTTCCTGATCCCCGCCGCCGTCCTCGCCCTCGCCATCCCTGCCATGGTGTCCGCAGCCGGCCTGCACCTCGGCTACCACACCGGCGCCTTCGATTTCACGGACAGCTCCATCGAGACCGGGTACATCGGCTTCACCATGAACGGCAACCAGCTCCAGGTGAACGTCTCGAGCGCCGGCTCGATCAGCGGCATCCCGTCGATCAGCGTGGTCGGCTACGGGCCGACCACCGATGCGCTCGGCCGCGACGTCTACCCCACCTTCGGCCAGCTCGGCAACGTCACCCTCTACGGCGCCGGCGGTTGGGCGGGCATGAACGTGCTGCACGACAACGCCAAGGTCGCAACCGTCGCCAGCGACTACGTGTCGGCGCTGACCGGGTTGGGCTTCAAGGCCAAGGAGCTGTCCACCGGAACTCCGAACGTGATCGCCTACGACTTCACCATGAACGGCAACACCCTGCACGCGGTCTTCCACCAGGCGGGCGCCGACTACTACACCGGCGCGTCGACCTCGGTCACCGCGCACCTGGCGGTGGTGCCCTCGGTGGCGTCCTCCTGAGTCCGCTCGCGATCTCGGCCGCGCGTCGCTGACCGACGCGCCCGGCCGGATCCCTCCCCCACGCGGCCTGCGGGCCGCTCGGCGCCCGGCCCCCCACGCTGCCGGGCGCCGACCTTTGCAGGGCAGGCAGCAGCGGACGAGGCTCAGGGGTCCGGGTCGCCGCGACGTGCCGGGCGGAGGCGGCGCCCCGGCCGATGGGCGATACTGGCGTGATGCCGGCTCCGGACGCCAGCCCCGAGGTCCCCGCCATCGCCCTCGACGGCGTGACCAAGCGCTTCGGCCGCGAGCCGGTGCTGCGCGGGCTGCGCCTGGAGATGGCTCCGGGCCGGGTGGCGGTCCTCAGGGGCAGCAACGGCGCCGGCAAGACCACCCTGCTGCGGCTGCTGGCCACCCGCCTGCGGCCCACCAGCGGGCACGGCCGGGTGTTCGGCTACGACCTGCAACGAGGCGGCGACGAGGTGCGCCGCCGGGTCGCGCTGCTGAGCGTGCTGGGCGGCAACTACGCCATGCTGACGGCACGCGAGAACCTCGCCCTCGCCGCCACCCTCACGGGCCTGCCCGACGCCGACGTCGACGGCGCGCTGGCGCACGTGGGCCTGGCACAGGTCGCCGACGTCCTCACGCGCACCTTCTCCAGCGGCATGAAGAAGCGCCTGGGGCTGGCACGGTTGCTGCTCGTCGACGCGCCGTTGTGGCTGCTCGACGAGCCCTTCGCGGCCCTCGACGAGGACGGCAAGCGCCTGCTGGAGGACGCCCTGGCGAGCGCCCGCGCCGGCGGCCGCACCATCCTCATGGCCTCGCACGAGCTGGAGCGCAGCTCGCGCTTCGCCGACGCCGTGCTCGAGCTCGAAGGCGGCCGCCTGCTGCGGGCCGGGAGCGGCGCGTGAGCGACCTCGCCGCCATCCTCGCCGTCGCCCGCAAGGACCTGCTGCAGGAGGTGCGGGGGCGGGCGGTGACCGTCGCCACGCTGTTCTTCTCGGCCGTAACGCTGGTGATGATGGCCTTCGCCATCGGGCAGGACGCAGCGCTGCTGCAACGCTCGGCGCCCGGCGTGCTGTGGGTGGCGCTGGCCTTCGCCGGGGTGATCGCCTCGGCGCAGAGCTTCCAGTCCGACCTGGAGGAGGGCGCCTTCGATCAGCTGCTGCTCTACCCGGTGCCGCGGGCGTCGGTGTTCCTCGGCAAGCTGCTGGCCAACTGGCTCTACCTCACCCTGCTGGGGCTGCTGATGACGCCGGTGACGCTGGTGCTCTACGGCGCCCCGGCCGGCCCGAGAGCCTGGCTGCTGGTGCCGACGCTGGCGCTCGGCACCCTCGGCTTCGCCCTCATCGCCACCTTCTACGCCGCGCTCACCGCCAACCTGCGGGCGCGCGAGGCCCTCCTGCCGGTGCTGATGTTCCCCGTGGTGGTCCCGGTTCTGCTGGGCGCGGTGCGCGCCAGCGAAGCCACGCTGCAGCTCTCGAACGCCGCGTTGACGGGGGGTTGGCTACAATTGCTGGGTGGGTTCGACCTGGTGTACCTGGTCACCTGCACAGCCATCTTTCATCTGGTCGTGGAGGAATAGACCTAGGTCGAAGCACCGGCCAGCCACATCGCTCTAGACTGGGCGGCGAGGCCTTTCGGCGCCGCGCGCGAGCGTGGCCGGGCCGTTGAAGGAGACACGATGACCGATCCGCACGAGACCCGCAAGCGCCCGCCGTGGCTGCGCGCGCTGGGGCTCGTCACGCTGGTGCTGTTCGCCGTCGGCGCCTACCTGGCGCTGGTGGTGAGCCCGCCCGACGTCAACCAGGGGCAGCTGATCCGCATGATGTACGCCCACGTGGCGGTGGCGTGGGTGTGCTTCGTGGCGGTCATCGTGACCGCCCTCTACGGCATGCTCTTCCTCTGGCAAGGCAAGCACCTCAACGACGCCCGCGCGGTCGCCAACGCCGAGGTGGCCACCTTCTTCGCTGGCCTGACGCTGCTCTCCGGCATGACCTACTCCAAGCCCACCCTCAACACCTACTGGACGTGGGACGCCAAGCTCACCCTCACCGCGCTGATGTTCGCGCTGCTGGTGGGCTACTTCGTGGTGCGCGGGCTCATCGACGACCCCACCCGGCGCGGACGCGTCAGCGCCGTGATCGGCATCGTGGTGGCGGTGAGCCTGCCCTTCAACTACCTGGCGGCCGCCTGGTTCCGCACGCTGCACCCGACCCTCAGCGTGGCGGTGACCGGCATCCACATGGCCCCCACCATGCTGGTCGTACTGCTATTCAACGTCGGCGTCGCCGCGCTCGTCTACCTGACCTTCGTCTCCGAGCGGGTGCGCATCGCGCGGCTCGAGAGAGCCCGCGAGGAAGCGCGCGAGCGCCGTGAGCGCGGCGCCGCCGAGGGGGAGGTCGTCCGTGTCTGATCTCGCTGCACACTGGCGCTGGGTGGCGCTCATCTGGATCGAAGTGGTGCTCGCCTACGGCGGCTACAGCCTCTATCTCGCCGCGCGCGCCCGCCGCGCCGAGCGCCGAGAGGACGACCGGCGTTGAGCTTCCGCAAGGTCGCCTACGCCCTCCTGGGCGTCGCGGTGCTGGCCGTGGCGGGCATCATGATCGTCAAGGCGCTGAACAACTCGCTGGTCTACTTCGTGCTGCCCAACGAGTACGCCAAGGACCCGCAGGGCTTCGCCGGCCGGCGCATCCGCCTGGGCGGGCTGGTGGAGCCGGGCACGGTGCACTTCAACGACAAGACGCTGAAGCTCACCTTCACCATCACCGACAGCATCAAGTCGTACCCCGTCAGCTACCAGGGCGCGCCGCCCGACCTGTTCAAGCCCGACCAGGGCGTGGTCGTCGAAGGCACCTTCCACAACGGGACCTTCGTGGGCAACCAGCTGCTGGTGAAGCACAGCGCCGACTACAAGCCGCCCAAACCGGGCCAGCCCATCGACGTCAACATGCTCAAACGGACGCTCCAGTAGCGGGCTGAGCGCCGGAGAGGCAGCCCATGGTCCACCTCCAGCTCGGTCATCTCGGCAGCGCCGCCGTCTTCCTGGCGTTCGGGCTGGCGCTCTACGCCACCGTGGTGGGCGCGCTCGGCGCCGTCCGCCGCGACGCCAGGCTGCAGACCTCGGCGCGGCTGGCGACACTCGCCACCTTCCTGGTGGTCGCCACCGCCGTGGCCGTGATGGAGGCGGCGCTCGTCAGCAACGACTTCAGCGTGCAGTACGTCGCCAACCACTCGCGCATCGCCTCGCCGCTGTGGGTGAAGGTGGTGACGCTGTGGGCCGCGCTGCAGGGCTCCATCCTGCTGTGGGGCTTCCTGCTCACCGCCTACACCGCGCTGCTCGCCCTCACCGCCCCCTTGAGCCCCTTGCGGCCGTGGGCGCTGAGCGTGCTGTCGGCCATCCAGGTGTTCTTCCTGGGGGTGGTGGCGTTCATCGCCAACCCCTTCCACACGCTCCCCAACCCACCCGCCGACGGGCCCGGGCCCAACGCGCTGCTGCAGAACCACTGGATGATGGCGGTGCACCCGGTGCTCATGTACCTGGGCTTCGTGGGGCTCTCGGTGCCCTTCGCCTACGCCATGGCGGCGCTCATCACTCGCCGGCCCGGCAACGAGTGGATGGTGCAGACGCGCCGCTGGGCGCTCACCGGCTGGGGCTTCCTAGGCGCCGCCATCGTGGCGGGCGGCTGGTGGAGCTACGAGGTGCTCGGCTGGGGCGGCTACTGGGCCTGGGACCCGGTAGAGAACGTCAGCTTCATGCCCTGGCTCACCGCCACCGCCTTCATCCACGGGGTGCAGGTGCAGGAGCGGCGGCGCATGCTCAAGAGCTGGAACGTGATGCTGATCGCGCTGACCTTCTGCCTCTCCATCCTCGGAACCTTCCTCACGCGCTCCGGGGTGATCTCCTCGGTGCACGCCTTCGCCGACGGCCCGGTGGGCCCGGCCTTCCTCGGCTTCTTCGTGGTGGTGACGCTGTTCGCGTTCGGCCTCATCGCGCTCAGATGGGACCAGGTGCGCGACCGCGCCGAGCTCGACGCCGTCGTGAGCCGCGAGGGCGGCTTCCTGGCGGGCAACATCCTGTTCCTGGCGCTCGCCTTCACGGTCCTGATAGGGACGCTGTTCCCGCTGCTGGTCGAGGCCGTGAGCGGGCAGCGCGTGACGGTGGGCCCGCCGTTCTTCGACCAGGTCACGCTGCCGCTATGGATGCTGGTGTTCCTGCTGATGGGCATCGGGCCGCTGCTGCCCTGGCGCCGCGCCGACGGCAGCTCCCTCAGGCGCAACCTCGCCTGGCTGGCGGGCGGCTTCCTGGTAGCGGGCGGCGGTGCCCTGCTGCTCGGCATGCGGGAGATCTATCCCACCCTCACCGTGGCGCTCGCCGGCTACAACCTGGTGAGCCTGGGGCTGCTGCTGGGTCAGGCGCTGGTGCCCAGGCTGCGGCTCACCAGCCGCAGCCCGTGGTCGGTGCTGTGGAGCTACGCGCACGAGAGCCGCCGCCGCGTGGGCAGCATGATCGCCCACCTGGCCATCGTCATCGTGGCGCTGGGGGTGGCGTTCAGCTCCGGCTACCGCGTCGACCAGCAGGTCCGCATCGACTTCAACCACAGCGCGACCTTCCAGGGGTACACTCTCACCCCGGTCGATCGCTTCCTCGACCGCAGCGCCTCGCGCATCAGCTCCGGCGCGGTGGTGCAGGTGTCCAGGGGCGGCCGCCAGATCGCGACGCTGCGGCCACGCACCAACGTCTTCGGCTCCTCGCAGCAGCCGGTGAGCAAGCCGGCGGTGATGTACACCTTCACCCACGACCTCTACCTCAACCTCGACAACACCATCGGCCCCGACACCACCTACGTGGTGCTGCGCGCGATCTACAGCCCACTGGTGTCGTGGATCTGGTTCGGCGGCCTGCTGTTCGTCGTAGGCGTGGCGACCAGCCTGATGCCCGCGCGCCGCCGCCTCGACGAGCGGCGCACGGTGACCGCGGGAGCGCGGGCGGCCGGCGGGGCTGCGGGCGCGGCCGGCGACAGCCCCGAGGAGGCCGCCGAAGGATGACCTGCAGGATGACCCGCAGGATGAGGCGCGGGCTGACGCGCGGGATGACGCGCAGGGTGCCAGCCGGGGGGTCGGCGGGATGAGGCGCCTGATCACGGTGGTGGCGGTGGTGGCGGTGCTGGGCGGGCTGTTCCTCTACGGCCTGTTCCGCGGGCCGCCCAACCGCGACGTTCCCTCACAGCTGGTGGGCAAGCCCGCCCCGGACTTCACGCTCCCGCTCTACACCCGCTTCCAGAGCCGCTTCGGTAGCAGCTTCTCGCTCTCCGCGCACAAGGGCACGCCCCTGGTCATCAACTTCTGGGCGTCGTGGTGCAACCCCTGCTTCGAGGAGGCGCCGCTGCTGGAGTCGGCCTACCGCCAGTACCGCAGCCAGGGCGTGCTGTTCGTCGGCGTCCAGACGCAGGACCGCGGCCAGTACGACGCCGGTCGCAGCTTCATCTCCCGCTTCGGCTTCGACTTCCCGGTGGGGATGGACAACGACAGCTCCATCGGCGTGAACTACGCCCTCTTCGGCGTGCCCGAGACCTTCTTCGTGGACCGGCAGGGGATCGTGGTCTACAAGCAGGTCGGCCCGCTGACGCAGGCCGTGCTGGCGCGCGAGATCGAGGCGATCGTCAAGTGAGCGCAGCGAGGCGAACGGCGCGGCCGAACGCCCCCGCGCCGGCGCGCGAAGGGCAGGGAGTCGGCAGGCCCGGTGCCGCCGTGCTGCGGGCCGCCACCTTCGCCGTGGCGGCGTCCCTCGCCGGCCTGCCGCTGCACGCCGGGCCGGCGCCGGCGAGACCGACGCTGGCCGCCTTCGCCCAGGCTCAGACCGGCACCACCAGCGCCACCACCGGGTCCACCGCCGGGTCCACCGCCACCACCCCCGGGAGCAACCCGGCGGCCGCCGCCTCCTCGTCGGGCGCTGCCGTCGAGATCTCGTCGCGGGCCTACGCCATCGCCGCCAAGCTGCGCTGCCCGGTGTGCACCGCGGAGTCGGTGGCGGACTCCGGGGCCGAGATCTCCGCCGAGATGCGGCAGCTGATCCAGCAGCAGCTCGACGCCGGCAAGAGCGAGGCACAGATCATCCACTACTTCACGCAGCGCTACGGCGACTGGATCCTGCTCGATCCGCCCAAGCGCGGCGTGCATCTGCTGGTGTGGTTGCTGCCGGTACTGGCGCTGCTTGGTGGCGCGGGGGGCCTGGCGCTGCTGGTGCGCCGCTGGCGCGCCGCCGCCGAGACCGGCCCTCCCGTCGACGCCGCCGCGCTCGAGCGCGTGCGGCGAGAGCTCGACGAGCGCCTGGCGCGCGCCCGTGAGAGCGAGGAGCGGGACTGATGGCAACCATCGCGCTGGTGGGGGTGCTGGCCCTGGTGGCGCTGGCCTACGTGGTGGTGCCGCTGCTGGCACCGAGCCAGTCGGACCCCCTGCCCGACGAGCGCGACCCGGTGAGCCAGGACCTGGCCGAGGAGCGCGACGCTCTGTTCCGGGCCATCACCGAGCTGCAGGATCGCGGCGACCTCTCCGAGGAGCGCCGCTCCAGCCTCGAGACCCGCTACCAGGCCAAGGCCGCCCGGGTGATGGAGGCGCTCGACGAGCGCGAGGCGGAGCTGGCCGGCCGCGCGCCTCCCACCGCCACCACCCGCCGCCGGCGCTTCCCCTACGGCGTGGTGGCGCTCTTGGCGCTGGTGCTGGTGGCCGCGGCCGTGCTGCCCACGGCGGTGCTGCCGCGCGTGGGCCCCAACGCCAACCTCACCACCACCGACACCGCCGCGGCCAGGCAGATCGACAAACTGAAGCGCGCGGCCGACCACGACCCCAGCGCCAAGAACCTGCTGGCTCTCGGCGACGCCTACTGGAACGCCCAGCAGCCCGACCAGGCCATCGCCGCCTACCAGAAGGTGGTGGCCACCGTCACCCCGGTGCCCGCCGACGCCTACAAGCGGCTGGCCGCCGTGTACCTCCAGAGCGACCTGAGCAAAGCCTACGCCTACCTGCAGAAGGCGCTGGCGGCAGCCCCGAACGATGCCGAGACCCTCTACGCCATGGGCGAGGTCGCCTTCGCCCAGGGGAACCTCGCCGACGCCCGCAGCGCCTTCCAGCGCTACCTCGCCAGCCCCGGGCACGCCAACGACGCGCAGGCGCAGCAGCAGATCCGCGAGATCGACGCGGTCGCGCCGCTGCTGGCCAAGGTCAAGCAAGACCCGAGCGAGAGCAACCTGATGGCGCTGGGGCAGGCCTACTGGCAGCAGGGCGACCAGAACCGGGCCGTGAACATCTACGTCCGGGTGCTCACCGGGCCGAACGCCGACAACGTCACCGCCCTCAGCCGTACCGGCCAGGTGCTCTTCAGCAGCGGCCACAGCGCCGACGCCATCACCGTGCTCAAGCGCGCGGCGAACGCCGCCGGCGGGCTCGACAAGCTCGACCAGACCTCCCTGCTGATGCTCGGCAACGCCTACTTCAGCCAGCAGCAGTATCAGGACGCCATCGACACCTGGGACCTCTACGTCACCAAGGCGGGCGGCTCCGACAAGGCGGGGCGCGTGCCCGACCTGATCGCCAGCGCCAAGGCGCGATTGGCGCAAGCCGGTGGGGCGGCAGCCGGCGGGGCGCAAGGCACGGCCGGCGGCGGCGCAGCGGGCGGCGCGGCGACCGGCGCGGCGACCGGCACGGTGACCGGCACGGCGGGCAGCTCCGGCACCGCCGGCAGCTCCGGCACCGCCGGCAGCTCCGGCACCGGCGGCAGCGGCAACGCCGGCGCTTCGGCCGGCCTGCCCGGGACGGTTGCCGCCACCGGCCCCGACGGCCGCCGGCTGTTCCTCGCCAACTGCGCCACCTGCCACGGCGCCGGCGGCCACGGCGGCGCCGGGCCGGCGCTCGCCGGCAACCGCAGCGCTACCAACGCCGGCATCGTGCGCGACGCCATCCGCTACGGCCGCGGCGTGATGCCCGCCTTCCAGGCGCAGCTCTCCAGCGCGCAGATCGGCGCGCTGGTGGACTACGTCTCCAAGACCCTCGCCCCCGAGAGGCCCTGATCGGGGATGGACGACCGAGAGGGCCGGCGCGCCTTCCTGAACTGGCTGTGGCGCCTGCCGGTGGTGCTGGCCATCGGCGGCGGGGCCGTCGGCCTCTACGAGGCGGTGCGCATCCATTTCGAGAAGGACACGCCCGCCGCCCATCCCGTGTTCGCCCCGCGCCCGCACCACCTGGTGGCAGGCGCCGCCGCCTTCGGTGCGGTATGGGACGCCGTTCCCTTCGAGCTGCCCGGGGACCGTCCCATCCCCGCCATCGTCGTCCGCCTGCCGGCCGCCATCCCCGGGGGCCTGGAGGTGCCCGCCGGCAACGGCGGCAGCGCTCACCTGGCGGGCTTCAGCCGGGTGTGCACCCACATGGGCTGCACCGTCTACCTCAACACCGATCTCAGCGCCATCCAGTTCGCCTTCAACTACCAGAGCAGGCATCCCGACCTCACCTGCCCCTGCCACCTGAGCGTGTTCGACCCTGAGCGCGCCGGCGAGGCGGTAAGCGGGCCGGCGGTGCGGCCGCTGCCGCGGGTGCAGCTTGCGCTGCAGGGGAGCAACGTGGTGGCGATCGGGCTCGAGCGCAGCTGACGCGGGGGCCCTTGCCGAGCGCCTCTCGGCCCCCGCCCCAAGCGTCTCCCTCGCCCGTCCGCCTGGTAACGTGTCCCACCCGAGCGCCACGGCGCCGGGTACTATCCTGACGGCATTGGGCGTGACCAGCCCGTAGGGAGGCGCACCATGAGCAACCTCAGCAGGCTGCAGGAGTTCGGGCAGTCCGTCTACCTGGACGAGATCCGCCGGAGCTGGCTGACGAACGGCACCCTCGCGGCCCTGATCGACGAGGACGGCCTTCGCGGCGTCACCTCGAACCCGGCCATCTTCCACAAGGCCATCGCCGAGAGCCACGACTACGACGACGCCGTGGCGGAACTCGCGCGCAGCGGCGCCACCGTCGAGCAGGCCTACGAGGAGCTGGTGGTCTCCGACATCCGCGGCGCCTGCGACCTGTTCCGGCCCGTCTACGACGCCTCCGACGGCCGCTACGGCTACGTTTCGCTGGAGGTCTCCCCCCGCCTGGCGCACGACACCGACGGCACCATCCACGAGGCGCGCCACCTGTGGGAGCGCCTGGGGCGCCCCAACGCCTTCATCAAGGTGCCCGGCACCGCGGAGGGCCTCCCCGCCATCCGCCAGCTGATCGGCGACGGCATCAACGTCAACGTCACGCTGCTCTTCGGCCTGGGCCGCTACCGCGACGTCACCACGGCGTACCTCGCCGGCCTCGAGGACCGCGCCAAGGCGGGTGGCGACATCCGCCGTACGGCGTCGGTGGCGAGCTTCTTCCTCAGCCGCATCGACGTGATGCTCGACCCCATGCTGGAGAAGCTGCAGCACCAGGGCGGGCCGCGCGCCGCGCTGGCGGGCGAGCTCCACGGCGAGATGGCCGTCGCCAGTGCCAAGCAGGCCTACGCCGTCTACCAGGAGGTCTTCTCCGGCGCCCGCTTCCGCGCGCTCGAGGCGTCCGGCGCCCGCTCGCAGCGGGTGCTGTGGGCCTCGACCAGCACCAAGAACCCGGACTACTCCGACGTGAAGTACGTCGAGCCCCTGATCGGCCCCGACACCATCAACACCATGCCGCGCGAGACGCTCGACGCCTACCGCGATCATGGCCGGCCGGCCGCGCGCGTCACCGACGATCAGCAGGCGTACGGCGAGAAGCTCCGCCGGCTGGCCGATCTCGACATCGACCTGGACGAGATCACCCAGGCGCTCGAGGACCAGGGCGTCGACAAGTTCATCAAGCCTTTCGACCAGCTGATGCACACCCTGAAGGACGCGCTCGGCAAGGCGCCGGCCTGAGCGGCGGCGTCCAGCAGGAGATCCCTCAGTCGCCCGGGGCCGCGCCGCCGCCGTCCCTGGAGGCGTCCGCCGCGGCTGCGGCCTCCACGGCGGCACGCCAGCGGCGCTTCTCGGCGGCCTCCAACCCGTCGGCGTCGCGAGCGCGGCGCAGCAGGACCACGGTGAAGCCCACCACCGCGATGATGGTGAAGGAGAACCACTGGATGGCGTAGCTGAGGTGCGGGCCGCGACCCAGCTCCGGCGGGCTCGGTGCCACGGGCAGCTCGCCGTCCTGTGCCGGCGACTGCGTCTGCAGCTGCAGGTAGCCGCCGATCAGCGCGAACGGCATCTGCGGCTGCAGGCGCGTGGGGTTGGCGTAGAAGGACTTCTTGAGCGGGCCGCTCGCGGGGTCCTGCGGGCTGAGGTGCTTGAAGACGCCGGAGGGCTCGGGGTCGGGCAAGCGCAGCAGTCCGGTGAGCGTCACCGTGCCGCCAGGCGGCGCCGCCTGCGGCACCGGCGGGTCGTTGTCGGTGTAGGGCACCCAGCCGCGGTCGACCAGCAGGGCCTTGCCGTCCGGCAGCACCAGCGGCGTGAGCACGTGGAAGCCGGGGTGGCCGCCGAGGCTCCGCGAGCGCAGCAGCACCTCGTCCGCGGGAACGTAGCGGCCGCGGACGCTCACGTGCCGGTAGGCGGCCGAGCCCGCCTCACCCAGCGGCGCGTCGAAGCGGTAGCGGGCGAGCGCGTCCGACAGCGGCACTGCCGGCGCCCTCATGCGCGCTTCGATGTGGCTGTTCCGCTCTAGCCGCTGATGCAGCCTCCGCACCTGCCACAGGCCCAGGTTGACCATCACCGCCGCCATCGCCACGATGGTCAGCGTCCCCAGCCACCACCGCGGCTTGCGCAGGAAGCGCCAGCTCCACTCGGGGCGGCTCATCGAGGCGGGCTCGTCGTCGTGGTCAGTCTCCTCAGAACAGGATGCGGTCGAGCGCCATGCTCACGAAGACCAGCGCCAGGTACGTCATCGAGTACTTGTACACCGGCAACGCCATCATCTTGTCGATCGGCCGGCCGCTCCGCGCCACCTGGAACAGCCTCAGCACCCGCACCGCCAGCACCACGTTGAGCCCCAGCGCCGCCAGGAAGTACGCCGGGCTGAACACGTGCAGGAAGAACGGCGCCACCGTCAACACCATCGTCAGCACGGCGTACATCACCATCTGCAGCACCGTCGCTCGCTCGCCGATCACCACCGGCGCCATCGGCACGCCCACGTTGCGATACTCGTCCTTGATCATCAAGGCCAACGCCCAGAAGTGCACCGGCGTCCACATGAACACCAACGCGAACAACACCCACGCCAGCAGGCTCAACTGACCCGTGACCGCGGCCCACCCCACCAGCGGCGGGATCGCGCCCGCGGCACCGCCGATCACGATGTTCTGCCAGGTGCTGCGCTTGAGCCACATGGTGTAGACGATCACGTAGAAGGCGATCCCCGCCCACGACAGCAACGCCGCCAGCACATTGGCCGTGCCCGCGATGATCGCGAACGACGCCAGCGTGAGCGCCACCCCGAAGACCAGCGCGTTGCGGGTGGGCACCACCTGCGTCACCGTCGGCCGCCGGGCCGTGCGCCGCATGCGCTCGTCGATGTCGCGGTCGTAGACCATGTTGAACACGCCCGCCGCGCCGGCGGACATGTAGCCGCCGAGCGTCACCCCGATGAGCGCGATCCACCCCGGGAAGCCACGGGCGGCGATGAACATCGCCCCCACTGTGGTGAGCAGCAGCAAGCTGATCACCTTCGGCTTGGTGAGCGTGATGTAGTCGCGCACGGTGGCGCGTTGCGGCGCCACCGTCACCCTCTCGGCCGCATCCGCGACCTCCGCCCGGTCAGTCATGCGCTACCCCCTCCACGACGGGCCCCTGCGACTGGGACTCCGCCCTTCGCCGGGCGGACTCGCCGCCCAGCATCTCCAGCGACAGCGTCGTCAACAGTGAGAACGCCAGCACCGCCATGCTCAGGTGGAGCAGCTGCAGCGCCATCGGCGCCAGGAACGCGAGGTTGGCCGTCCCTACCGCCAGCTGCGCCACGTACACGGCGAGGAGCGCCTGCGCGGTGCGGCGCGCAGCCGGGGTGGGCTTGAGCCACCAGGACAGCCCCAGGCCCACGAACAGGTAGGTTCCTACGGTGATGGCGATGAGCGGGTGCAGGATGCGCAAGCGGATGAGCGTGTGGGACGCCGGGTTGAAGTCTGCCGCGAAGCCCTGGCTGAGCGATGCCGAGGGGAACATGGTGTTGCCCATGGCGGCGATGCCGCCCGAGAAGATCAGCAGCAGCATCCCCACCAGGCCCAGGCCGAGAACCGTGGCGAGCGCCCCCTGCCTGCCGATGCGCAGGGGCCAGGCCGGCGCCTTGCGGCGCGAGAACACCACCACGCCGGTGAGGGTGCCGATGAGGAGCAGCGAGTTGACGAGGTGCACCGCCACCAGCACCCCGCGCGCCAGGCTGTGGTTGTCGCCGGTGAGGCCGAACACGACCGTGACCATCCCCAGCAGCGCCTCCATGATCACGAAGTAGAAGGCGGCGAAGGCGAACGCGCTGAAGCCGCGCCGCTCCTGGCGCAGGCGCCAGGCGCGCACCACCAGCCACACCCCCAGCGCCAGCACGGTGAGCGCCAGCAGCCGGTGACTGAACTCGATGAGCGTGTGCACCCCGGCGTTGAGGGGCACGACCTCGCCGTTGCAGGTGGGCCAGTGCCCTCCGCAGCCCGCGCCCGAGCCGGACGCCCGCACGAAGGCCCCTTGCAGGATCACCAGGGCGTTGCAGATCAGGGCGAGCCAGGCGAGCGTATGGGTGGACGGTCGCCACGTTTCGGCCATGCCTCTCCTCTCTCCCGCGACCCCCGACGCCCCGCGGCTCGCCTGAGCGAGCGCCGGGAAGGGACCGGGCAGGTGGGGTTCCGGGACGGATGTCCCTTGACCTCTCGATGCTACCGCCTCGCGCCTGGCACCGCCAGCCCGCGCGACGTCGCTCGGTCGGATGGGCCGATGCTAGCACCGCCGTAAGGGCCGCGGCGCACGCCCGCGACACGCTCCGGGGTATAGTCCCGTCGTGTCCATGACGCTGCGCGGAACGCGCGCGCCCGGGCAGCTCCCGCCGGGCGCCTACATGAAGCGGAGGCGGCCGTGAGGCTTCTCGCGGTCTTCGCCCACCCCGACGACGAGCTCGGTTGCGTCGGCACGCTGGCGCGCCACGCCGCCCGCGGTGACGCGGTCATGCTCGCCTGGACCACGCGCGGCGAGCTCGCCAGCCAGTTCAAGGACACCCCCGCCGAGGAGGTCCGGCGCGTGCGGCACGAGCACGGCGCGCACGTGGCGGGCGCGGTGGGCGCGGAGTTCAGCTTCTTCGACATGGGCGACTCGCACATGACCGGCGGCCGCGACGAGGGCCTGGCGCTGGCCGCGCTCTACGCCCGCTTCCGTCCCGACGCGGTGATCACCTGGAGCGACGACAGCCCCCACCCCGACCACCGCATGACCGCCAAGATCGCCTTCGACGCCATCACCCTGGCCCGTATCCCCAAGATCGTGGCGGAGGCGGGCGAGGGTCTGGAGGCCCACCGGCAGCCGGTGCGGCTCTACCAGTACCCGACCTTCGGCTCGCAGCGTCCCCAGGTCAGCGTCGACATCACCGAGCAGCGCGAGCTGGTGAGCGAGCTGTTCCGCTTCTACGCCGACTTCTACGGCTGGACCGCCACCGCCGAGGACTTCATCGCCGGGCGCCGCGCCTTCGGCCGCGAGAGCGGGGTGGAGTTGGCCGAGCGCTTCGAGCTCAAACGCCGCGTACCGCCCGCGCTCGACTTCCTCCCCTGACCGCCGCGCCACCCCGGTGATAGCGCGAAACGCGCGTGCTGCACACCTCATTCTCACAGTGGGTGGTCATCATGAACTCCAATGGAAGCATCTCGGCGACGCCCACGCCGCGAACCCGCGCCGGCTTCCACGGCCGGGTCGTGGCGCCAGCGTTTGCGTCCGCCGCTCCCCGCCGACAGGCCCGTCGAGGGCGATGGCGGGCGTAGCGAGGGTGGATGGTACACTCGCCGCACCCTTCACAACACCGGAGGAACCGTCGGAGGATACGTTGATTAGCACCCTGAACAAGAGCAACGGCGCCTGGGGCCGAGCGCTGTTGGCAACCCTGGTCGTCCTGCTGGGCCTGAGCGCGGCGTTCGCGCAGAGCTCCTCGTCCTCGTCCAGCGATACGTCGGGCACCTCTCAAACGAAGGCGCCGGACGCGGCCTCGCTGGTGAGCGACGGACAGTTCTACCTCGATCACGGCGACTGCGCGCTGGCGCAGTACTTCTACCAGCAGGCGCTGAAGAGCGACGCCACCAACGTCGAGGCGCTGGTAGGGAAGGGCCGCTCGCTCACCTGCCAGCAGGCCTACGCCCAGGCGATCGACGCCTTCCAGGCCGCGCTGAAGCAGGACCCTCGCAACGTGCTCGCCTACGTCCACCTGGCGCTCACCTACCGCGACCAGTACCAGGCCGACCCGCAGAGCTACGCCAACCGCCTGTCCGACGCGCTCGACACCATCAAGAAGGCCGAGAGCTTCGCCCCCGACGACCCGCGGGTGCTCAACACCGAGGGCGTGGTGCTCTACGACCAGGGCAACCTCAAGGAGGCGCGCACGGCGCTGGAGAGCGCGGTGTCGCAGGCCACCAGCGGCAAGGGCGGGCTCGGCAGTGCCGAGCGCTCCACCCTGCAGGTCAACCTCGGGCGCGTCTACCGCGACCAGGGCAACCTGCAGCTCGCCGAGCAGGCCTTCCGCCGCGCGGTGGTGCTCGACCCCACCAACAGCGAGGCCCACAACAACCTGGGCAACGTGGCCTTCCGGCTGAAGGACTGCAGCACCGCCGAGTACGAGCTGTCGCAGGCCGTCAGCCTCAACCCGCAGTCGCTGTCGGCGGTGTCGCAGCTCGGCATCACCATGTTCGAGTGCGGCGACGTCAAGGCCAGCGTGCCCAAGCTGGAGGCGGCCCTGAAGCTCAACGGCTCGGTGTTCATGCCCCCCATCTACACCTACCTGGCGCGCGCCTACCTCAAGACCGGTCAGATCGACGAGGCAGTCAAGCGGGCCCAGCAGGGCGCGTTGCTGCCGCCCGAGAGCGCCGACGCCTACTACTGGCTGGGCCAGGCCTACCAGGCGCGCGGCGGCACCGGCGACCTCACCAACGCCAAGCAGGCCTACCAGCGCGCGTTGCAGATCGACCCCACCTACCAGAAGGCCAAGGACGCGCTCAACGCCATGCCGTAGCGGCCAGGGCGACGCGGAGGTACGCGCGGGCGCCCTCGGCGGGGCGCCCGCGCTTCCGTGTGCGTCGGCCAGGGCTGGCCGCGGACGCAAACGCTCCTGTATACTGCGGAGGTTTGGCCGGCGGCAGCGGGATGTCCGCCTGGCCGACAGGAGCACCGGGGCGCCCCGCGCGGGTCCAGCCCGCCGGGCACCCGATTCCAACCTCAACATCCCGCCACGGAGGAACGGTCATGTCCTACCTCGGAATGAAGCAGCTGCTGGAAGCCGGCGTCCACTTCGGGCACGAGACGAAGCGCTGGAACCCGAAGATGAAGCGCTACATCTTCGCGGAGCGCAACGGCATCTTCATCATCGACCTGCAGAAGACGCTCGTCGAGAGCGAGAAGGCCTTCAACTTCCTGCGCGACATGGCCGGCCGCGGCAGCACCATCCTGTTCGTCGGCACCAAGAAGCAGGCGCAGGAGATCCTGGCGGCCGAGGCCAAGCGCTGCGGCATGCCCTTCATCAACGAGCGCTGGCTGGGCGGGCTGCTGACCAACTTCAAGACCATCCGCACCCGCGTCGAGCGCCTCAAGGACCTGCAGGGCATGTTCGACGACGAGTCGATCCTGCGGTTCACCAAGAAGGAACAGATCTCCATGGGCAAGGAGCTGCAGCGCCTGCACCGCTACCTCGGCGGCATCCAGGAGATGAACCGCCTGCCCGACGCGCTGTTCGTGATCGACCCCACCAAGGAGGCGATCGCGGTCAAGGAGGCCAACAAGCTCGACATCCCCGTCGTCGCGCTGGCCGACACCGACAGCGACCCGGACGTCCTCGACCACATCATCCCGGGTAACGACGACGCCATCCGCTCCATCCAGCTGGTCACCGCCAGGCTCTCCGACGTCATCGTGGAGGTCAAGGGCGGCGCCGACCAGCCGGTCGAGCGGCCGGCGGCGGAGCCCGAGGCGCCGGCGCAGCGTGAGACGCTGCCGACGCCGATGTCCTCGCCGGAGCGGACCATCAAGGCCGCCGCGGCGATGGCGGAGGACGAGGCGGGCGCGGGCACGGCCGCCACCGAGGCGGCCACCCCGGCCGCCACCAAGGCTCCCACCGAGGCCGGCGCCGAGGCCGGCAAGGCCGGCGGCGCCGCCGCAGCTGCCGCGGCGCCGGAGGCTGCGCCCGAGACCGCGGCGGCCGAGGACGCTGCCACCGCCGAGGCACCGGCCACCGAAGCACCGGCCACCGAAGCACCGGCCACCGAAGCACCGGCCACGGAGCCGGCAGCCACCGAAGAAGCGACCACCGAAGAAACGGCCACCGAGGCACCCTCTGCGAAGGAGGCGGCCGCGGAGCCGGCAGCCGCCGAGGCGGAGGCCAAGCCCAAGGCGCGCAAGCCGCGCGCCCGGGCCACCAAGGCCGAGGCGGCGCCGAGCGAGACGGCCGCAAGCGAGACGGCCCCGAGCGACACCGCCGAGGGCGACGCAGCCGGCGACGAGAAGGACGCGGGCGAGGAAGCTGGCAAGACGGAGACCGAGGGCTGAGCTGAGCCCCGGCGCCGCGGAGGACGAACGACTATGGCTGTGAGCACCGAATCGATCAAGAAGCTGCGCGCTCTCACCGGCGCGGGCATGCTGGACGTCAAGAAGGCGCTCGACGAGACCGCCGGCGACATCGACGCAGCGGCCGCGCTGCTGCGCGAGCGCGGCATCGCCAAGGCCGAGAAGAAGGCCGAGCGCGCCGCGCACGAAGGCTTCATCGGCACCTACGTCCACCACAACGGCAAGATCGGCGTGATGGTGGAGCTGAACTGCGAGACGGACTTCGTGGCCATGAACGACAGCTTCCACGAGCTGGCGCGCAACATCGCCATGCACGTGGCCATGGCCGACCCCCAGTACGTCAGCCGCGACGACGTCCCCAAGGAGATCGCCGACGCGGAGCGCGACGCCTTCGCCAAGCAGGCGGCGGGGGAAGGCAAGCCGGCGAACGTGATCGAGAAGATCGCGGAGGGGCGGCTGAACAAGTTCTTCGCCGAGAGCTGCCTGCTCGAGCAGGCCTACATCAAGGACGACAAGAAGACGGTCGACACCCTCATCAAGGAGTCGATCGCGGTCGTCGGCGAGAACATCCAGGTCGGGCGCTTCGCCCGCATCGCCATCGGGGAGTGAAGCGTGCGTAGAGCCCTACTGAAGCTGTCCGGCGAGTTCCTCGCCGGCGAGAGCGGCTTCGGGGTCTCGCCGGACGCCACCAATTCCCTCGCGGGAGAGATCGCCGCGGCCCTCGGCCGCGGCGTTCATCTGGCCATCGTCGTCGGCGGCGGCAACTTCTGGCGCGGCGCGCAGAACGGCGGCGGGATGGACCCCGCCACCGCCGACTACGTCGGCATGCTCGGCACCGTCATGAACGCCATGGCGCTTCAGGACGCGCTCGAGCGCAAGGACGTCGACACCCGGGTGATGACCGCCATCACCATGCAGGAGGTCGCCGAGCCGTACATCCGGCGGCGCGCGCTTCGCCACCTGGACAAGGAGCGGGTGGTGATCTTCGCCGGCGGCACCGGCAACCCCTTCTTCACGACCGACACCGCCGCCGCGCTGCGCGCGCTGGAGATCGACGCCGACATGGTGCTGATGGCGAAGAACAGGGTCGACGGCGTCTACGACGACGATCCCAACGTCAACACCGAGGCGCGGCGCTTCCGCTCGCTCTCCTACATGGACGTGCTCAACAAGGGCCTGAAGGTGATGGACGACACCGCCATCACGCTGTGCATGGGGCGCGACATGCCCATCACCGTCTTCGACATCTTCTCCGGGGGCAACCTCGACCGCGTCCTGGCAGGCGACGCCGACGTGGGCACCTTCATCGGCACGGGCGTAGAGACGCGCTACGCCGAGTAGCGCGGACGCCGAGCGCTGCGACCGCGGCCGTCCTGCTCGCGGTAGACTGGCTGCAGACGAATCGGGCTGGCAGGAGGTAGCGCTGATGAAGAGCGTCCTGAAAGAATCGCGGGAGCGCATGGAGAAGTCGCTCCAGTCCTTCGAGGCCACCGTCGCGACGGTCCGCACCGGTCGGGCCAACCCCGCCATCCTCAACCGCGTGATGGTCTCCTACTACGGCAGCAGCGTGCCCCTCACCCAGCTCGCCTCCATCGCCAGCCCCGACCCGCGGACGCTGCTCATCACGCCGTTCGACAAGTCGGCGGCGGGCGACATCGAGCGTGCCATCCAGGAGAGCGACCTCGGCTTCAACCCCAACAACCAGGGGGACGCCATCTTCATCAACGTGCCCACCCTCAACGACGAGCGCCGCCGCGACCTGGTGAAGGCCGTGCACGGCATGGCGGAGGAGGCGCGCGTCGCCATGCGCAACATCCGCCGCGACGGCAACGACGAGCTCAAGGACATGGAGAAGGAAGGCGACCTCACCGAGGACGACCTGCGCCGCGGCGAGGCCGAGGTGCAGAAGCTCACCGACGAGTTCATCGCCGCCATCGAGGAGCGTGTCAAGGCCAAGGAAGAGGACATCCTTGCCGTCTGAGGGCCCCTGACATGCCTGCGCGTACCGGCGGGCCGGCGTGCTGAGGCGCTGCCTTGGCGCCTGAGGCGCGCGTGGACGGCGCCGGCGACGGTGCGCCCAGGCGGGAGCCGGTGACGGCACCGCCGGAGGTGGAGCAGCCGCGCCGCGACGGCGTGCTAGCGGTGCGCGTGCTCAGCGCCTTCGTGGCCTTCGTGGCGGCGCTGCTGATCTTCTGGGTGGGCCTGCCGCTGCTGGCGCCCGCCTACCTGGTGCTGACGCTCATCGGCATCCAGGAGCTCTCCTCCATGCTGGCGCTGCGCGGCATCCGGGTGCGCCGCTGGAGCCTGTGGGTGGCGGCGGTGCTGACGTTGCCGGCGTCGCTGCCGGCCAGCTACCCCGGCATGCAGCCGCTGGTGGTGGGAGTGAGCTGGCGGGAGCTGCTGCTGGGGCTGTTCGCGCTGTTCCTCATCGGGATCGAGGTGGTGAACCCCAGGAGCGACTCGCTCCACACCATCGTCTACACCCTCTTCGGCTACCTCTACATCCCCTGGCTGCTCGGCTACTGCGTCACCCTGCGCTACACCCCCGACGGGGTGCTGGGGCTGTGGTACCTCACCCTGCCGATGCTCGCCATCTTCGCGTCCGACGTCGGCGCATACGCCTTCGGCTCCTGGCTGGGGCGGCGCAAGCTGGCTCCGCTCATCAGCCCCAACAAGACGGTGGAGGGCTCGCTGGGCGGGCTGGGGCTGTCGGTGGTGGTGGTGGCGGCGGCGACCTTCCTGCTCGAGCGGCTCGGCCACCTGCACGTCGACCTCTACGACGGCCTGCTGTTCAGCCTGCTGGTGGGCAGCGCCGCGCAACTGGGCGACCTCTTCGAGTCGCTCATCAAGCGCTGGGTGGGGGTGAAGGACGCCGGCTTCTTCCTGCCGGGCCACGGCGGCGTGCTGGACCGCATCGACAGCACCCTGTTCGCGGTGCCCATCACCTACTACTTCGTGACGCTGGTCATCCTGCGATGATCGCCGGCATGGCGGGCGGCCGCGCTGGAGACCGGGACGACCTCGCAACCTTGACGATGCCCGCGGATGAGGCCGCCCCGGCGGCCCCGCGGCGTGAGCGTGCGTTACCATTGGGGACGGCGCCTCCGGCGCCTGGAAGCCGGCGTCGACGGCGCCGGGCAGCGACGAAGGAGTGCCCCTAGGTGACACCCACCGGCGGGGACGCCAGCCCGGCGGGCGAGGCAGGCCGGCTGGTGAGCCCCAACTTCATCACCGACATCATCGACCGCGACCTGCAGGCCGGACGCCACGCCCGCGTGGTGACGCGCTTCCCGCCGGAGCCCAACGGCTACGCCCACATCGGTCACGCCTTCGCCTGCTTCCTCGACTTCGGCGTGGCGCAGGACTACGGCGGGGTGTGCCGGCTGCGCTTCGACGACACCAACCCCGAGGTCGAGGAGACGCGCTTCGTGACCTCGATCGAGGAGGACATGCGCTGGCTGGGCTGGCAGTGGGACGGTCCGGTGCGCTTCGCCTCGGACTACTTCGAGCGGCTCTACCAGCTCGCCGAGCGCCTCGTTCTGATGGGCGACGCCTACGTCGACAGCCTGCCCACCGAGGAGATCCAGCGGATGCGCGGCACGGTCGAGAGGCCGGGAACGGCCAGCCCCTACCGCGAGCGCTCGCCCGAGGAGAACCTGGACCTCTTCCGGCGCATGCGCGCCGGCGAGTTCGAGACCGGCGCGCACGTGCTTCGCGCCAAGATCGACCTGGCGTCCGCGAACATGAAGCTGCGCGACCCGCTGCTCTACCGCATCGTGCACGCCGAGCACTACCGCACCGGCGCGGACTGGTGCATCTACCCCTTCTACGACTTCCAGCACCCCCTCTCCGACGCCATCGAGGGGGTCACGCACAGCCTCTGCTCGCTGGAGTTCGTCGACAACCGCGAGCTCTACGACTGGCTGGTGGATCGCCTCTTCCCCGGCCAGGAGCGGCCGCACCAGTACGAGTTCGGCCGCCGCAATCTGGAGTACACGGTGGTGAGCAAGCGCCGTCTCATGCGCCTGGTGAGCGAAGGTCACGTCGACGGCTGGGCCGATCCGCGCATGCCCACCCTCGCCGGCTTGCGGCGGCGCGGGGTGCGCCCCGCCGCCATCCGCGACTTCGCCAGCCGCATAAGCGTGTCCCGCACCACCCGAACGGTCGACATGGCGCTGCTGGAGCACTCCATCCGCGACGACCTCAACACCAGCGCGCCGCGGGTGATGGCGGTGACCGACCCCCTGCCGCTGACGCTCACCAACCTGGAGGCGGGCGAGACGCTCGACGCCCCCTACTGGCCGCCCGACGTGCCCAGGGAGGGGAGCCGGAAGCTGCCCTTCGGCCCGCGGCTGGTGATCGAACGGAGCGACTTCGCCGAGGTCCCGCCCGAGGGCTTCCGGCGCCTGGCGCCCGGCCGCGCCGTGCGGCTCCGCCACGCCTACGCGATCCGCTGCGACGAGGTCGTCAAGAACGCCTCGGGCGAGGTCAGCGAGCTGCGCTGCAGCGTGCTGCCCGGCAGCCTGGGGCGCAACCCGACGGGCGTGAAGGTGGGGGGCGCCATCCACTGGCTGGCGACGGACGAGGCGCTGCCGGCCGAGTTCCGGCTCTACGACCGGCTGTTCAGCGTGGCCGAGCCCGGCGGGCGCGGCGAGGACTTCCTCGAAGGCCTCAACTCCGACTCGCTGGTGGTGCGCCAGGGGTTCGTGGAGCCGAGCGTGGCGAGCGACCCGGCCGGCACGCGCTACCAGTTCGAGCGCCTGGGGTACTTCTGGCGCGACCCCGCCTCGCTGGCGGCCGCCGGCGACGACGGGCCGGCCGCGCGCCTGGTCTTCAACCGCATCGTCACCCTGAAGGACTCCTGGGCACGGAAGTCCGGGGGGGCGGGGCGCGGGGCGGCCGCGACCGGCCGCCGGCAGCGGGCCGCGGCGGCCGGGGGCGGCACGGAGGACCGCGATGACGGCGGGGCCCCCGCCGGCGACGCCGCGTGGCGCACTGCCAGCGGCTCCAGCCACGCCGAGGAGGCGCCCCCCGACCCGGCCGCGGGCCTGGACGCCGACCGGCGGACGCTCTACCGGCGCTTCCGCGACCTCGGCGTCGCCCCGGACGACGCCGCCCTGATCGCCGCACGCGACGACCTGGCGGGATTCTTCGAGGCCGCCGCGCTCGAGCACGGTGACGCGGCCCAGGTGGCCAACTGGGTGGTCAACGACCTGGTACGCGAGCTCAAGGACCACGATCTCGGCGATCTAGGCATCACGCCCGAGCGCCTGGCCCAGCTCCTGCGCCTGGTCGACGACGGCACCGTCACCTTGCCGGTGGCGCGCGAGCTCTTCGGCGAGGTGGCGGCATCCGGCACCGAGCCGGAGCTGCTGGTGCGCCAGCGGGGCCTGGAGCGCCTGGCCGACGAGGAGGCACTACGCGAGATCATCGCCCGGGCGCTGGACGGGCATCCGGCCGAGGTGGCCGCCTACCGCGGCGGCAAGCACGGCCTCAAGGGCTTCTTCGTGGGGCAGGTGATGCGCGCCACGCAGGGCCGCGCCGACCCGCAGCTGGTGCAGCGTCTGGTCGCCGCGGCGCTGGACTCGGCCTGACGGCGGCGTCCCGCGTCGCCAGCGGCACGCCGCGCGTGCGGCCGCTCAGCCGCCCACCCGGCGACCCCTCGCCACCACCGTACGCACCTGAAGCTCGCTGTCCAGCGCCACCAGGTCGGCCCGCTTGCCGACCGCCAGCTCACCGCGGTCGCCCAGTCCCAGGTAGCGGGCGGCCGTCGTGGAGGTCAGCGCGCTCGCCTGTGCCAGCGGCACGCCGGCCTTGACGGCGTTCCGTAGCGCCACGTCGAGCGTGAGCACGCTACCTGCCAGGGTGCCGCCGGGCAGCCGCGCCGCCCCGCCCCGGACCAGCACCCGCTGACCGCCGAGCTCGCTCTCCCCTTCCGCCAGGCCGCTGGCACGGATGGCGTCGGTGACGAGCGTTAGCCGGCCCGCCTTGGCCGCCAGCACCGCGCGGAAGCTGGCCTCGTGCACGTGGTGGAGGTCGAGGATCAGCTCGACGAACGCCTCGGGATCGGCCAGCGCTGCCCCCACCGTGCCCGGCGCGCGGCTGGCGAGCGTGCTCATGGCGTTGAACAGGTGGGTGTAGCCGATCACGCCGCCCTCGGCCCGCACCACGGCCGTCAGCGCGCGCGCCTCCTCGTAGCCGGCGGCCGTGTGGCCCACGCTCACGCGCACGCCGGCGCGGGCGAGTCGCCTGCCGGCGTCCAGCGCCCCCTCGATCTCCGGCGCCAGGGTAGCCACCCGCACCACGTCGAGCGCCAGCAGCGCGTCGAGCCGCTCCGGCTCGGGCGTGAGCGTCAGCGGCGGCTGCGCGCCGAGCTTGTCCGGGCTGATGAACGGCCCCTCGAGGTGGGCGCCGGGGATGGCGGGCATGGGCGCGGCGCCGTCCTCCTCCGGCTCCGCGCGGACCTCGCACACGCCCTCGAGCGCCCGCAGCACGTCCGGCCAGGGGTTGGTGATGGTGGTGGGCAGCAGCGTGGTGGTGCCATGCCCGAGGTGGAAGCGCGCCAGGGTGCGCACGCCCTCGGGGCCGTCCATGGTGTCGCCGCCGCCGCCGCCGTGGACGTGCCCGTCGATGAAGCCGGGGAGCACGATGCGGCCGTCGCCGCCCCGCACCTCCTCGAGCAGCGAGGCGTCGCCGCCGCCGAGCGGCTCGGCATCGATCTCAAGGATGTCGCGGTCGAACCGGATGCTGCCCCGCGCCAGGCCACCCGGCAGCGCCAGCACGCCTTCGAGTCGGTCGCTCATGCCACACCCTCGTCCCTTCTCGGCAGCGCGGCCGCGCCCGGACCGATCTGGGGCGCCTCGCTTCCCTGCCCCGCTCAGGATACTTGCCGCGGCCGGGGACGGGCCCGTCCGCCACCAAGGCGCGGCCGGCCCGGCGCCGGGCGTTACGCCGGGCCGCGCTCCGCCCGCCGGGACCGCCCCGCCGGGCCACGGCACGCCTGGCCACGGGCCGCAGGAGCCACGGGCCGCAGGAGCCACGGGCCGCAGGGGCCACGGGCCGCAGGGGCCACGGCACGCGGGGCCGCGGCCGCTAGGCCAGAGGCCGCTGCTCGAGCGCCAGCTTGAGGGTGAGCGCGGTGTCGCCCACGTCCACCCAGCAGCGACGCACGTCCGCGTGGCACACCCCCGCCTCCGAGCGCAGCTCCAGGGTGGTGCCGGCCGCCTGCGCCTCGAGGAAGGCAGCCACCCGGTCCGCCGGCAGCTCCGCCCGCCAGACCCAGCCGTTCTCCGCGGTGCCCACCATGACCCCGTCGATGCCCTCCAGCGTTGCACGCCGTTCCGTGAGGTCCATGCCACCATTGTCGCCGGCCGCCCGCCCGGCGTCGCCGGAGACTAGGCAAGACTCTAGAGCCCCGCGGCAGATAGCATGGGCCGTGCCCAGCGCCATCGGCTCGCTCAACGAGACGCCCTTCCACGCCGCGCTCAAGCGCGCGCTGGCGCCCACCGGCAGCCGCTTCGAGGTCGAGGTGGACGGCTACGTCGTGGACGTGGTCGCCGGCGACCTGCTGATCGAGGTGCAGACCCGCAACGTGGCCGGCATGCGCGCCAAGCTGGCGGCGCTGCTCCCCGAGCACCGGCTGCGGCTGGTGCTGCCGGTGGCCGAGCGCAAGTGGATCGTGCGCTGCTTCGAGGACGGCAGCAGCGCCCGCCGCCGCTCGCCGAAGCGCGGCCGGCCCGAGGACGTCTTCCGTGAGCTGGTCAGCATCCCCGAGCTGCTGGCGCACCCCAACTTCGAGGTGGAGGTGGCGCTGGTGGAGCAGCAGGAGCTGAGGCGACACCAGGCGGGCAGGGCCTGGCGTCGGCGCGGCTGGGTGGTGGTGGGCCGCGAGCTACTGGCGGTCGGGGAACGTCGCCTGTTGGGGGCGCCGGCCGACCTGCTGGCCTTCCTGCCCGCGGCCCTGCCGAGCCCCTTCAGCACGGCGGACCTGGCGGGCCTGGCGGGGCTTCCGCGGCGCACCGCCCAGGAGGCCGCCTACTGCCTGCGGGCGCTCGAGCTGATCACGCCGGTAGGCAAGCAGGGCAACGCCGTGCTCTACCGGCGGGCCTGAGCCCGCCCGCGGCGCCCGCCGCGCTCCCGGGCCGGCGAGCGCCGTGCCGGGAGCCGGCCGGCGACGCTACCGCGCACCCCGGCCGCTCGGCACGGCCCCCGGCAGCCCCGTGCGCCCGCGTCAGGCCGCCTCGAAGGCGGCCAGCACGGCCTCCGGGACCTGTACCAGGCGCCCGGCCTGAGCGTCCACCCACACCCACTCGGTGACCGCCTCGGCGAGCAGCTCGCCGTCGGAGGCCCGCCGGATGTCGGTCCGCCGGGTGGCGCGGCGCCGGTCGAGGCGCGTCAGCTCGGTGGTGATCGCCAGCGTCTCGCCGGCGGCGGCGGGGCGGCGGTAGCGGATCTCGTGCCTGCGCACCACCGGCACCGCGCCGAGGGCGAGGTAGGCCTCCACTGGGAAGCCGCGCGCGGCCGAGTGGGCGCGCGCCGCCTCCTCGGCGTAGCGCAGGTAGTTGGCGTTGTTGACGTGCCCCAACTCGTCGAGATCGGCGTCCCGCACGGCGATGCGGACGGTCATGCGGCGGGGCGACACCTCGCTCATGCGGCGCGCTCCCCCATCGTCTCGGCGAAGGCGCTGCGCAGCGCCGCATCGTCCAGCTCC
>Ga0315540_10000146_pt1 | contig 37619 bp, 39 predicted proteins | sample SalMarSW160110MG_FD_203677 | JGI IMG/M metagenome (GOLD analysis project Ga0315540, IMG submission 203677) | Salt marsh sediment microbial communities from the Plum Island Ecosystem LTER, Massachusetts, United States - Salt Marsh Sediment SW1601-10 ...
GAGACCTCGCGCCAGTTCCACAAGGCCGACGAAGCCAACCGCTACGACTACACCTTCGTGACCATGGAGCGCGCGCAAAGGTGATCGCCGGCCTGCCGTGGCGGCACTGGGCCATGCTGGCCGTCTTCACGGCGGTGCTGGCATGGTCGGCCTGGCATCCGAAGGACACGTTCACCTGGGTGCTGGAGGTGCTGCCGGCGCTGATCGGCATCGCCATCGTCGCCGCCACCTACACCCGCTTCCGGCTCTCCGACCTCGCGTACCTGGCCATCCTGCTGCATAGCTTGATTTTAATGGTCGGCGGCCATTACACCTACGCCGAGGTGCCGCTGTTCAACTGGCTGCGCGACGACCACCTCGGCCTGGTGCGCAACGATTACGACCGCGTCGGCCATTTCGCCCAGGGCTTCTTCCCGGCCATCATCGCGCGCGAGATCCTGCTGCGCCGCTCGCCGCTGGTGCGCGGCAAGTGGCTGTTCTTCATCGTCACCTGCATCTGCCTCGCGATCAGCGCGACGTACGAGCTCATCGAATGGCGGGTGGCGGTGTCCACCGGCGACGAGTCGGTGGCCTTCCTGGCGACCCAGGGCGATCCCTGGGATACGCAGTGGGACATGTTGACGGCCCTGATCGGCGCCCTCGCCAGTCTCATCCTGCTCAGCCGCTTCCACGACAAATCCATGGCCAAGCGGAAAAGGGCCTAGGCCGGGCGCTTCAGGCTCACGACCTCGCTGAGCATCGCATACTCGCTGGCCCCGAGGCGGGCGATCGGATCGAGCTTTCCGGCATCGACCTTGATGCGGCCCTCCGCCGTGGTCTCGACGATGGCATCGTCCACATAGATCTGCTTGACGCGGCCGATGATCAGCGACTGCCTGCCCGGCCCGATCTCCTGGATGTCGTAGCGTTCGCAGGCGTAGGCCACGCGCGCGTCGGCCAGCCTCGGCAGCCGCGAGCCCGCGAAAGCCACCGTCTTCAGCCCCAGCTGGTCGACCTCGGAGACGCCGGCCGCCAAGGTGGCGGAACTGGCGTTCATCGCCGCCAGCATCTGGCGGTGGGCGATGTGGATGACGAAATCGCCCCTGGCCTCGATGTTGACGCGCGTATCCTTCAGCGCCCCGTCCGGCTTGTGCCCGACCGAGATCATCACCAGCGGCGGATCGGCGCAGATGGCCGTGAAGTACGAGAACGGCGCCAGGTTGTAGCTGCCGTTCGCATGCTCGGACAGCACCCAGGCGATCGGGCGCGGGATCAGGGTCTGGATCATCTGGAAATAGGTCTGGGCCGGATTCAGTTCGTCGAGATCGAGGATCATCGGCAGCTCCTGGACGTGGGATTGCAGCGGCCATGATGCCGGATTTTCGTGCCGGCGCGACCCCTGCCGGTTTTGCCTGGAGCGAGCACGGACTGCACATGGACGTGCCCATCGCCGCTGCTAGTGTTGCCGCCATGCAGATTCTCCGCTCCTGGGATGCCGCCCAAGCCGCCGAGGCCTTGCACGGCGGCGCCGTCACCGTCGGCAATTTCGACGGCGTGCACATGGGCCACCGCCAGGTACTGGCCGAGCTGCGCGGGCATGCCGAGACCGTCGACGGCCCGGCCGTGGCCGTGACCTTCGAGCCGCACCCGCGCGCCGTGCTGTACCCGGACGAGGCGCCGCGGCGGCTGTGCCACCTGCACGAGCGCCTGGAACAGCTGGAAGCAGCGGGCATGGACGCGGTGCTGTTGCTGCATTTCGACCGGCAGCTCGCCGCCTGGCCGGCCGAGCGCTTCACGCGCCAGCTGCACGACGCCTTGCGCTTCCGGCACATCCACGTCGGCTACGATTTCGCCTTCGGCCACGACCGCCAGGGCCATGCCGACCTGATGCGCGAGCTGGGCGGCTCCCTCGGCTTCACGGTCAGCGAGGCCGCCGCCTTCGAGATGCGCGGCGCCGTCGTATCCTCGACGCGCATCCGCTCGGCCATCGAGGCCGCCGATTTCGACCTCGCCGCGGAACTGCTCGGCCGCCCGTACACCATCTCCGGCCATGTCGGTCCAGGCTGGCAGCGCGGACGCACCATGGGCTTTCCCACCGCCAACCTCGACGTCGCGGATCTCGCACATCCGCCGGCGGGCATCTACGCCGTGCGCGTGCGCTGCCCGGATTTCGACGGCGAGGAGCGCCGCTGGGACGCCGCCGCCTACCTCGGCTACCGCCCGACCTTCAACGGGCGCACGCTGATCCTGGAGGCGCACGTGTTCGACGACGATCCGGACCTGTACCACAAACGCCTCGAGATCGCCTTCGTGCGCCGCATCCGCGAGGACCGCGCCTACAAGGGGGCGGACGAACTGGCCAGGCAGATCGCCGCCGACTGCGCCGAGGCGCGCCGCATCCTCACCCGCACCTAGGGAGATCCTGATTCGATTGCCATCCCGGCGATCAATCAGAGCGAAAGGCAAAAGCACGGTTTTTCCTTTTCTCACAAAATCAACGACTTGCGTCGTTTATTTTGGCGGGCCATCCTAGCCCGCCGGAATCGCCGGACAATTCGGCGATTCCCCAGACGACAGGGGGACAAGGCGGGCGCTTTTGCTTATGCTTCGCGCTCGCCAGACCCCGCCGATAAAGGATTCCGGATACGCCGCATGTCAGAAGAGCCCAAATTCGATTACAAACCCACCGTGTACCTGCCGACCACGGACCTGCCGATGCGCGGCAACCTGCCGCAGGCCGAGCCGAAGCGGCTGGCCGAGTGGCAAGCGCAGGACCTGTACGGCCGGCTGCGCGCCAAGCGCCACGGTGCACCGAAGTTCGTGCTGCACGACGGCCCGCCGTACGCCAACGGCAACATCCACATCGGCCACGCCGTCAACAAGGTGCTCAAGGACATCGTCGTGCGCTCGCGCAGCATGATGGGCTTCGATGCCCCGTACGTGCCGGGCTGGGACTGCCACGGCCTGCCGATCGAGCTGAAGGTCGAGGAGAAGTTCGCCAAACAGAAGCGCGCCAAGGAGGACATCCCGGCCTCCGAGTTCCGCGCCGCCTGCCGCGACTACGCCGCCGAATGGCTGGACGTGCAGCGCGCGGAATTCCAGCGCCTCGGCGTCATGGGCGACTGGCAGAACCCCTACGTGACGATGGACTTCACGTTCGAGGCCAACACCGTGCGCGAGGTCGGGCGCTTTCTGGCCAACGGCGGCCTGTACAAGGGCGCCAAGCCCGTGCACTGGTGCGTCAACGACCGCACGGCGCTGGCCGAGGCCGAGGTCGAGTACGAGGAGCACACCTCGCACTCGATCTACGTCAAGTTCGCCGCCGGCGAGGACCTGACCGACATCGACCCGGCGCTGGCCGGCAAGATCTCCGTCGTCATCTGGACGACGACGCCGTGGACCATCCCGGCCAACCTGGCCGTGGCCCTGGGCGCGAACATCGAATACGCCGCCGTGCGCATCGCCGAGACGGGCGGCAACGAGAACCTGGAGGCAGGCGAGATCCTGATCGTCGCCGAGGACCTGCGCGCCGACGTCATGCAGGCCATCGGCGCCCGGGGGGAGGTCGCGGTGCGCTTCCGCGGCTCCCAGCTGGAGAACCGCCGCTTCCGCCACCCCTACCTCGAGCAGGACGCACCGATCCTGGTCGGCGAGCACGTGACGCTCGACGCCGGCACCGGCTGCGTGCACACCGCCCCCGGCCACGGCCAGGAGGATTTCGAGATCGGCCGCAGATACGGACTGCCGGCATTCAACCCGGTCGACGACGGCGGGGTATTCCGCCTGGACACGCCGGTGGTCGGCGGCCAGCACGTGTTCAAGGCCAATGCCGTGGTCATCGAGGAGCTGCGCGAGGGCGGCTCGCTGCTCGCCGACGAGAAGATCCGCCATTCCTATCCGCACTGCTGGCGCTGCCACAAGCCGCTGATCTTCCGCGCCACGCCGCAGTGGTTCATCTCGATGGACACCAACGACCTGCGCGCCAAGGCGCTGAAGGCCATCGGGGAGACGACCTTCATCCCGGACTGGGGCGAGAACCGCATCCGCTCCATGGTCGAGTCACGGCCGGACTGGTGCGTATCGCGCCAGCGCAACTGGGGCGTGCCGATCACCGTCGTCCGCTGCCGATCGTGCGACTCCTACGCCGTGACCACCCCCGAGGTCATCGAGCGCGTGGCCAAGGCGGTCGAACAGGGCGGGGCCGACGTGTGGTTCGCCCGTGACGTCGCCGATTTCCTGCCCGAGGACGCCGCCTGCCCGCATTGCGGCGGCAAGGACTTCGTCAAGGAGACGGACATCCTGGACGTCTGGTTCGATTCGGGCTCGACGCATGCCTGCGTGCTGGAGCAGCGCGAGGAGCTGGGCAGCCCGGCCGATCTGTACCTCGAGGGCTCCGACCAGCATCGCGGCTGGTTCCAGTCCTCGCTGCTGGAGGCCGTCGGCACGCGCGGTGCCGCCCCGTTCAAGGCCGTGCTGACCCACGGCTTCGTGTTCGACAGCTCGGGCAACAAGATGTCCAAGTCGCGCGGCAACGTCATCGCACCGCAGAAGATCATGGAGCAGATGGGCGCCGACATCCTGCGCCTGTGGGTCGCCTCCAGCGACTACTCGGCCGACATCAACATCTCCGACGACATCCTGAAGCAGCTGGCCGAAAGCTTCCGGCGCATCCGCAACACCATCCGCTTCATGCTCGGCGGCCTGGACGGCTACGACCCGGCTGCGGACCACGTGCCGCTGAAGGCCCGCACGGCACTGGACTGCTGGATTCTGCACCGCATGGCCCAGGTGTCGCGCGCCGTGTGCCAGGGATACAAGGACTACCGCTTCCACCGCATCCACCAGGAGATCCACAACTTCTGCACCGTGGACCTGGGCGGCTTCTACCTCGACGTGATCAAGGACCGGCTGTACTGCGACGCCCCGGATTCGGAACGCCGCCGCTCGGCCCGGGCCACGCTGTACGACCTGGCCAACCACCTGGTACGCCTGATCGCGCCGATCCTGCCGTTCACGGCCGAGGACATCTGGGAGTTCCTGCCCGGCGCGGCGCGCGAGAGCGTGCACCTGCAGTCCTTCCTGCAGGCCATCGACCCGTCCGTGGAGCCCGGGGTCTGGGAACGCTTCTTCGCCCTGCGCGAGCAAGTCAACACGGCCCTGGACGCGGCCAAGAAGGACGGCGTCATCGGCGCCGCTATCGCCGCGCATGTCGAGGTGCCGGGGCTGGACACCACCATCGCCGGGGAGCTGGACGAGCCGCTGGAACAGCTGTTGATCGTCGCCCGCATCGAACCCGGCAAGGGCGACGGCGTACGCGTGACCAAGGCCGCCGGCGTCAAATGCCCGCGCTGCTGGATCGTCGGCGAGCCGGCGGCACCGGACCATGACGTGCACGGCCAGCTGTGCGGCCGCTGCCTCGAGGTCGTGACCGGGGTCCGATGAAGCGCACCACCGCCCAGATCCTGCTGTTCGCGCTGCTGGTCGGCCTCGACCAGTGGAGCAAATGGTGGATCGAACGGCCCGAGTTCCATCCCTTCGTCGTCATCGACGGCTTCTTCAACATCATCCGCGCCCACAACACCGGCGTGGCCTTCTCGATGTTCGCCAACCTGCCGACGCCGTGGCGGGCCTGGCTGCTGCTCGGCATCACCATCGGCATCGCCTTCGGCGTGCTGCTGTGGTGGCTCAAGGACCGCAGCAGCCGCGGCCCGACCTCGTGGCTGCTGGTGCTGATCCTGGCGGGGGCGGCCGGCAACATCTGGGACCGCCTGCACCAGGGCTACGTCGTCGATTTCATCCAGTGGTACGTGACGATCGGCGGCAAGGCCTATGTATGGCCGGCCTTCAATATCGCCGATTCCTGCATCTCCGTGGGCGTCGTGCTGCTGCTCCTGACCAGCCTGCGCCACCGATGAAATCCCCCGGCGGATCCTGGGTCGTCATGGCCCTGGGCTCGGCTGCCGCCTTCGCCTGCATGGGCGCCTGCGTGCGCCTGGCCACGGCGCATCTGCCGCAGTCCGAGGTGGTGTTCTTCCGCAACTTCTTCTCGCTGCTGATGCTGCTGCCGCTGCTGTCGGGGCAACGGGTGACGCTGCGCACCTCGCGCTTCGGGCTGCACCTGTTCCGGGCCGCGGCGGGCCTGGCCGCCATGTACCTGTATTTCCACGCCCTGGCCAACCTGCCGCTGGCCGACGCGCTGCTGCTCAACTACACCTCGCCGCTGTTCGTGGCCCTGAGTGCCGCCGTGTGGCTGAAGGAGGCCTCGACGCCGGTGCGGCGGCGGGCGCTGCTGCTGGGCCTGGCCGGCGTGCTGCTGGTGTTCCACCCGTCCTCGCACATCGCCTCGCTGGCGGGCGTCATGGGCCTGGCCTCCGGCATCCTGGCCGGCATCGCCCTGACGGCGGTCAAACAGCTGTCCGATTCCGAACCCAGCACCCGCATCGTCGTCTGGTTCGCGCTGCTGGCCAGCCTGATCTCGGCCGTGCCCATGGCCGTACAGTTCGTGCGCCCGGATGCGGAGCAATGGCTGTGGCTGGTGGCCACCGGCCTGCTGGGCAGCCTCGGGCAGCTGGGCATGACGCGCGCCTATGCCCTGGCGCCGGCCTCGCAGGTATCGCCGCTCGGGTACGCCAGCCTGGTCTTCGCCGGCCTGCTCGGCTACGCCATCTGGCGGGAGACGCCGGATGCGCTGGGGCTCGTGGGGGCGATCGCCATCATCGGCGCCGGCATCCTCGTGGCCCGCGAACGCAGCGAGCCGCTGCCGATCCCGCCCTCGGCCGTTCCCCTGACACCGCCGGTGGAGAAGCGGCGGCCCTAGGCGGCAGTCCGGTTTCCCGCAGGCGCCTTGTTCCTGTTACAGTGGAAAGGAGGATGGGGCCGGACGTCCAGCCCAGTGGGAGGAGCCATGATCCACAAACCAACGACTGTTCATTTGAGCATGATGACTACAGGGATCGTCGCCGTGTTCGCAGTGTTGCTCCTTTTGCCAACGCCATCCGCCCGCGCGGCCGGCAATGCTCAGCCCGTGAAGCGCCCGATGGCATCCCGGGTAGCGCCGGCCGGCGCGCACGCTTCGCACGCAGCCCGCGTCGACCCGCGGATCGCGGAGTTCAACCGCGAGCTTGCGGCTTACAAGCAGACCATCGCCGCACTGCAGCGCGATACGCAACGTCTCATGAAGCAGCAAAGGTATATCGATGCTCTCGTCAATGAGCTCGGCAAGAATGCCGAGCTCAACATGATTCAGCTGCAAAGCATCATGTCGCAACGGCAAACCGCCATACAGCTGACCAGCAACCTGATGAAGGCCCTTAACGACTCCGAAAATCAGGTTATTCACAATATGAAGTGATCGGCTGCCAAAGCGCTGCGCCGATGCCCTGGCGCGGTGGATCAGGCCTTGGCTTTGGCCTTCTCCGGGCGCATGCGGATGCCGAACATCAGCCGCGCCACATCCCTGAAATGCGCGGCGTAGTGCAGCACCAGGCCCTCGGTCACGGAAGCCGGAAGCTCGCCGACATCGACCTCGTTGGCCTTCGGTAGGATCACCTCGCCGATGCCCAGGCGCTTGGCCGCCAGCAGCTTCTCGCGCACACCGCCGATCGGCAGCACCTCGCCGGTCAGCGTCAGTTCGCCGGTCATGGCCATCGCCGCCGGCGGCCTGTCCAGCGCCAGCGACAGCAACGCCGTGGCCATGGTGATACCGGCCGACGGACCGTCCTTGGGCACCGCGCCCTCCGGCACGTGCAGGTGCACGAAGGCCTTGTCGAAGAAGGTCGCATCGGCCCCGAAGCGCGCGAGGTTCGACGTGAGGTAGGAGTAGGCGATCTCGGCCGATTCCTGCATCACCTTGCCCAGCTGGCCCGTGAGCTTCATGCCGCGCTGGTCGTGATGGGCCACGGTGGCCTCCAGCGTCAGCGTCGTACCGCCCAGGGCCGTCCAGGCCAGGCCCGTGGCCAGGCCCGTGCCGGCCTTGATGGCCTGCTCGCGGAAGCGCGGCTTGCCCACGTAGTCCGCGAGTTCGCGCACGCCGATCCTCACCGGGGCGGCCTCCGGCGATTCGGCCAGCTTGCGCGCCACCTTGCGCAGGATCCGCTTCAACAGCTGCTCGAGTCCGCGCACGCCGGGATCCCGGGCGTAATCCTCGACCAGGTGCTCCAGCGCCGCCGGGCTCAGCACCACCTCCTTGCGGGTCAGGGCATGCGCCTCCAGTTGCGCCGGCCACAGGTGCTTACGGCCGATCTCGACCTTCTCGGAGGCCATGTAACCCGGCAGGCGGATGATCTCCGCGCGGTCCAGGAGCGGCGGCGGCACGGTATCCAGCTGGTTGGCGGTCAGCAGGAACAGGACGTGCGACAGGTCGAAGCGCACGTCCAGGTAATGGTCCATGAAATCGGAGTTCTGCTCCGGATCGAGCACCTCCAAGAGCGCCGAGGCCGGATCGCCGCGGAAGTCCGTGCCGATCTTGTCCACCTCGTCGATCATGATCACGGGATTGGCCACCTCGACGCGCTTCAGGGCCTGGATCAGCTTGCCGGGCATGGCGCCGATATAGGTGCGCCGGTGGCCCTTGATCTCCGCCTCGTCGCGCATGCCGCCGACCGAGAAGCGGTAGAAGGGGCGGCCGACCGCATCGGCGATGGCCCGGCCGAGCGAGGTCTTGCCCACGCCCGGCGGACCGACGAACAGCACGATGGAGCCGCCGACCTGCTGCCTGCGCCCGCCGACGGCGATGAACTCGAGGATGCGGTCCTTGACGTCGTCGAGCCCCGAATGGTGCTTGTTCAGGGCCGCGGCCGCCGATTTCAGGCTGTACCGGTCCTTGGCGTACTTGCCCCAGGGCAGGCTGACCAGCCAGTCGAGATAGTTGCGCGTGACGGTGTATTCGGGCGAGCTCGGCTCGATGGTCGACAGCTTGGTCATCTCCTCGTCGAAGGCCTTCTGCGCCTCCTCGGAAAACGTCAGGCCCTCGGCGCGCTTCCTGATGTGTTCGAGCTCCTGCTCGCGCGGGTCCTGGTCCATGCCCAGTTCGCGGCGGATCTCCTGCAGCTGCTCATTGAGGAAGAACTTGTGCTGCTGTGCGGAGACCTTTTCCTCGATCTTGTCGCGGATACGGCGCTGCACCTTGCTGACGTTCAGCTCGCGGTTCAGCAGCGAGATCACCTTCTTCAGGCGGTCGAAGATCGGGTAGGTGGCGAGGATATCCTGCAGCTCCGTGCGGTCGGCCGTGGTCAGGCTGGAGGCGAAGTCGGCCAGGCGGTGCGGCTCGTCGACGCCGACGCGCGACGCGAACAGGCGCAGCTCCTCCTCGTACAGCGGGTTGTGCTTCAACAGCTCCTTGATGGTGTTGATGATGGCGATGGTGTAGGCACGGATCTCCAGGTTGTCCTGGTAGGAGGTTTCGCTGTGGTAGTGCACGCGGGCACGCAGTGGCTCTCCCTCGACGAAGGACTCGATGCGGAAGCGCTGCAGGCACTCGACCACCAGGTGCAGGCTGTGGCCCTCGAGCTCCACCGCCTTGACCACCTTGGCCACGACGCCGACGTCGTACAGATTGTCCGACGTGAACGGCTGCGCCTCGTCGCGCAGCAGCACCAGACCGATGTGATGCTCGTGGCGCTCCGCCAGCTGGCGGATGGTCCGGATGATCTCCTTGCCCTCGTAGACCAGCGGCACCACCAGGCCCGGGAACAGCGGCCGGTTGGACAGCGGCAGCAGCGTCAGATACGGCGGCAGCACCTCGCTGGCCACGGCGACGCGGTTCTCGGCGGACGGCTTGTCGGCGGCCTGCGGATCGATGATCTCGGGATCGTGGGTCTGTTCGTCCATGCATGCTATGTAAGGTCATCGCGGCGTCGCTTTCAAGGCTTGAATTTTCGTGGGGCTGGCCCCACATTGTTTCCGAATCATTCCCCCGGAGGACGATCCATGCGCTGGTTCAAAGGTATCTTTCTGCTGATCATCGCCAACTTCCTGGTCTTTCTGACCCTGTCGATCACCGGCAACCTGCTGATCCATTTCGTGCTGCCCGCCTTCGGCATCAAGCTGGACAGTTTCGCCACGATGCAGTTCGCCTGGGCCGCGGTATTCGGCTTCGGCGGCGCCTTCATCTCACTGCTGATATCCAAGCCGATGGCCAAGCGCATGTACCGCATGCAGCAGGTGACGAACCCGGCCACCGCGAAGGAACACCTGGTGTACAGCACCGTGCAGGAACTGGCGCGACGCGACGGCGTGCGCATGCCCGAGGTGTGGGTGTACTGGGACGACACCCCCAACGCCTTCGCCACCGGCCCGGGCAGCAACCACTCGATGGTGGCGGTGTCCTCGGGCCTGGTGAACAACCTCAGTGACGACGAGGTGCAGGCCGTGCTGGCGCACGAGATGGGGCATGTCAGCAACGGCGACATGGTCGCCACCACCCTGCTGCAGGGGCTGATGAACACCTTCGTCTATTTCCTGGCCAGCGCCATCGCGCGCATCGCCGCCAGTGCCGGCTCGCGCGACGGCGAACCGAACATGCTGGTGTATTTCGTCGTCGATATCGTGCTGCAGATCCTGTTCTCGATCCTGGCCATGATCGTCGTCATGTGGCATTCCCGCCGTCGCGAGTTCCGCGCCGATGCGCATGCCGCGCGCCATTACGGCGCCGACCCCATGATCCGGGCCCTGCAGAAGATCGAGGCCATCGCCCAGCGCACCGAGCCGGCCGAGGAGCAGCAGCACAGCGGCGGCCTGGCACCGCAGGACGCGCTGGCCACGCTGAAGATCCATGGCGGCATGGCCGGCCTGTTCGCCAGCCATCCCCCGACCGAGGCGCGCATTGCCGCCCTGCGTCAGCTGCAGTTGCGCTGATTTGGCGCTGATCCGGGCCCGCACGCAGGATTCGGCGCCGGTCCACTGGCAGTCCCCCGTACCGGCATCTAGGATGCACAAACGATGAAGCATCAGAGCGCTGCCATCCTGGTCATCGGCAACGAGGTTCTGTCCGGCCGCACGCGCGAGGCCAATGCCTGGCTGGCGGCCAAGCGCCTGTTCGACCTCGGCTGCCGGCTCGAGGAGATCGTCGTGGTGCCCGACCGCATGGACGCGATCGCCGGGTCGCTGAACCGGCTGCGCCAGCATTACGACGCCGTGATCACCAGCGGCGGCATCGGTCCCACGCACGATGACATCACGATGGCCTCGGTGGCCGCCGCCTTCGGCGTGCCCCTGGTCGAGGACGGCGCCATCGTGCGCATCATGGCCCAGCGTTTCGGGCCGGAGGCGATCAACGAATCGCGCCGGCGCATGGCGTTGATGCCCGAAGGCGCCGAGCTGGTCCGCTGCGACAAGACGATCGCGCCCGGGGCCCATATCGGCAACGTCTATGTGCTGGCCGGGGTGCCGGAGATCTTCGCCTCGCAGCTGGATGCGATCCTGCCGGATTTCGGCGGCACGCCCTATATGCGCCGCGAGATCGAGGTGCCGCTGCGCGAAAGCCTGTTCGCCCAGGGGCTGGAGGCCATCCAGCAGCAGTTCTCGGATGTGGAGATCGGCTCCTATCCCAGCCACTGCACCCATCCGGCGTCCGGCAAGATCTGCCTCAGCGGCCGCGACGCACTGAGCCTGGAAGCGGCGGAATCGGCCGTGCGCGCCATGCTCTCGACATTGCCAAACGACTAATCCGGCTGGCTGACCTCGAGGATCGGGATCAGCCGCATCGGCTCGATCGGCGCATCGGACAGGCGTTTCTCGACCGCGATCTCGTCGCAATCGGCAAACTTGGCGCAGTGCACGCACACGGTCCACACCTTGTGCGGCAGCGTCTCCTTCGGTACCCGGGCATAGCCGAGCCGGGCGAAGAACTCCGGCACATAGGTCAGGGCGAAGATGCGCGCGATGCCGAGGCCGGCGGCCCACTGCTCGGCGGCCTCGATCATCAGGCGGCCGATCTGCCGCTTCTGGTGATCGGGCCGCACCACCAGCGAACGGATCTCCGCCAGGTTCGAGCCGTAGACGTGCAGGGCCGTCGTGCCCACGGGCTTGCCATCGTACTCGGCCACGACGATCTCCTGCAGGTGCTGGTACAGGTCGTCGTGCGAGCGCGGCAGGATGATCCCCCTGTCGGCAAAGGGCTGCAGCAGGTCGTGGATCGCATCGACGTCATCGGTCTCGGCCATGCGCACGGTGATGCGGTGCGTGCTCAAGCCGCCACCCCCTGGCCGCGCGCCAGCATCTGGCCGGCATGCGTCCGGCCCTGGGCATCGGCGCCGCCCAGCATGCGCGCGATCTCGTCCAGGCGCGCCTCTGCGGACAACGGCTCGACCCGGGTCACGGTCCGCTCGCCCTCCACCTTCCTGATGCGGATCTGCTGGCCGGCGCAGGCGGCCACCTGCGGCAGATGCGAGACCACCAGCACCTGCCGCTCGCGGCCCATGGCCGCCAGCAGCTCGCCGACGCACCAGGCCGTCTCGCCGCCGATGCCGACATCGACCTCGTCGAACACCGCCACCTGCGGCGCCTGCGCCAGCGCGCCGCAGCCCTTCAGAGCCAGCACGAAGCGCGAGATCTCGCCGCCGGAGGCGATGGCCGCCAGCTCCCGGAACGGCTCGCCCGGATTCGACGCGGCCATGAAGCGCACCGTATCCATGCCGTGCTCGCTCCATGCGGGCTCGCCGTCGCCGGGCTCCACGTCGACGCGCACCTGCATCCCCTTCAGTGCCAGCCGGTCGAGGAAAGGGCGCAGGGCCGCCACCAGCTCCGTCGCCGCCTGCCGCCGTGCCGCGGTCAGCGCCGCCGCGGCTCCGGCATACGCGTTGGCGGCCGAGGCCAGCTCGTCGCGCAGCGCATCCTCGTCCCAGGCCGCCGTATCGAGCGACGAAAGCTGCGCCTCCCAGCCGGCCATCAGATCCAGCAATCCGGCCTCGTCGGTCTGGTGCCGGCGCATCGCGTCGTGCAGGTCCATCAGCCGCGTCTCGGCGGTGCGCAGCGCCTGCTCGTCGAACGAGGCATCCATGGCGTGGCGCAGCCGGTAGGCCACCTCGCCGAGCAGCGCATCGGTCTGATCGAGCAACTCCATGCCCTCCGACAGCCCCGGCTGATAGTCGGCCACGTCGGCCACGGCATGCCGGGCACCGGCAATCAGGCTGCGCGCATCCGGCTCGCCGTCCTCCAGCAGCGCCATGGCGCGGGCCGCGGCCTCCTGGATCTGGGCATGGTGTCGGCCCTGGTCCACCTCGGCCTGCAGCGATGCCGTCAGTTCCGGCTCGATGCCGATCTCGCCCAGGCGGGCCAGCTCGTCGCGCATCCACTGCTCCTGGCGCCCGGTGTCGGTGCGCTCGCTCTGCAGCGCCGCCAGCCGTTCCCCGGCCAGGCGCCAGCGCCCGTACGCCGCCGCCACCGCGGCCGCCAGCGACTCGTCCAGCCGGTCGTCGATCAGCCGCCGCTGGAAATCCGGGCGCAGCAGCGCCTGGTGTTCGTGCTGCCCGTGCAGATCGAACACCAGATCGCCGATCTGCTGCAGCAGGCGCACCGGGACCGGCGTGCCGTTGACGTAGGCGCTCGACTTGCCGTCGGCCCGGATCACGCGGCGCAGGATCAGGTCGGCATCCGCCTCGATGTCCTGCTCGCCGAGCAGGTCCGCCAGGCGAGCGTCGTCGCAGGCTAGCGTGGCCACGATCTCGGCCTGTCGGGCCCCGTAGCGCACCCATTCCTGGCTGGCCCTCGCCCCGAAGACCGCGCCCAGCGCATCGACGAGGATGGACTTGCCGGCACCGGTCTCGCCGGTGAATACGGTCATGCCCGGGGCCAGGCTCAGGCGGGCCTCGTCGATCAGGGCGAATTCACGGATGAGCAGCTCGCTCAGCATGCGGATGGTCTGGTTCTATTCCTGGGCATGGCCGGCCCACAGCAGCTTGGAGCGCAGCACCTCGAAGTAGTGACGCTCCGGCAGATAGGCCAGCGAAACCGTACCGGCCTGGTTCACCTGGATGCGATCGCCGGCGCACAGCTCGTGATGCACCTGGCCGTCCAGGTTCAGGGCCGCCGGCGCCGGGCTCTCGATCAGGATCAGCTCGATGCCAGCGGAGGCGGGCAGCACCACCGGCCGGTTGGACAGGATATGCGGACAAATCGGCACCACACTGATGGCCGCCACTTCCGGATGCACGATCGGCCCCCCGGCCGACAGCGCATAGGCGGTCGACCCGGCCGGGGTGGCCAGTACCAGGCCGTCGGCACGCAGGCGGAACATGAAATGGCCGTACACATGCATCTCGAACTCGATCATGCGCGGATGGTCGTTGCGCTGCAGCACCACATCGTTGATGGCATGGCCCGACTCCAGCGCCTGGCCGTCCCGCCAGGCCTGGGCCTCGAGGCTGAAATGCGTCTTGATCTTGGCGCGTCCCGCCAGCACCTGTCCGACGACCTCGAGCATGTTGCCGGCGGCGGCCTCGGTCAGGAAGCCGAGCCGGCCGAGGTTGATGCCGAGGATCGGGGTATCATGGCCGATGAAGCGTCGAGCCACGTGCAGCAGGGTGCCGTCGCCGCCCAGCACCACCATCAAATCCACGCGCGCGGGCATCTCGACCAGCGGCAGTTCATCGAATCCGGGCACGGTATCATCGACCAACACCTCGCGGCCTTGCCGCCGCAGCCAGTCGATCAGCTCCCGGGCCAGGGATCCGGCGCGTTCGTCATGCAGCTTGGCACTGACACCAATGGTCTGCATCTATTTCACCGGCCCCTGCCAGTCCTTGGGCTGGGTATGGCAAAGGAAACACTGGTCGTCCTTGGTGTGTCCCCTGGGCACCGGACGCACGCCGGTGGCGCCGTGGCAATGCATGCACTCGGCGCGCGAGGTCGCCGTGCGGTGCACCTGGTCGTCCGGGGTCGGCTTGGTCGTCTTCTTGTGGCTTCCCAATGCCAGCCCCAGCACCACGGAACCGACCAGCACCAGGAATATCACGTCCTTCTCTCCCGGCCTCCAGGACCGCTTCTTGTCCGACGTATCTTCCGACGTATCCATCCATCACTCCCTTCGCATGGCCACCCGGCAGGCGTTAGTAGTATGCCAAAGACTAACACGGTGCAAGCGGCAGGATTTTACCCATGATTTTTTAATGGTTGATCCGGAACCCCTTCGGGCCCAACTTCCAATCAATCTGGATTGAAGTGGTCTACAATAGCGACACCATCCACAAGGAGGAACCCACCCATGTCTTTCGAGTTGCCACCCCTGCCCTATGCCCAGGATGCACTGGAGCCGCATATCTCGGCCGAAACGCTCGAGTACCACTACGGAAAGCACCACAACACCTATGTCACCAACCTCAACAAGCTGACCGAGGGCACGGACAACGCCGGCAAGTCCCTGGAGGAGATCATCAGGACCGCGAGCGGCGGACTGTTCAATAATGCCGCCCAGGTCTGGAACCACACCTTCTATTGGAACTGCCTGTCGCCGACCGGCGGCGGCGCCCCGAGCGGCGCACTGGCCGCGGCCATCGACGCCGCCTTCGGCAGCTTCGATGCCTTCAAGGAGAAGTTCTCCACCTCGGCCGCCACGAACTTCGGCTCCGGCTGGACATGGCTGGTCAAGGGCGCCGACGGCAAGCTCGCCATCGTCAACACCTCCAACGCCGGCTGCCCGATCACTGACGGCATCACGCCGGTGCTGACCTGCGACGTCTGGGAGCACGCCTACTACATCGATTACCGCAATGCGCGGCCGAAGTATGTCGAGGCCTTCTGGAACCTGGTCAACTGGGACTTCGCAGCCGCCAACTTCGGCTGAGCTCCCTGCAACACGGTGTAAAAAAAGCGGCCTTCGGGCCGCTTTTTTCATCTACCCTTCACCTCTGCGTCCGACCATGATCCGCATATCCACCATACAGGAGAACCCATGAAACTGTTCACCGACCACCGGCTGACCATTGCCGCCGGCTTCGTGCTCGCCGCCATCCTGATCGGCGCCGGCATCGCCAGGAGCGGCACCGTGCCGGATGTTTACGACCTGGCCCGCTGGGGCCATTTCCTGGCCGGCATCACCTGGGTCGGACTGCTGTACTATTTCAACTTCGTGCAGGTGCCCTCGCTCGCCGCCGTGTCGGCCGGGACCAAGGCCGAGCTGTTCCAGGAAGGCGGCATCGTGCGCCGGGCGCTGTGGTGGTTCCGCTGGGCGGCGATGTTCACGCTGATCTTCGGCGGCATCCTGTACATGCACCTTGCCAAGACCGGTGCCGAAGGCGTGGACATCCGCATCGGAGCGACGCTCGCCATCATCATGTGGTTCAACGTCTGGTTCATCATCTGGCCGGCGCAGAAGCGGGTGATCGGCATCGTCGAGGCCGACGCCGGGGCGAAGGCCGCCGCCGGGCGCCGCGCCCTGATCGCCAGCCGCACCAATGTGCTGCTGTCGATCCCGATGCTGTTCTTCATGGCCTCGAGCGCCCATTTCCCCATCTTCAACTGACCGGATTACCCTGCGAACCATCAAGGGGCGCTCCGGCGCCCCTTTCTGTTGCCGCCCATCGGGCTTTGCTATGCTGGCTTCCAGACCAGCCGGAGATGTGATGCAACCCGATCCATTCAGTGACACAACCATCATCGAGTCGTGGGCAAGGAACGCCCGGCCGTGGATCGCCGCGGTACGTGAGGGCCGGATCGAGAGCCGCAGGCAGGTAACCGACCGGGCGATCGTCGATGCCGTCCTTGCCCGCTCACCGCGCTCGCTGCTCGATGTGGGCTGCGGCGAGGGCTGGCTGGTGCGCGAACTGGCGCGTCACGGCATCGAAGCCAGCGGCGTGGATGCCATCCCGCAACTGGTCGAAGCGGCCCGCGATGCCGGCGGCGGCACATTCCGCCTGATGTCCTACGAACAGATCGCCGGCGGCGGCATCAGCGATGCGTTCGACGTCCTCGTCTGCAACTTCTCGCTGCTCGGCAAGGCATCGGTGGAGGGGATCTTCGCCGCCGCGCCATCGATACTGAATGCGCGCGGCGCCCTGATCGTGCAGACGCTGCATCCGGTGGCGGCCTGCGGCGCGTTGCCGTACCGGGATGGATGGCGGGATGGCTCATGGACCGGATGCCAGGGCGGCTTCTCGGACCCGGCACCCTGGTATTTCCGGACCCTGGAAGGCTGGACACGACTGTTCGCGGACCACGGCTTCCGTCTACACGAGCTCCACGAACCGGTCCATCCGCAAACCGGGAACCCTGCCTCGGTGATCCTCATCGGCGAAGTGGCCGGCTGAGCGATGATCGTCATCCGCCGTTCCCTTCCCGCCATCCTCGTCGGCCTGGCATCCGTCCCGGCCCTGCCCCTCGACGTCCGGGCGATTCCCGCCTTCTCGCAACAGATCCATGCCGATTGCCGCACCTGCCATTTCCAGGGCATGCCGGCGCTGAACGCTTACGGCCGCGCCTTCAAGATGAACGGCTTCCGGGAGACCGGGAAGATGCGCCGGCAGCGCCTGCAACGCGAAAAGCAGCGTCGGGAGAAGGACGGGGAGAAGACGGACGGGGCGCAGCGCTGACTCGCCCCCGACACTTTCCTTTGGGGCGCGCTGACCGTACCGTTCGGCCATGTCCTTGCCCAAAGCCGTGTTGCTCGACCGGGATGGTGTGATCAACTTCGATTCCCCGGACTACATCCTGACACCCGACCAGTGGCGGCCGATCCCCGGCAGCCTGGAGGCCATTGCCGCCCTGCGCCGCGCCGGCATCCCGGTCGCCATCGTCAGCAACCAGTCGGCGCTCGGCCGCGGCATGTTCGATGCCGCGACGATGGAGGCCATCCACATGCGCATGACCACCGCCATCGAGGCGGCCGGCGGCCTCATCGCCCACACCGCCTACTGCCCGCACGCACCAGAGGACGCCTGCGCCTGCCGCAAGCCCAAGCCCGGCCTGCTGACCGAGACGCTGCAGACGCTGGGCATCCGTGATGCGGCACAGACGGTCATGATCGGCGATTCGGTGCGCGACGTGGAGGCGGCCCTGGCCGTCGGCGTGCGCCCCGTGCTGGTGCGCACCGGCTACGGCGATGCCGGGGCCATCCTGGCCAAGGCCCGGCGCCTGGTGCCGGGCATCCCCGTTTACGACGACCTGGCCGCGGCCGTCGCCGATCTGCTGCAGGAGGCGGCATGCCACTGATCCGCTCCATGCTGTTCAATGGGGTGTTCATCCTGCTCACCGGCGTAATCTCGCTACTGCTGATCGCCTCGCGCCCGTTCGGCTTCGCCGCCTCCTGGTTCTGGGGCCGGTTCTGGAGCCGGCTCGTGCTGGGTTCCCTGCGCCTGATCTGCGGCGTGCGCGTGGTCATCGACGGCGGCGAACACCTGCCCGGTGTGCCCTGTGTGGTCATGGCCAAGCACCAGTCTGCGTTCGAGACCGTCGCCATGCCGCTGCTGATCCCGCCCTTCGTCTGGGTGCTCAAGCGCGAGCTGTTTTACATCCCGATCTTCGGCTGGGCTCTCTGGGTCCTGAACGCCATCGCCATCCGCCGCAGCCAGCCGCGCGAGGCGCTGAAGCAGGTGCTGACCCAGGGCAAGGGCTTTCTGGAGGCGGGTCGCTGGGTGGTGATCTTCCCGGAAGGCACGCGCTCCTCGCCCGGAGAGAGCGGCCAGTATCAGGCCAGCGGCATCATGCTGGCCCAGCAGGCAGGCACGGGCATCCTGCCGATGGCGCACAACGCCGGCCAGCACTGGCCCAAGCACGGCTTCGTCAAATATCCCGGCACCATCCGCATCCGCTTCCTGCCGTTCATCCCGGCCGAAGCGGTCGGGGCCGCCAAGCGGGGCGAGCTGCTGGCCCGGCTCGAGACCGACATCGAGTCGGCGACCCGCGAGCTGGAAGCCGCTGGCTAAACGCCCGCCCGTTACAGGATCGTCAGCACGTTCTCCGGCGGCCGGCCGATGGCAACCCTGGCCCCGTTCACGACGATGGGGCGCTCGATCAGGATCGGATGCGCCACCATCAGCGCGATCAGTCCGGCGCGGTCCAGCCCCTTGCCCTTCACGAACTGCTTGTAGGCATCCTCGCCCTTGCGCATCAGCGCCTCCGGCTCCATGTCCAGGGCCGTCAGGATACGCTCCAGCTCTGCCGCCGTCGGCGGCGTCTTCAGGTACTCGATCACCTCAGGTGTCACGCCGTTCTCCTCCAGCAGCGCCAGCGTCTGCCGGGATTTCGAGCAACGGGGGTTGTGGTAGATGCGGATGGTCATGGTCTCTCCTCTGTCTCGGATTGGCGTGAACAGGCCCTAGATCGGTTCGAGCGCGGCATACTTGAGCATCAGGCGCTTGATGCCGGCGCGGTGGAACTGCACGGTGACGCGCGCCGCGTCGCCCGCGCCCTCGAGGCCCAGGATCACGCCCTCGCCGAAGGTGGGATGGCGTACGCCGGCGCCGAGTGTGATGCCCGGTTCCGCCGCCGCGGCGATGCCGGCCGGCATCGCTGTCCCCTCGTCGCGCGCCAGCACCTCGTCCGGGATGCCGCGCAGAAAGCGGCTCGGCAGCGGATAGGTCATATCACCGAAGAAGCGGCGCACGCGCGCTGAGGTCAGCATCAGGTGGTTGCGCGCGCGCGTGATGCCGACATACAACAGGCGCCGCTCCTCGGCCACCCCGGCCTCACCCTCGTCCAGCGCCCGCTGGTGCGGCAGCAGCCCTTCCTCGACGCCGGCCAGCACCACCGTATCGAACTCCAGGCCCTTGGCCCGGTGCAGGCTCATCAGCGACACGCCCTCCTCCGCTTCCTCGCCCTGATCCTCGCCCCGTTCCTCACCGCTTTGCAGCAGTGCGGCGCGATCCATGAACTCCACCGGGCTCAAGCCCTCGGCCAGCGACATCTCGATGTATTGCTGCAGCGTGCGCACGTTCTCGCGCCGTGATTCGGCCTCCAGCTCTCCATGGGCCCGCAGCACCGCATCGTAGCCCACCGCCTCGAGCACGGCGTCCATGCCCCGGTCCGGCATGGCCTCGATCCCGGCGCGCAACGCCTGCAGGGTTCGGGCCAGTTCCGCCAGCTTCGCCGCCGGGCCGGCAGCGCCGTCGGCCTGCGCATCCAGCCAGTCGGCGGCGCGCAGGCCCGACGCGGCCAGTTGCGCGGCCAGCTGTTCCTGTCCCTTGGCCCCGATGCCGCGCTTCGGCGTGTTGCAGATGCGCAGCAGATGCATCTGGTCGCCGCAGCGGTTCAGGATCGCCCAGTAGGCCAGGGCATCCTTGATCTCCATGCGCTCGAAGAAGCCGACGCCGCCGATGATGCGATAGGGCACGCCCCGCTCGCGCAGCACCTGCTCCAGCGGCAGCGACTGCCGGTTCGAGCGGTACAGCACGGCCATGTCCGCCCAGGGCACACCCTGGCGGTGGCGCTGATCGAGGCAGCCCAGGATGCGTCTCGCTTCATCGTATTCGTCGTGGCAGACCTGCCACAGCGGACGCTCCCCGGCCTTGCGCGTCGGCTTCAGCTCCTTCTCGTGGCGATCGGGATTGGCGCGGATCACGGCATTGGCCAGCTTCAGGATGGCGCCGTGCGAGCGGTAGTTCTCCTCCAGCCGGTGCACCGCCGCCCCCGGCCACACCTGCTCGAACTCGAGGATGTGGCGCACGTCCGCACCGCGCCAGCCGTAGATCGACTGGTCGTCGTCGCCGACCACGGTCAGGTTGCCGTGGCCGCGGCACAGCAGCGTCAGCCACTGGTGCTGCACCGGGTTGGTGTCCTGGTACTCGTCGACGAGCACGTAGTCGAAACGGGAGGCGAGGGCCACCGCCACGTCGGGCGCCTCCTGCATCAGGCGCACCACATTCAGGATCAGGTCGGAGAAGTCCATGCGCTCCAGCCCGCGCAGCGCCTGCTGGTATTCGCCGTACAGTGCGCCGAGGTCGATGCCGTTCCACAGCTGCTCCGGCGCCTGCTCCGGGGTCAGCCCCGCATGCTTGCAATGCTCGATCCAGCTCAGCAGGTAGCCGGGATGCAGGCGCTCGCTGTCGATGCCCCTCGCCTTCAGCAGGCGCTTGACCAGCGTCTTCTGGTCGTCGGCGTCGATGACCTGGAAATCGCGCGGGAAGCCCAGGCGCTCGGCATAGCGGCGCAGGAAGCGCAGCGAGATGGCATGGAAGGTGCCGGACACGACGCCGCCGCCATCGTCGCCGATCAGCATCGAAAGGCGGTGCTTGAGCTCGGCCGCCGCCTTGTTGGTGAAGGTCACGGCCAGGATGCGATGCGGGGCGATGCGCCGACTGCCGATCAGGTGGCCGATGCGGTGCACGATGGTGCGGGTCTTGCCCGATCCGGCGCCGGCCAGGATCAGCTGCGGGCCCTCGCCCGCCTCCACGGCGCGCTGCTGCGCCGGGCTCAGGTCAGCCATGGTCGCCCGCGGACTCCTCGCCGTGCTTGACGATCAGCGCGTGGTAGGTCGAGAACACGGCGTTGCGCGACAGGATGCCGAGCACGCGGCGGGGGTTGTCGTAGGCCACCACCGGCATCTGCTCGAAGCTTTCGCGATCGAACATGTTGATGGCCTGCAACAGGTTGCCGTCCTCGGAGATCACCGAGATGTTGCGGTTGGCCACCTCGCCGGCCAGCACGATCTGGTCCAGCGTCGGATCGAGCAGCCATTGCTGCAGGTCGCCGAAGGTGACGATGCCGATCATCAGGCCGTCGTCGTCCACCACCTGCACGCAGCCCTTGCCCGAGGATACGTAGACGCGCTTCAGCTCCTCGAGCTTCGCGTGCTCCGAAACCTCCGGCGTGGCACGCCACGGGATCTTGCGCACCGGCACGGCACGCATCCACGAGCGCTCGCGCGTCCAGGCCGTATCGATGCCTCTGGCCTCCAGCACCTCGGTAAATACCGATTCGTGCCCAAAGGCGCGCTTGACCAGCGTGGCCACGATGCACGAGGCCATCAGCGGCACCATGATGTGATAGTCGCCGGACATCTCGAACACCATCAGGATCGTCGTCATCGGCGCCTGCAGCGCCGCCGCCATCATGGCGCCGGCCGCCACCAGCGCATAGCCGCCGTATGTCTCCGAGATGAACGGCATCAGGTGGTGGACGATACCGCCGTACAGCGCGCCGGCGGTGGCGCCGATGAAGATCGACGGGCCGATCTCGCCGCCGCCGAAGCCGCCGGCGGCGCACAGGGCGGTGGCGAACACCTTGACCAGGAGCACGACCGCCAGGAAGGCCGTGACCGGCAGCGCCCAGTGCAGCAGGGTCGGATCGAGGCGCTCCCACAGCATCGAATCGACGGTGCCGTAGCCGACCGACATGATCTGGGGAACGACGAGGGCGCACAGGCCCAGCACCAGCCCCGCCGCCGCCGGCCGGTAGGCCGGCTTCGGCACATGCCGCTCCAGGCGCTTGCGGATCGGCGGCATCATCCTGAGCCAGGCCTCGGCCAGCAGGCCGCAGAAGATGCCGAGACCGACATAGATCGGGATTTCCCAGCCGGAGACCAGGCGGTACTCGGGGATGGTGAAGGCCGGGAAGTTGCCGAGCTCGGCGCGCGTGATCACCGTGGCGATCACCGACGAGATCACGATGGGGCTGAAGGTGCTGATCGCATAATCGGCCAGGATCACCTCCAGCGCGAACAGCACGCCGGCGATCGGGGCGTTGAACGAGGAGGCGATGCCGGAGGCCACGCCGCAGCCGATCAGCGTGCGCATCTGCTGTTCGCTGAGTTTCAGGCGCTGGCCGACATACGAGGCGATGGCGGCGCCCAGGGCCACCGTCGGGCCTTCGCGGCCGGCGCTGGCGCCGCTGCCGACGCCGATGATGGAACCGACCGTATCGCTGGTCGAGTGCCGGCCGTCGATACGGCCGCTGCGTTCGGACAGCGATTCGAGCACGCCGGCCACGCCACGCGTCTGCCCGGCCGGCAGCCAGCGCGTATTGATCCAGCCGGCGGCCAGACCGCCGATCACCGGTGCCGCGATGTAGACATACCAGGGGAGGGTCGGCATGGCATCCTCCCAGATGCGCTCCCCGGTCCACGCCAGGCTGACCCATTCGATACCGAAGCGCAGCAACAGGGCCCCGTAGCCGGAGAGAATACCGACCAGGATCGCCAGCCCACTCAGGTACAGCGTATCCTGTTCGTGGATCCAGTCGGAGAACCGGGAACGCTGGCGACGCATCCACGGCGTCATCCCCGCGATCCTGCCCTCCGTCTTCCTGATGATGCCCAGCATGCGGGCATTGAAGCGGTAGGCGGGCCTACATGCAAGCAATCACTGTCATCAGCCCCGTCCAGCGCTACCATCCGCCCATGCAATCCACGCTGTTCGGCATGGCCATCATCATCCTGGCGGGCATCGGCTGGCGCCTGCTTCTCGGCGGCCGTACGGCCGACACCGTGCGCGGACACCTCGCCCAGGCCGTCTATCAGGTGTTCCTGCCGGCGCTGGTGGTGCACGTGCTGTGGCAGACGCCGGTGAACCTCAACGCCGCGCGCATCCCCGTCGTCGCCGCCGCCTGCGTGTTGCTGACGCTGCTGCTCGCGGCGCTGGTCTACGGCAACGGCCGCCTGGTCCGCGCCTTCATGGGCCAACATCCGGTGCGGCCGGCCATCGGCGCCCTGCTGCTCGCCGCCGCCTTCGGTAACTTCACCTACCTCGGCCTGCCCGTGCTGACCCAGACCTTCGGGCCGTGGTCGCAGTTCGTCGCCATCCAGTTCGACCTGCTCGCCGGCACGCCGCTGCTGTTCACGGTCGGCGTATCCGTCGCCCGGCACTACGGTCATGCCGCCGGCGGAACGGCCTTCACCGGCCTGGTGCGCGTGCCGGCGGTATGGGCCGCCGCAGCCGGCCTGGGCCTGAGCTTCCTATCCGTGCCGCAGCCGGCATGGCTCAACGAATCGCTGACCACGCTGGGTTCGGCGGTCGTGCCGCTGATGCTGCTGTCGGTCGGCATGGCCATGCGCTGGCAGGCGGGCTGGGCCGCCCGCATCCCGGTACTGTTCCCGGCCCTGGTGATCCAGCTGGCGCTGATGCCGCTGATCGCCTGGGGCATGTGCCAGATCGTCGGCATGCCGGAACGGCTGCGCCCCCCGGTACTGGTCGAGGCGGCGATGCCGAGTATGGTTCTGGGCCTGGTGCTGTGCGATCGCTTCCGACTCGATGCGGGGCTGTATGCCGAGGCCGTGACATTGTCCACCGCCTTGTCCATGCTGACCCTTCCCGTCTGGCTGGCTATGCTCGGCTGATCGCGGGGGCCCGTTCCGGTTTTTTTTGTGGCAGGGCTCACCGTTTCACCGCCGGATGGCGGCTACAAACTGGGCTGGGGAAGAAGAGCGGATGCGCATATTCACGAAAGACTGGTTCATGGTGCTGATCGTGGCCGTGGCCATCCTGATCGCCGACCTGGCCGGCCTGCCTCCCATCCACTGGGTGGACGGCCGCCTGTACGACATCGGCCAGGGCCTGAAGCAGAAGCATGCCGAAGATGCCGACCGCATCTCGCTGATCGACCTGGGCAGCGGCATGCCGGCGGAACTGCGCCTGACCGCCGCCCGGCTGCTGACACGGCTGGCGCCGGCGCGGACCGACAGCATCGCCCTGATGCTGCCGCTGAACCACGCGCACCAGGACCCTGCCATCCCCTTCCTCGATGACATGCACGGCTATATCCAGACAGCCGGCCTGCCCCGCAAGACGGCCGACAGGCTCGATCGCATGATCGGCGAGGCCCGGCGGACCCTGGACGTCGACGACGGCCTCAAGCGGGCGATGCGCAAGGCGGGCGACGTGATCCTGCCGACCAATGCCGGCCCAGCCACGGACGAGGCCGCCAGCCTGCCGGCGCATATCCGCTCCCTGCTCGACCCGCATCATGCGCTGCTGACGGATCACGGCTATTCCCCGCTGCCGGCCTTCACCGAAGCGGCAGCCGGCGCGGCGCCGCTGGCCCTGTGGCGTGACGACGACGGCACGGTCCGCTCCCTGCCGCTGTGGTGGCACGCCGCGGACGGCAAGCCGGCGCCGACCCTGCCGCTGCTGCTGGCCTCCCGTGCCCTCGGCAAGGCGGCGGACAAGGTGCACGCCTCGCAGCAGGCTTACTATCCGAGCTATTACCGGTACAAGGACGGGCGGCCGATGTTCACGCGATTCAGCGCGGCCGACGTGCTGGCGGGCAAGGTGCCGCTGTCCGCCTTCCGCAGGGGCATCGTGCTGATCACCCCGGGATCGGAGGCGCGCTACCCGTCACCGCTGGGGGAACGGCTCGATGCGGCCGGGCACATGGCCCAGGCCGTGGCCAGCATCCTGAATCATGACATGTACCGGCACCCGCCCGCCCTGACCTGGACCGAGCTCGGCATGTTTGGCCTGCTGGCGGTCCTGCTCGCCTTCGTGCTGCCCCGGCTGGGCATGACCCTGTTTTCCATCGCCGTGCTGTTGCTCATCTTCGGGCTGCTGGGCATGGAACAGTACCTGCTGCTGGGCGAGCAGACATGGCTGCAGATCGGCGCACCGCTGACCCTGCTGGTCGTGGGCTTCCCCCTTCTCGGCCTGCTGCGCCTGTACCGCGCCCAGCATCTGAAGGGCCTGGCCGATTCCGCCCATTCGAACCGGCAGCTCGGCCTGGCGCTGCAGGATCAGGGCAAGCTGGAAATGGCACTCGAACGTTTCCAGAAGCTGCCGGTCAGCAACGACAACCTCGAACTGCTGTACAACCTGGCCCTGGATTTCGAGCGCAAGCGCAAGTTCAACACGGCAGAGACCGTCTACCAGCACATCCTCAAGCACCGGCCGCGCTTCCGGGATGCCGCCGCGCGTCTGACGCAGGCCAGGGGCATGGCCCAATCGGCCGCACTCGGTACGGACCGCTTCATGACCTCCTCCGGCGGCATGCTGGTGCTGGAGGGTGCCGGCGAGAAACCGATGCTGGGCCGCTACGTGATCGCCAAGGAGTTGGGCAAGGGCGCCATGGGCGCGGTCTACCTCGGACACGATCCCAAGATCGGCCGCACCGTGGCCATCAAGACCATGGCACTGGCGCAGGAGTTCGCCGGCGATGAGGTGGCCGAGGCCGAGAAGCGCTTCTTCCACGAGGCCAGCGCCGCCGGCCGCCTGAACCACCCGAACATCGTCACCATCTACGATGCCGCCGAGGAGCATGACCTGGCCTATATCGCCATGGAGTACATCGAGGGCAAGCCGCTGTCCCAGCACATCAAGAAGGGCCGGCTGCTGCCCGTCACCACGGTGCTGGAGATCGGCCTGCAGGCCGCCGATGCCCTGGACTACGCCCATGCGCAGGGCATCGTGCACCGCGACATCAAGCCGGCCAACCTGATGTACAACGAACAGACCCAATCGATGAAGATCACCGACTTCGGCATCGCGCGCATCACCTCTTCGGGCCACACCAAGACGGGCACCATCCTGGGCACGCCGAGCTTCATGTCCCCCGAACAGATGACCGGCAAGCCCGTCGACGGCCGCTCCGACATCTTCTCGCTCGGCGTCACGATGTTCGTGCTGCTGTGCGGGCAGAAGCCGTTCAATGGCGATTCCCTGGCCGCCATCTCCTATCAGGTGGTCAACGACAAGCAACCGGACATCCTCGCGCTCAGGCCGGAGCTGCCGGCATGCATCAAGCGCTTCATCGACAAGGCCATGCAGAAGAAACCGGACAACCGCTACCAGGACGGCAAGACCATGAAGCGGGCCATCCAGCGCTGCCTGAAGGAGATTCGAGAAAGCCAGGAGTAGGTTGAGCGGTCATGCCCGGCACCGGGCGTTGTCAGATTCGCGCGCCCGGCACGACATATCATCCGCCCGTTGTCGCCCGGCAGGTCGGACCGATGGCGGGTACCAGGACCGGCCCGCCGCCAGAAAATGAAGAGGGAGAACCCGATGAGCACCACCGCCCATGAAAGACTGAAGGAGTACTACGGCAAGGTCCTCGGCAAATCGAGCGATCTGCAGACCAACGCCTGCTGCTGCGATGCAGAGGCGATGCCGGATACCATCAAAGGCATCCTGGGCCGCATCCATCCGGAGATCACGGAGCGCTTCTACGGCTGCGGTTCACCGATTCCGCCGCTGCTCGAGGGCCTGACGGTGTTGGATCTCGGCTGCGGCACCGGCCGCGATGCCTATATCCTGTCCGGCCTCGTCGGCGAGACGGGGCATGTGATCGGCGTGGACATGACGGACGAGCAGCTGGCCCTGGCCCGGGCGCATGTCGGCTATCACACGCAGGCGTTCGGCTATGCCCGTTCCAACGTGGCGTTCCGGCAGGGCTTCATCGAGGACCTGGCGGAGATCGGCATCGGCGACGCCTCGGTAGACATCGTCGTCTCCAACTGTGTGATCAACCTGTCGCCGGACAAGGCGGGCGTGTTCCGGGAGATCCTGCGCGTGCTGAAGCCCGGCGGGGAACTGTATTTCTCCGACATCTTCGCCGACCGCCGCATTCCGGACCGGCTCAGGCACGACCCGGTGCTGCACGGCGAATGCCTCGGCGGCGCCATGTACATCGAGGACTTCCGGCGCCTGTTGGCCGGCCTCGGTTGTCCGGACTACCGCATCACCTCGTCGGCGCCGGTCACCATCGACAATGCCGCGATCGAGGAGAAGATCGGCATGGTGCAATTCCGCTCGCTGACCGTGCGTGCCTTCAAGCTGGACGATCTCGAGGACGTCTGTGAGGACTACGGGCAGAGCGCCGTCTACCTGGGGGGCATCCCCGGCCATGCGCATGCCTTCGACCTGGACGACCACCACCGTTTCGTTACCGGCAAACCGTTGCTGGTGTGCGGCAACACCACCACCATGCTGCAGCACAGCCGTTATGCCGCCCATTTCGAGGTCCGTGGCGACCGCTCCCGGCATTTCGGGCGCTTCGACTGCGCGCCGGCTACGGACAAGGCCTCGGCCCCCGTGTCCGCGAATGCCTGCTGTTAGGCCGGTTGGATAGGCATGGACAACAACCGCATCCTCAAGAAGATCATCATCGCCAACAACCTCAGGCACTTCGAGGTGCAGGAGGTATTCGCACTGGGCGGCCTGCAGTGCAGCAGCAGCCGCATCAAGGGCTTTCTCGCCGGCAGCCGGCACAAGAACCATGAACGCCTCAGCGACGAGGTGCTCGAGCAGTTCCTGAACGGCCTGATCATCTATGCCCGCGGCCAGCTCGACGAACCGGAGATGCTGCCGCGTGCGATCGAGAACTACCTGATCGGGCTGGTCGAGTCCGGCAACCATGCGGCGCTGGACGAGATCGATGCCCTGATCGCCGACGCCCGCTCCGCGCACGCAGACAGCCCCGAGGGTCAGGAAGACGGCGGCTGACGCGCGCCGTTCAGACCGCCAGCCAGGCCAGGAAGGCGTAGCGGGCGAGCTTGCCGATGCCAACCAGCACCAAGAACAACGCCAGGGGGCTGCGCAGCAGGCCGGCGACCAGGCACAGCGGGTCGCCGACCACCGGCAACCAGGCGAACAGCAGGGATGGCTGGCCGAAACGGCCGAACCAGTGCTCGGCCCGGGCCACATCCCGCTCGCTCATCCTGAGCCACTTGCGGTGCAGCGCCTCGTTGCCCGCGCGCCCCATGCCGTAGGTGATCAGGCTGCCCAGCACGTTGCCGACGGTCGCCGTCCACACCAACGCCATCGGGTTGCCGCCGTCATGCAGCTTGTAGAGTAGCAATGCTTCCGAGCCGCCCGGCAGCAGGGTCGAGGAGATCAGCGCCGACAGAAACAGTTCCCAGTCCATGGCCGAAGCATGGGCCAGCGGCAGCGCCGATGCACGACCTTCGAAAGGGAAGTATCCGGGTGGAACGAACGCAGTGCCGGGCCAGCCGTCGTACGCGCCGGGAAAGCCGGCCCAGACGGCCGGCTTTCCTTCGCAAGGGACATGGTGGAGCGGAGGAGGATCGAACTCCCGACCTTCGCATTGCGAACGCGACGCTCTCCCAGCTGAGCTACCGCCCCATCTGCGCCTCGATTCTAATCCCTGTCTCGGCTCCCGCCTAGATGGAGCACAAGCATTTCGGAAATCTGCTAGGCTGGAAGCCATGTCCGGTTCCGCGCATGTCACCGTCCACTACCGGTCGCCCTTCGGCTGGCTGTCGCTGGAGCTGGATGGCGACGTGTGCCACGCCGTACGCCTGAAGCCGCGGGATGCACCGCTGGAATGCACACCGGATCATCCGGTGGCCCTGTGGTTGCGCGCCTATTTCACCGGGCATGTGTTGCCGCTGCCCGCCCTCGCCCCGCCGCACACCCCGTTTCAGGCTCACTTGCGCCAGGCCCTGCTCGCCATCCCGAGGGGGGAAACGAGAACCTACGGGGACTTGGCCAGGATGCTGCATTCATCTCCGCGCGCCGTCGGCCAGGCCCTGGGTGCCAATCCCTTGCCCATCCTGATCCCCTGCCATCGGGTGGTGGCCACGCATGGCCTCGGCGGCTTCGGCGGAGGCCTGGCATGGAAGCGCCGGCTGCTGAACCTCGAATCGGTCGCACCCTATCGCCGGCACCGGCCTACGCTCAGCGAGGACTTCAGCACCGCACCTTAAGGCCCCGGCGCACGGGGTTGGCTTCTATTTGACGGGATAATCCTTCTCGGGAAGCAGGATGTCGCCGGAAACGCTGACGGTGATCCTGCTTTGCCCCGCCGACAGTGACGGTTCCGGGGCCTTTTCGGCCCGGGCCATCGCCATCATCGGCTGGATGGGCCTCGGCATCATGGCGTTGGTATTCAGGCGCAGGATCCGGAACGACGCGGCACCCAGGGCCCTGGCGGTCACCGTAGCCCGGGCCCGGAATTCCGAGATGGCCTGCATGCGCAGCCGGTCGCGGGCGGCATTCTCCGCCTTCCGGGACACGCGGAAGCTCAGGCCCTGCAGATGCGCGCCGGCGCGTTCGATGGCATCCAGCCAGCCGGGAACCGCATCCAGGCCGGTGCTGGTCACCTGTCCGTCCTGCACCAGCCGCCAGCCATCCCTGACCTGCCGGCGCGATGCATTGTCGTAATGCCAGACGGGCTCCATGCGCCTGCCGGTGGTGGTCTGCACCAGATCCTTTTCGCGCCCCAACCGCTCGCTGACCGCCTGGCTGATCCGGTTCACCTGCCGCCGCAGCGCATCTGCCTTGGGCCCCTCGGCCTCGATGCGGTAGCGCACCACGACCTCGTCGTTGGGCAGCGTCTGCTCGGCCATGGCCGACAGCGACACCTGCGTTCCCTTGGCTTCCTCGGCCACGGCAGGGGTGGAAAGCAGCACCATCAGTGCGAAGATCAGCAAACGAACCATGCGGCAGGTATAGCCTCGTGCTTGCAGCTTCGCAAGCGGCCCGTAGCCTGATGCCGATGCAGACCCCTCCGCCCATCACCATCATCGGCGCCGGCCTGGCCGGTTCGGAAGCCGCCTGGCAACTCGCGCGCCGCGGCCTTTCCGTACGCCTGCACGAGATGCGCCCGGCCAGGCTGACGCCGGCGCACCACACCGGCGACATGGCCGAACTGGTGTGCTCGAACTCCTTCCGGGCCGACAACATCGAGAACGCCGTCGGTCTGCTGCACGCGGAGATGCGCCAGCTGGATTCGTTGATCATGCGCGCGGCCGACCAGACCCGGCTGCCGGCCGGCGGGGCCCTGGCCGTGGATCGCGAGCTGTTCTCGCAGGCCGTCACGTCCGCCATCCGGGCCCAGCCGCTGATCGAGATCGTGGCCGGCGAGGTACAAGAGGTCCCGGACGACGGGCTGGTGCTGGTTGCATCCGGCCCCCTGACCTCCGACGCCCTGTTTTCGGCCATCCGTTCCCTGACCGGCGAGGAGCACCTGAGCTTCTTCGATGCCATCGCGCCGGTGGTGGATGCAGAGACCATCGATACCACCATCGCCTACTGGAAATCCCGCTACGACAAGAATCTGGCCGAGGGCTCGCAGGGCGACTACCTGAACTGCCCGATGAACCGCGAACAGTATGAGGCCTTCGTCGATGCGTTGCTGGCGGCACAGACGGTTGCGTTCAAGGGGTTCGAGGACGTTCCGTATTTCGAGGGCTGCATGCCGATCGAGGTCATGGCCGCGCGCGGGCGTGACACGCTCCGCTTCGGGCCGATGAAGCCGGTGGGGCTCGAGCACCCCGTCAGCGGCGAGGTTCCGTACGCCGTGGTCCAGCTGCGGCAGGACAACCGCGCCAGATCCCTGATGAACATGGTCGGGTTCCAGACGAAGATGAAGTACGGCGAACAGCTGCGCGTGCTGCGCATGATTCCGGGGTTGGAAGAGGCCGAATTCTTCCGCCTGGGCTCCCTGCATCGCAATACATTCATCCGCTCGCCGTTGCTGCTCGACGCCACGCTGCGTCTGAAGAAGGATCCACGCATCCTGTTCGCCGGCCAGATCACCGGCGTCGAAGGCTATGTCGAATCGGCCGCCATGGGGCTGATGGCCGGCACCTTCCTGGCTGACCTGGCCCGTGGCCATACCCCGCTGGCGCCGCCGGCCACCACGGCACACGGGGCCCTGCTCGGCCATATCTCGGGCACCCGCGCCGAGGATTTTCAGCCGATGAACATCAATTTCGGATTGCTGCCACCGGGACCGACTCGGGACGGCAAGCGCCGGCTTGGCAAAGCCGAGCGCCGGCGCAAGATTGCCGAACGGGCCCTGGCCGATCTGGCGGCCTGGCACCATGAAACCAACGGTCCGGCGTATGCCCAAGGGGAGGAGAGCACATGCTCAAGGTCAATGAGTACTTCAACGGCAAGGTAAAATCGATTGCCTTCCAAACCGACGACGGCAAGGCCACGGTCGGGGTCATCACGCCGGGCGAATACGATTTCGCCACCGTCGCGCCCGAGACCATGACCATCACCAGCGGCACCATGTCCGTCAGGCTTCCGGACGCCGACTGGGTCGAATTTGCCGCCGGCCAGTCCTTCGACGTCCCGGGCGATGCCCGCTTCCGGGTACGGCTTGTCGCCGAGGTTTCGTATCTCTGCCGCTACCACTGAGCCTGCGAGCAAGCCGGACCCTGCCGCCCGGCTGCATTTGCCTGAATGCGTGATGCCGGTATCTTGGGCCGGACATCACCTTCCGGGAGTATCCATTGAAACGCCTTGGCCTGATCATCTGCGTCGCCGGCACCGCCGCCGCCATCCTTTTCCCCCCATACCGCGTGCTGGGAGAGGCGCACTGGGGATTCATCCTCGGCAACATCGTCTCCGCCTTCGGACACGGGATTCCCATCTACAAGCATATCGACGAAACGACGTTGCTGATGGAAATCATCGCCATCAACGCCGCAGGAATCGCCCTACAGTTCTGGAAACGATAGCCCGCCGACTGGCCTGCCTCGCCTTTTGTCTCGGCGTGACGCTGGGCGCGACCCGACTCTGCCTCGCTGACGGCTTGCCGCCCCTGCCCTCGGCGGAGCGCCACGCCATCGCCCAACGCATCTATATCAACGAGTGCGCAGGCCGGCCGGAGAATCTGGTTTCCTGGAGCAGCGGCGAGCCGTTTCCGTCACTGGGCATCGGGCATTTCATCTGGTACCCGGCCGACTACCACGGGCCGTTCGATGAAAGTTTCCCGGCCCTGATCCGCTTCATGCGCAAGCACGGCGCGCAGCTGCCCGGCTGGCTTGCCGGGAATCCGGCACAACCGGCGCCCTGGCCGGACCGGGCGGCCTTCGAGGCCGCCGTCCGCCATCATGGCCCCCGCATCGCAAGCCTGCGCCGTTTCCTGCTGCAAACGACGGACCTGCAGGCCGCCTTCATGGCCGAGCGCATGCAGGATGCGCTACCGCGCATGCTTGCCGCCGTTCCGCAGGAGGACCGTCGCGCCCATATCCGCAGGCAGTTCCTGCGCCTGGCCAGGGCCCCGGGCGGCTATTACCCGCTGATAGATTATGTCAACTTCAAGGGTGAGGGCGTGTCGCCGTCGGAGCGGTATCAGGGCAAAGGCTGGGGGCTGTTGCAGGTTCTGGAGCACATGCCCGACCACGGCGCACCGGTCGCCGGCTTTGCCGACGCCGCGGCAACCATCCTGGAACGCCGGGTCCGCCTGTCACCGCCGGGCCGGCACGAGGCGCGCTGGCTGTCCGGCTGGCTGAAGCGGGTTCAAAGCTACAAGACGGCCACCTTGTAAACCCCTCAGCGGCCGGTGCCGGTTTGCTCCAGCCACTTGCGAACCCACGCCGGCGTCAAGCGCTTCCCGTGTTGCAGCGAATCGGCCTCCAGGCTGCGCAGCATCTGCGGCAGGGCATCGAGGCGGCGGGGCAGATGGATCATCAATACGTCCAGCACCGCATCCGGAATCTCCCATTGCAGGCTGGTGGCCACCGAGCGCATCACGCGGCGCAAATCCTCATCGCCATGCGGGGCCTGCATCACCACCCGCTCCATCCCCTTCAGCCGGCTGTCCAGCTCCGGCGGGATGGAACCGGCACTGCGCCAGGCCAGCACCACCGGCCGCCGCATATCCCGGGCCCGCTCCAAAAGATGGAACAGCGCATAGGCGTGAGCCTGGGCCAATGGCCCGGCCTCCACGTCCACGGCCCAGAAGGCCTTGGCCTCAAGCTGCTCCATCCACTGACGGACCAGCGGCAGCGCCCGCTCCGGATCGTCGGGTTGCACCCGGATCACGCCCAGCGGCGGGTGCATGGCCGCCATCAGGGACAGCAGATGGGATTTCCCGGCCACCTCCTCGGAGGTCAGCCACAGCCGTCCACCATGTACGAGCCACAGGGCCAGGCGATTGCTCGCATCCTCGACGCCGGCGTGCCGGACCCAGTTATCGGCATCCAATCGGTTCGGAAGCAGCCAGTCGAATCGTTGCTGATACATGCGCTTCGAATCAGTGCTTTTCGACAGCGCGCACGGCCTTGATCGTCCACAGCAGCATGTATTGCACACCCGACACGCAGGTGAAGCCGAAGGTCAGCCAGACCATGGCCGGCTTGAGCCAGCCGGGCAATGGCACCAGGGGGTCGAGCAGCGCCACGATCACCAGCACGATCTGCAAAAAGGTCGTGGCCTTCGACGTGTACGTCGGCTGCATCTCCAGCTTATGCGTAACCACCTCGTAAAGGATGGCGCCGATGACGATGATGATGTCCCGGAAAATCACCGCCAGAAACAGGAACAGGGGGACCTTGCCGCCGACGAACAGCGCCACGATGGCACTGATCAGCATCAGCTTGTCGGCCAGCGGATCCAGATAGGCGCCGACAAGGGTGCGCTGGTCGAAATAGCGGGCAATCGCCCCGTCCAGCATATCGGTCAGGCCCGCCGCCATCATCACGCCCAGGGCCAGGGCCAGATGGTTTTGGACGATGGCGTAGGCGATCACCGGCGTCAGGACGATGCGCAGCAGACTCAGGGCATTGGGCACGCTCAGGATGTTGCCCTTCAGCGCATCCTTACTGGGCAAGCCAACCCTCAGCAGACGGTGTGGCATGCATGCCTCGGCTGGCAAACCACGGCGCCAACCAGTCCTCACCCGGCTGACGCAGCTTGAGCAGATACTGGCGGCTGTCCGCATTCACCTGGCTCAGTTGCAGGGACGCCACATGGGGATCGGCGGCCAAGGCCTGTTCCAGCAGCACCTGATCGGCCAGGCTCTCCGGTTGATCCACCGTCAACATCAGCGACAGTGGCGCCATGGCCGACGCGGGAACCGCCGATTCGGCAGGTGGCGCGGCACTGGCCGAAGCCGGCGTCGGTGCGGCGGGCCGGGCGGCATAGTCGTCCCTGGCCTTGAGCATGACCTCGTCCAGCCACGCCTGGATCTGGGGCATGGGATCGCCGGCGGCCATGAAACGGATGTCCTGGCTGTCCGGCACATGGGCGTTTCCATGGACCGTCAGGGATACCTGGCTGTCACTGAGCCAGCGCCAGGACAACTCCAGCGGATCGCCCTTGTCGTCGATCACATAGCCCCAGTGCGACGCGTTCTGCCGGGCATAATCCATCAGCAGGGATTCGGACTGGGGCATGGCGACGCCGGCGGGATTGACCAGATGCATCTGCAGATGAAAGTGCGGCGCCTGTTCGGGATAGGTGATGCCGACAGACTGCAGGTACTGGGCCACCCGGTCCGGGCTGAACACCAGCATCAGGCCATCGCTGCCGGTCGGAACCGCCCGCTGCAACAGCGCCATGGCATCCGCGCCGTTGACATCGGCCCGCCGGGTCTGCGGCACCAGCCGGTCCCAGACCTGGGAGATCGCCAGCTTGGCCATGTCCGGAATATCCGTCAGAAGGTTCTGGGCCTGGTCGGGTGGGACATCGGCCGCATGCAGTTCGACGACCATCCGGTCGTCCATTCCCATGGCCAGCGCCGGCGACAGGCATAGCAGCATCAGGGACAGGAACAGGCCCCGCAGCAGCAGGCGCATCATTTGATCACCCGCAGATGGCGCACGCGGCGGCCTTCGCCTGCATCTGCCGCCGCCGGGGCATCGTGCGCCGCCGACTCCGCCTGTGCCGACGCCTCCTCGCCGCCGGGCTGGTCATCCTGCAGGCCCCGCACGGCCTGCACCACGGAGCGGATCATCTCCGGCATGTCCTGCTCCCAGATGATGCCCTGCTCCATCTCGCCGCCCGGCAGGTAGGTCGCCCAGATCATGCACATCGGGATGCGGCACCGGTACACCTGGCCCGAGAACGAGAACTCGGAATCGATCATGTCGTCTCGGATATGGATCGGCTGCGGCATGCGCACGTTCAGCACCAGGCGCAGGGCAGGATCCCCTTTCAGGTATTCCGGGATGTCCACCTCATCACCGGTGGCATCGACCACGATGTAGATGCGACCGTGGCGGGCAAAGAAATCCCGCAATTGCTTGGCCTTGGCGGCATCGCTAAAGCTCAGGCTCATCCACGTCCTCCTTGCGGCCTGCCGATGCTAGCCACAGATTCGGCATCATCCCAGCGGTAATCAATGCGGAGCGGCCCTGTAAGCCGGGTTCTGTACTTCTTGCGAAGCGATGGTCATTCATCTGGGCCTGCCATTGCTGGCGGGCTCTAGCAGCCTACCCGGAGACACGCGCGGACCGCGCTTGACGCCTCCCTATGTGGCCTTGCTGCAAGTGGGGTTTACCGTGCCCCCACCCGTTGCCGGGCGGGGCGGTGCGCTCTTACCACACCGTTTCACCCTTACCAGGCAGTGCCTGGCGGTCTGTTCTCTGTGGCACTTTCCCGGGGTCACCCCCGCCGGACGTTATCCGGCACCTTGTCCTGCGCAGCCCGGACTTTCCTCGACAGAGCGAATCTGCCGCGACCATCCGGGCCGCTCCGCCGATGCATCTTAGCGCAGATCGCGCCCGTTGTGCATACCCCTGACGGCCGGAATCAGCGGGGCTGCCAGGGTCCGTGCTCGCAGATGATGGCCGTGATATTAGAAAATGGCGTGACGTCGAACGCCGGGTTGTTCGCCGCAACGCCGGCGGCTGCGACGGTGATCCGGTGCCCATGCCCCTGGGCGTCGACACCGTCCATGGTCTGCACCTCGGCATCATCCCGCATCTCGATGGGAATGGCCTCGCCGTCGGGGCAGGCCGAATCGAGGGTGCTGCTCGGCGCCGCCACATACATCGGCACCCCGTGTTCGCGCGCCGCCAGCGACAGGGCATAGGTGCCGATCTTGTTCGCCACGTCGCCGTTGCGGGCGATGCGGTCGGCACCGACGACGATGGCGTCCACCTGACCCTTTGCCATCATCCAGGCGGCGGCACCATCCGCCTGGATGCGGCAGGCGATGCCTTCCTGGGCCAGTTCCCATGCCGTCAGGCGTGCGCCCTGCAGCCTCGGCCGGGTCTCGTCGACCCACACGAAGGGCTTCTCGCCCGCCTGTGCCAGACGATAGATGCCGGCGGTTGCCGTTCCCCAGTCCACCGCCGCCAGCCAGCCGGCGTTGCAATGCGTCAGGATGCGACGCTGGCCGTGTGCGAGCAATGGCGCCAGGTGCTCGCCGATGGCCCGGTTCCGCGCCACCTCGGCGTCCGCGTAGGCCTGGGCGCATGCGACCATGGCCTGTGCCGACGGTTCGGCATCGGTGCAGCGGGCCATGGCATCACAGGCATGGAACAGGTTGACGGCCGTCGGGCGCGTGGCACGCATGCGGGGCAGCCAATGGGAATGGAAACGGCCCGCATCCTTCTGCCAGGCCAGGGCCAGGCCAAAGGCCGCGGCGGCTCCGATGCTCGGGGCCCCGCGCACCTGCATGGTTTCGATCGCCACCGCCACATCCTCGGGATCGCCGCTGGCAACCTGGGCAAAGCGATGCGGCAACAGCCGCTGCTCGATCCATGCGACGGTGCCGTCGCCGTCATTCCAGGACACGGCCCGGTAAGGCCGTCCGTCGACGCGCATCGTCAGCGCCGCAGGCGCGTCAGTACCCCGTCCAGCTCCTCCGGACGCGTATAGGCAATGCGCAGCTCGCCGGAGCCGTTGCGCCGGCACACCAGCGACACCGGCAGACCGAGCCGGCGTGTCAGCTCCTCCTGCAGCGCGGCGACATCGACATCCACGCGTGCAGCGGCGGACTTCTTGGCGTCACCGCCCTTCGCCACATGCTGCGCGGCGCGCTCCATGTCGCGGGCACTCCAACCCTTGGCCACGCATTCCGAGGCCAGATGCTCGGCATCGGCCTGCGCCAGGCCGACGAGCGGCCGCGCCTGTCCCATTGTAAGC
>Ga0315540_10000147_pt1 | contig 37586 bp, 26 predicted proteins | sample SalMarSW160110MG_FD_203677 | JGI IMG/M metagenome (GOLD analysis project Ga0315540, IMG submission 203677) | Salt marsh sediment microbial communities from the Plum Island Ecosystem LTER, Massachusetts, United States - Salt Marsh Sediment SW1601-10 ...
TCTGTGTATGATACTTCTATATTAAATCCATAACCGAGATCAGTTGAGTTGGAAAGATTCCCAACCGGCATCCTTGGTCCCACACCGAATGCAAGAAAAATTCCCTGGGCTTTTTCAGCGGGTGGATTAATTGCATAGGTCGGAACACTTAAAACGATCACAAAAAAAATAAAAAACTTTTTCATTCAAATCATTGAATTCATTAATCAAAAAATAGTAAAAAGTATACTTTTAATCATTCGTTTCCTGTTTATCAATTCTTAGTTCAGTCCCAACTCCAAACTTTTTTACCAGATCGCCACCGTAATCTGAAGTTTGATAAATAAGAAAACAACCAAATAACGCCAGTAAAATTATAAAATACTCCAATGCCTTACTCGATTTTTTCTTCAATACAAAAAAAGTTTTTAACACCAATAAACCTGAAAAATACCAGACAGTTAAATTTGCATAAGTCTGATGATGATTGAATAACTCCCTACTTGCATTGTTCCAGTTGTGAAAAGCTGAAAAAGCCTGGTTTCCAGTAAGAACAGCCACCATAGCTCCGATTACACCGAGCAATAAAAGTAAGTGAGCTGTTTTAGAAAAAAAATTCTTTTTAAAAATAAACCCGATCAATTCACAAAGAACGTACGTCAATAAAAGTGCAATCGGAAAATGAACTACTTGCGGATGTAAACCGGCTAAAAAATCCATATGTAATATTTAATAATCTACTCTATACAAAAACAGTCCTTTTGCAGGGACAGAATCTCCCGCTGCTTCTCTGGATTTATCATCGATGATCTTTTTGATGTAATCATTTCCTCCTTTTTCATTCATAGCTTTTAACATCGTACCGATTATAGCCCTCACCATGCCGTGTAAAAATCTATCCGCTGAAATAAAAAATAAATAAAAAATTTTTGTTTCCCGAAATGTAACTTGTTTTACCTCACAAACTTTATTTTCAATATTACCTTTTTTCTTGCAGAATGAAGAAAAATCTTTTTTCCCTAAAAAATCCATACTCAATTTGTTAAGAGATTTGATATCAAGATTTTTTTTATGAACAGAATACTTGTAATAAAACGGTGATTTTATTTTCGAGAAAAGATACAAGTAAGTTCTTTGCTTAGCATCAAAACGTGAATTAAACAATTCGCTAACTTTTTCAATCTTTATTACAGATATATCTTCCGGCAAAACTGAATTAAGTGAATGCTGAAAATGATAAACATCAATTTTATTTTCGCATCTGAAATTTGCTACTTGTCCGAGCGCATGAACACCTGAATCTGTTCTGCCAGAGCCGATCAGATTTATCTCTTCTCTTAGAATTGTATTTACAGAATCCGAAATTGTACCCTGGATGGTTTTTGCATTTTCCTGAATCTGCCAGCCTGCGTAACCGGTACCATCATATTGAATTGTTAATCTATAATTATTCAATTCGGATTAACATTTATTAGTAGAAGATTTTGGAATTCTAACCGGTATTTTTCTTTTCAAATATAAAAGATAAGTGTGATCAATGAAATTAAAACCAGGAGTCCGAGTCCGATCAAAACAAACTTTTTGAATTCTTTTGAGCCCCAGTAAAGTGATATAGCTATCTTAATAACATTGTTGGAGGCGGTTGCAATAATTATTGCTGCTACTGCAGTAGAAATATTAATAGAAACAGGCAAAAGATGAATAACGGAAAGAACAATTGCATCAACACTGGTTATGCCGGCTATAGCACTTACACCGTATAAAGCCTCGGTGCCGAGATATAATTGAGCGGCTTTGCTCACAACTATTACAATACCAAATATCAAACCGAACAACAAAGCAAATCTAAGCTCAAGCGGATTTTTTAATTCAAATACTTCATTGATTGGGCTCTGAATTTTCCTTTTAAGCAAAAAACTGATTAATAACCCGGCAGCACCAAAAATAATGAGTGGCAGCCAGGCATACATTGCAAACTTTAAGTTTAACAAAACAATAATAATAAAGATCCTGAGATACATAACTGAGGATGCCAGCATAACACCAACAGCATAATTTCCGGCGAGCAGTTCACTTTCCCTGCTCTTTTTCGACATAGAAAAAGTAACCGCGGTACTTGAAACCATTCCACCTAAAAATCCGGTTAATCCTATACCTTTGTCTTTTCCAACATATTTAACAAGAATATATCCGACAAAACCAATACCACTTACAAATATTACTAAAAGCCATATTGTTCTTGGATTAAAAATGTTTAAAGGATCGATTGTTTGATTGGGAAGCAACGGCAATATGATAATTGTTATTATTGCCAGTTTCACAATGGCAAGAATATCCTCACTGTTAATCTTCCCTACAAATGAATGCAACTGAATCTTTAATGAAAGGAATAAAATTGTAAAAACCGCAATTGCTGCTGCTACTAAAATCATATTCCAGTAAACAAGAGAGCCAAGAATAAAAACAAGTAAAGCCGATGCTTCAGATGTGCCGCCGAGTCTTCCTTCTCTTGCAGAAGAGATGTATGAAGTTGTAATCAGCGCAGAATAGCCGATAAAAATAATTCCGTATAACCATACGTTTGTTATTGAAGCAACTAAAGCTGCAGAGAAGCCAAGCATAGATAGTAAAGGATAGGTCCTGATACCGGCAAAAATCTTACTTGCTTTAGAACGTGAATGTTCTCGTTCCAATCCAATCAATATTCCGATAAGAATTGCAATAATTAATTTCTGAATGATTATGAAAAATTCGTCCGGTCCCAAAACTGATTGTGGTATCGGAAAGTTGAATTGAAATGATTTTGCGGAATCCTGAATTGGCGTCATTTTTGCAATATTTTCCTATTTATTAAGAAGTTACCGGTTCTGCCGGTATCCCAAAAATATTCTATAACAAAATATATAAGATTCCTGATTAAAACAGCAGATTTAAATCGCATAAGAAAAAATTTTATTTCCATTTTCTGCCTGCTAAATTATAACAAATGATCTTATTTGCCGACAAATAAATCGAATGAGTAAAAACAACACATACCAATTGTTATTCGAAGAAGCAGACGAATCCCGACTTATTCTTGAATCAAAATCTCTTTCTTTGCTTGATATAAATAAACAAGCAAGAAAGTTACTTGGAATAACTAAATCAAAAACAAAAAGATATAAACTGCCTGATTTTTTCACCCGGGATAAGAGAAAGGTCTCGGTAGCACGGTTTAATAAAATTAAAAGGAAAAAGAAAGGAATTCTTGGAAATGTTGAAATTCAAAATTTAAAAGGGAAAAAATTTAACGTAGAAATAGAAACGACAAAGATCAGAGTTGAAGACAAGGAAGTTATTGAATGTAAAGTTCATAACCAGAACAAAAATTTTCCGGTTGTCAAACACGATGAAGTAAAATTTAAAACGTTATTTGAATCGGCTAACGATGCGATACTGCTTTTAAACAACGATACATTTTTAGATTGCAACGAAAAAACACTGGAAATATTCGGCTGTTCAAGAAATGAAATCATCAATAAAAAAATACATAAATTTTCTCCTCGCACCCAACCTGATGGAAATAAATCCAAAGAAATTGCTCTGGAAAAAATAAATGCAGCGCTGGATGATATACCGCAGTTCTTTGAATGGAAACATAAAAAAGCAGATGGAACTCTGTTTGATACGGAAGTAACCCTTAATCGCGTTGTTCTTGAAAACCAGGTAATGCTTCATGCAATTATTCGTGATATAACAGATAAGAAGTTGAAAGAATCAACTATTCGCGAACAGAACAGAAGAATAAATACTTTGATGGGCAATCTTCCGGGAATGGCATACCGCTGTAAGCTTAACAGGAAATGGACTATGGAATTTGTAAGTGAAGGATGTCTTTCTCTTACTGGTTATAAACCTGAAGATTTTATTAATGATAGCACGATCGCGTACAATAATATTATTCATCCGGAAGATCGTGACCGGTTGTGGATTGAAATAAATTATGCATTAGAAAAAAAGAAACCTTTCACAATTTTATATAGAATATATACACGCGACGGCTTTGAAAAATGGCTATGGGAAAAAGGGATAGGAATTTATAATGATTCCGGTGAAATAATTGCTCTCGAAGGTTTCATATCGGATATAACAGACAGGAAATTATCTGAAGAAAAAATATCAATGCTTGCACACGCATTAAAGAGCATAAGTGAATGCGTTTGGATTATGGATATGAATGAAGTCATCATGTTTGTAAATAATTCTTTTTGCAAAACTTATGGCTATGAACAGGACGAAATTATTGGGAAAAAGATTTCAATAATACGTTCACCAAATAATTCAGTACAATTGATAAACAAAGTTCGCTCTTTCACTTTTGAAGATGGCTGGAGCGGAGAACTATTAGACATAAAAAAATCGGGCGAAGAATTTCCTGTACTACTCTCAACCTCAATCATTAAGGATGATTCCGAGAAACCTATTGCATTAATTGGCATAACTAACGATATAACTGAAAGAAAAAAAGCAGAAGAAGCATTAAGACAAAGTGAAGAAAGATTTAAATCATTAGTTGATAACATGCTCGAGCCGGCAATTATATTAGGTATGAATGGCTCAATTCTTTTTGCTAATAATAGTGCTGCACACCTTGTAGAAATTCATTCCCCCGCAGAAGCAAACGGGAAAGATATTTTTGAATTTTTGCACCCTGATTTCAACCTGCAATTAAAACGTACTTTTATAAAAGCGAAAAAGAATCCTGATTTGTTTTCAGCAGAATTCAAAATTCTTACTTTGAAAAACAATGAAAAATGGGTTGAGGGTTTAGGCAAAGAAATAATTTTTGATGGAAACAAATCAGTTCTGATAACTTTACATGATATTTCAGGCAGAAAGAAGGCTGAAAAACAATTGAAAGAAGCAAAAGAATATGCAGAAGAGATGAATAAATTAAAGTCTGCATTTCTGGCTAATATGAGTCACGAATTACGAACACCTCTTGTTGGAATTTTAGGTTATTCTGAAATGTTACTCGAAAAGTTAAAAGATCCGGAACAGGTTGATATGATTGACAAGATTCTCTTCAGCGGTAATAGACTTATGGAAACTCTTAACTCTGTGCTCGATCTTTCAAGAATAGAAGCTAACCGAATCGATATATATCTGGAACCCATTAATGTTCCCTCTATTGTTAAAAGACACGCAGAAATCTTCAAACCAACAGCAGAAAAAAGAGGACTTTATCTCCACACATTATTTTCAGATGAAAATATAACTGCGCTTTTAGATGAAAGATTTCTAGGACAAATAATAAACAATCTTGTAAGCAACTCAATTAAATTTACTAAGAAAGGTGGAATAACCATACGAGTCGACACTATTCAGAATGCAATGGAAAAACTTGTACAAATCTCTGTTTCAGATACAGGAATTGGAATACCGCAAAAAAACCTGGATACTATTTTTGAAGAATTCAGACAGGTAAGCGAAGGTATCAACAGACATTTCGAAGGAACCGGTTTAGGACTAACTATCACGAAAAGATTTGTAAAATTAATGGATGGAAAAATTAATGTAAAAAGCGAAGTAGGTAGCGGCTCCGAATTCGTGATTACTTTTACAGCACTCGATGAATCAGTAGACGTAATGAAACCAAAAGGAGAAGATGTCAGCCGTTCCGTAATCACTCAAAACCATTCCCCATATTTAAAGACAGTACCAGAAGTATTATTTGTTGAAGATGACCAATCAAGCAAAGATGTAACACAATTATTTTTAGAAGGAATTTGTGATTTAACCTTTGCCAAAACAGGTGAAGAAGCACTGGAAATTGTAAGACAAAAAAAGTATGATGCAATATTGATGGATATTAATTTGGGTTCCGGAATTAGTGGAGTTGAAACAACTAAGCTTATCAGGAAAATGAAAGATTATAAAAAAATCCCTATTATAGCAATAACAGCGTTTGCTATGGATGGAGATAAAGACAAATTCCTGAGTTGTGGCTGCACTCATTACATTTCAAAACCTTACGATCGCAGCTCAATTTCCAAATTGATGAAAAATATTTTTGAAAACCAATTAAGTAAGACATAAAATATACCCTGCTCCCTCTTTCTAATTCTTAACAAAAACAGACAAAATTGATCTGATCAGTACTATTATCAAGCTTTAGGGGAAAATATTGCAGCTTTTCAGCTATTTTTACAAATAATAGTCGCAATAATTCTATAGTAACCATTTAATTGCTGGCATAAAATTTATTGATTGTATGCATTCAATAAGCCGATAAGAAAGTGCTTTCTAAAAAAATGAAACTTTTTACTCCTTCGAAATCTGAAACACAAGTACTAGAAGAAAAAAATACGTTTAATCAGGATAACATAACTGAATTGGAGCATACCATTCAGATATCCGCAAAATCATTTGAATGGCTTTCTAATAATCTGGGTGTTTGCTTTTTCAAGACCAGGATTGATGGGACTCTCCTATATGCAAACGAGTATGCTGCTCAGTCGTTTGAATTCAAAACCAGGGAAGGTTTTTACAACAAAAACACTATTTTCTTTTATAAGAATAAGAAAGACAGACAGAAGTTCATCGAGTTACTGAGAGAGAACTCTGAGATACAATGCTTTGAAATGGAGTTCATTACAAAATCCGGTAAAGTAAAGGCTATGCAGGTTAGTGCTCTTCTGAATGGTGATATTATAACGGGGATGGCAATCGATAAAACGGAAAATAAAATTGCCAATGATAGAATTGAAGATTCGTTATCACTTTTACGTTCAACTTTGGACTCTACTGCGGATGGTATATTAGTAGTCGACAAAAGCGGAAAGGTTAAAAACTTTAATCAGAATTTTACAAATATGTGGAGAATCCCGTTATCAATTACTGAAACACGGGATGATGAGAAACTACTTAAGTTTGTTTTCGATCAATTAAAAGAGCCCGAAGAATTTCTTCAAAAAGTTAAATACCTGTATACTAACGCAGAAAAAGAAAGTTTTGACGTTCTTGAATTTAAGGACGGACGAGTTTTTGAACGTTATTCCTGTCCTCAAAGAATTGAAGATAAAATTATCGGTAGAGTATGGAGTTTTAGAGATGTAACAGAACAGAAAGCTATAAAAAGAGAACTAATTGATAATGTATTGAAATATAAAACTCTCTTCGAAACTGCAAACGATGCTATCTTCCTTATGGATGGAGAAAAATTTTTAGATTGTAATACTAGAACTCTTGAAATGTTTGAATGTAAACGGGAAGATATTATAGGTCAAACTCCCTTTAAATTCTCACCCGCTGAACAACCGGATAAAAGTGTCTCCTCGGAAAAAGGAGCTGAGTATATAAAGAAAGCCACGGAAGGTGAGCCTCAATTCTTTGAGTGGAAACATTGCAGATTAGATGGAACGCCATTTGACGCTGAAGTTAGCTTAAATAGATTTGAACTCCACGGAGAAGTGTTGATACAAGCAATAGTAAGAGATGTCTCCGATAGAAAACGTTATGATTTTTTGCGTGAAGCAGTGTATAAAATTTCTCAGGCTGCAAATGCTTCCAGAGATTTAAATCATCTTTATTCCAAGATTCATAAGATTATTAGCGGGTTCATAAATGCAAAAAATTTCTATATTGCGTTATACAATAAGGAAGAAGACTTATTAAGCTTTCCCTATTTCGTAGATAAATTTGATAAAGCTCCTTCTCCTAAAAAACCAGGCAAAGGACTAACCGAATACGTTATTCGATCGGAGGAATCTGTTCTGGTAAATCCTGAAGTATTCGACACACTGGTTGAACAAGGTGAAGTTGAAAGAATTCTAACTGATTCAGTAGATTGGCTGGGAGTGCCCCTAAAAGTAAGGGGTGAAACAATTGGTGCTATTGTCGTTCAAACCTATACGGAACACGAACGATATACAGAAACAGATAAAGAATTTTTGAGTTTTGTTTCAGATCAAACGGCAATGGCAATTGCGCGCGCAAGATACGATGAAGAACTTATTGAAGCAAAAAATAAAGCAGAGGAAATGAATCGTTTAAAAACGAACTTCCTTGCTAATATGAGCCATGAACTTAGAACACCGATGGTTGGTATTATGGGCTACACTGAAATATTAAAAAGAGAAATTACTAGTCCCGAACTCAAGGAAATGTCAAGTGAAATTTATGATAGTGCAAACAGGCTATTAGGTACATTAAACCTGATTCTCGATCTTTCAAAGATAGAAGCTGATAAATCAGAAATACACAAAGAAATAATTAATGTCGGAGATGTAACTGTAAGCCAGATTAAAACATTCGAAGAACTTGTAAAAAAGAAAAAGTTATATATCAATACTAATATCAAAGATAAAAATATTTATTCATTTTTAGATGAACGAATATTCCGGCAAATTGTCAACAATCTTATAAGCAATGCTATAAAATTCACTCACAAGGGTGGTATTACGGTTGAAGTTAATAAAAAAATAGTGGATAATACCGAAAACGTAGTATTAAAAGTAACCGATACTGGTATCGGTATTCCGGAAAACGATCTCGACCTGATCTTTGAAGAATTCAGACAGGTTAGTGAAGGCTTTGATCGTGGTTTTGAAGGCAGTGGTTTAGGACTTAGTATAACCAAAAAATTCGTGTCTCTTATGAACGGAAAAATTTCTGTTGAAAGCAAAGTCGGTAGCGGTTCTGTATTTACTGTTAGCTTTCAGGGAGACGAAAAAACTGAAACGTCAGATAAATCAACAACACTCTCAAAAAAGGATGAAGATAATTTGGAAAAACAAGAAATAGAAAAACCTGCAAATCTACCCGATGTTTTATTGGTGGAAGATGATTATTCAAATGCGGGAGTAATTGAATATTTACTTGAAGGAATCTGCAACCTGGAAACGGTGATAAGTGGTGAAGAGGCAATCGAGAAAGCTGAAAACAAACAGTTTAATGCTATACTAATGGATATCGCTCTTGGCAGAGGAATGAGTGGACTTGAAGCTGCCAAAAGAATCAGAAAACTAGAGGGATATAAAGATTTACCGATAGTTGCTGTCACTGCACTTGCAATGAAAGGTCAGAGAGAATTATTTCTTTCCGAGGGTTGTTCACATTACATTTCAAAACCGTTCGACAAAAATTCTTTCTTAAATTTAGTCACTAGCATTCTACCTCAAAATAACAGCTAATCAGCCACAGTTTCCAGAACAGTTGTTTATTTCACATAAACAGTTTTAATATTCACAAATTCCCTTATTCCAAATACGGAAAGCTCCCTTCCAAAGCCCGATTGTTTCACCCCACCGAATGCCAACCTTGGATCGGATTTTACAAATGAATTTACAAAACAGGATCCGGCATTCATTTTTGTCTTTGCAATCTCTTCAGCTCTTGTAACATCTTGACTAAATATTGCCGCACCCAATCCGAATATTGAATCGTTAGCGGTTTCTATTGCTTCGTTTTCATTTTTTACTTTGATTAATGCAGCAACGGGACCGAATAATTCCTCATCGTAAGCGGGCATTCCTTTTTTAACACCAGATAAAACTGTTGCTGGATAAAATGCACCTTTTATTTTTGATAATTCGCCACCGGTTAGTAATTTAGCTCCCATCTCAACACTTCTTAAAACCTGCTGATGTAATTCATTCCTCAATGAAACACTCGCTTGTGGACCTAATAAGTTTTCCTTGTTAAATGGATCGCCCATTTTCACATTCTTCATCTTTTCAACAAACAACTTTTCAAACTCAGCATAAACAGATTCAACAATAATAAACCTTTTTGCTGCAATACAGCTTTGTCCACCATTAATTAATCGTGAAGTCACACAGGTTGAAGAGGCTTCTTCAAGATCGGCGTCATCAAGAATAATATAAGGATCGCTTCCACCCAATTCCATTACCGTTTTTTTCAATACAGATCCGGCTTTTGCGGCTACAGCTTTTCCTGCGGAAACACTGCCTGTAAGCGTAACAGCTCTCACTAACGGATGTTCAATCACAAATTCCATTTCGGATGATTTCACAAGTATAGCTCTGAACAGGTTTTCCGGAAATCCGGCTTCTTTAAAAACATTTTCAATAGCTAAAGCACAACCTGATACATTTGAAGAATGTTTAAGAATTCCTGCATTGCCTGCCATCAAACCGGGAGCAGCAAAACGAAAAACCTGCCAGAATGGGAAGTTCCACGGCATTACTGCAAGTACTACTCCAAGCGGCTGATAAGAAACATAACTCTTTGAAGCATCGGTTTCTATTAACTCATCACTTAAAAACCGTTTTGCATTCTCACTATAGTAATCACACACCCAGGCACACTTTTCCACTTCAGCAATGGATTGCTCTAACGGCTTTCCCATTTCCAGTGTCATCAATTCGCCGAATTCATCTTTCCTTTTTCTTAAAACATCCCCCGCTTTTTTCATTAAGGCAGATCGTTTTTTGAATTCAACTTTTTGCCAGGAGAGAAATGTTTTGTCGGCACTTTCAATTATTTTTTCGATCTCTTTGGGGGAATGTTCAGGGTAAGTTTTAATTACTACTTCTGTATAAGGGTTGATAGATTGCAGCATAAGTTTAACCCTGCTTTTAAATAATAAAAATTACTTTGATGATCGCTTTTTAATAACTACAAGCGTCTTATCGTCACTGTATTTGCCATTTTTAGAATATTTAATAACATCTTCAAGAATTGTCAAGACAATTTCTTTCGATGATAACCTGGTTACTTCTTTTAATTTGTTAATTAATCTTTCATCTCCGTAAGGTTCAAAATTTGAATCTGCGGTTTCGGTAACTCCGTCGGAAAACAGCAAAAGTATATCACCATTTGAAAAATTAATACTGTCGATATAATAATTTGCATTAGGTGCCGGACCAAGTAACGGTCCGGTAGTATCCAACAATGAAACTTTGTTATTTTCAGCTTTATAAAATAACGGTGGATTATGCCCTGCATTTGCGTATAAAAATAATCCGCTTTGCTGTAATGAAAGTTCTCCATAAAACAAAGAAGCAAATTTATCATCTTCAAAAATCTTGTGGACAAGCTCGTTCATTCTTCTCATAAGAGGAACAATTTTTATTTCGAAACTACTTGCCATTCTTAAAGCACCTGAAATGTACATTGCCTCTGCTGCAGCTCCAACACCTTTACTAGCAGCATCACCTATAGCAATACCGAGACGTTCATTTTCTTTACCTGCTTCTATGTAATCAAAAAAATCTCCACCCACTATTTCTGCAGGTTTTGTGACGCCATATATTTCATAATTTCCGAATTGAATCTCGTGTTCCGGTAATATACTTTTTTGCAGCTTTCGGGCTTCATCGATGTTTGCTTTGAGATGAGACGCACTTTTTGAATAACGCCATTCCTTTATTTGAGAAGTAAGAGTAGTAGCAATTATGTTGAGAGCAAGTCTTAAATTTTCATCAATATTATCGCTGTTTAAAGCCAGGATATATTCATAGTACCGGATATCATCTATTTTTTTCTTTGAACCAACACCAGATGCAGAGTACCTGAATATTCCTTTTTCTCTCAATACTTCATTTGTTTCATTTCCTAAAATCGTTCTTTCCTGAACAAGATGACTGAAGATTGGATTCTCTTTTACTTTTAATTCGAATGCCTGATTTAGTTTTTCAAAATTTCCAGTCTGATAAAGAATTTTATACGATTTTTTTTCTTCATTCAAACGCCAGATTCTACCACCTGTAATTTTTATATCCTCATTTTCAACAATCTGATCTATTACTTTGATGAGCAGTTCTTTTTCCGTTGAAAACTCTCTTGAGGCAATAGTTTCTACGAGCTTGTGTAATTTTTTTTGATCCAAGTTTTTCCTGCCTAAAAAATTATTCCGTATAAAAATCGATCATTCGTTGTAATGCCCTTTTACAAACAGGGCAAAAGTTATTGTAACTTATCGATTTCATCGTACATTCTTCATAAGGTCTGAAAACACCTTTTGCTACATAACCGCCACCTTCAAACACACCAACTTTATCTTTGTACTCAGGCGTATCGGGTGTTGGAATTGGTGTGTCATTTTCTACAAGATCTTTCCATTTAGAATCGAAATCAACTAACGTAGTAATATTCGGATCCAACGGTTCAATATCAGTTGGATAAAAATCCTGGTAGGCAACATCTGAAGTATAGTATTCGTCTGCAAGAGAGCCAAAACCATGACCAAATTCATGAACAATAATATATTCAACAAACCTGCAATCTATTGCACAAACAGAATAATGATTGTAAATAGATCCGCCGCCGTATTTTATTGTATTTACTAAAATATAGATTTGATCATACGGCGCATAAGATGCAACATCTCTGAGAACTTTATTATCTGCGGTCATCAGGTATCTATCAAGATCGAATGTATAAAACGTTGTATTTACCAAAGTATTTTTCCAGATATCATTTGCCGGAATATCTGTTCCTGATTCCTCTGAAGGTGCAATGATTCCGCGAATATTAAACTTATCTTTATTTTCCTTATAAGGAGAACAACCGAAAAGAGATTCGGCAAATTTGTCGCAATCTTTTTTAAATTTATCCATTTCGTCTTCAGTATAACCTTCAGGAATAAGTACGATATCTACACATGTTGCAGGGTTACCGGAAATCACCACATCAAAATTGCTGTACTTTTTACTTCGTTCTGTTTTTATAAAATAGTTATTGGGATTTACCAGGTAAGCAAATTTTTTCACAGGTTCGTTCTTTCTGTTCCTGTCGTAAAATTCAACTCTTACCGTGTTTTTAGGATACGGAAACACAACGGTTTCGCTAAAAGATTTAACTGTCTGCTTTGCTTCTTCTGTTGTCTGCCACTCACCGAACAAAGTTGAGTATGTTCTTGAATAAATCAATTTATTGCTTGTTGTATCAATCACTCTGAACATATATTTACCGTAATTAAACCTGTCTATCAAATTTACTTTTGAACCACCCCAGTATGGTTCTTCTATTAATTCATCAAATGAATATGAATCACTTTCTTTATTGCCGGTGTGATAATAATCCAGGCGAAGAGTTTTATCGTAAAAGTAATCATCAAAATTTATCTGAGCCGAAATAAAATTTGTAATAAGGACAGAAACAAAAATTGATATTGATAGATTTCGCATATTAATCCTGCATATAAAGGAGAATTATCATTTAGAAATGAATTAACTTTTTATCGGTAATTTTCTCGAGCCGGGTTTTACTAATTCCAAACCGTTTTTGCATAACGGACATTCTTCAGGCGAGTATGATACGGCTTCCAGTTTGATTGTGCTTAACTGGGGAACTCCAAAATCAACTCTTCCATTGCTTCTGTCTACAATAAATCCAACTCCGGCAACTTCAGCATCGCAGGCTTTTACAATATCCATAACTTCGAAAACAGAACCACCTGTTGTTACTACATCTTCACAAACCAAAATTCTCTCACCTTCTTTAATAGAAAAGCCTCTCCTTAAAGTGAGTTTTTTATCCTCGCGTTCAGCAAAGATAAATCTTTTATTTATCTGCTTTGCAACTTCATGCCCAACAATAATTCCACCGATAGCCGGAGCAATAACAGCATCAATATTCTTATCACAGAATTCATCGGCAATTATTGAACATAATTCTTCAGCATAATCAGGATGCTGCAATATTTTAGCACATTGAAAATATACTTCGCTGTGTCTGCCTGAAGTTAAAAGGAAATGACCGTGAAGTAATGCATCGGTCTCGTGAAAAGTTCTTAATATGTCTACATCATTCCAGCTCATTAAGAAATCCCTCCATTTCGTTTGCGGCGTGTGTATCGCCCTGCTCTTTTGCAGCTTTGATTCCTTTCCTGTAAAAATCAGCAGCTTCATTAAAACTGTTTAGCTTTTCTTTTATTTGTGCAAGTTGCATATATGCCGGTACATAACCAGTATTTGATTGTAATATTGACATCAGATATTCTTCTGCTGTTTCATAGTTTTCCGAAGAGATATACTCAAGTGCAATCCCGTAAGCAACAAATTCATCCTTCGGATCTTTTTCATAAAGCTCAAGAAGAGATTTAAGTCTATCTTCCATTGCTTAATTTCTCGATTCTGTGTGCAAGAATGAAATCTTTTTCCGTAACACCACCTTCACTGTGAGTGGATATTGTTATCTTAACTTTATTCCACGAATGAATAAAAATATCCGGATGATGGTTCAACATTTCAGCAGCTTCACCAATTTTATTTACAAAATCCAGTGCATCTTTAAAATTATTCAACTCATATTCTTTACAAATTTGTTCATCTTTAAAGTTCCATCCTTCAAGTTCGTCAAGCTTTGAATTTATTTTTTCAGGTGATAATACAGCCATAATTACCTCAATTTTGGATATTTAAAGATGTGTAAATTTAAAGAAAAAAAAGCGTATTTATAAAATACGCTTTTTTAACTTCGAAAAAATGAAGAAGAAATTAATTTGTATCGGATTTTTCCGTTTCCAAAGATTCATCGTAAAAGACTAATTCCTCAGCATTTTCTGCATGTTTGGCAATTATCTTTGTGCCTTCCTTAAATGAACCTCTTAGTATTTCTTCAGCAAGAGGATCCTCAACATATTTTTGGATAGCTCGTTTTAAAGGTCTCGCACCGTATTTCTCATCAAAACCTTTATCGACGAGGAATTCTTTTGCTGTGTCATCAAGAACAAGATCCAGCTTGTTTTCTTCAAGATTCTTGAAAAGACCTTTAAGCTCGATCTCTATGATTTGCTTAATATCTTCTCTTGCAAGTTTACGGAAAACAATCGTATCATCAATCCTGTTTAAGAATTCAGGATTGAAAAGTTTCTTCATTGCATCTTCAACTGTGTCTTTCAGATGTGCATGCCTGTCCATTTCCTTTTCTTCGTCACTAAATCCAAACGAGCTTATATTTTTTATATCTCTCGTTCCAATATTCGACGTCATAATGATAATCGTATTCCTGAAATCGACTTTTCTTCCAAGACTATCGGTAAGTAAACCGTCATCAAGTACCTGTAGAAGAATACTGAAAATATCGGGATGTGCTTTTTCGATCTCATCAAAAAGTACAACGGAATATGGTTTCCTCCTTACCTTCTCTGTTAGCTGTCCGCCTTCTTCGTATCCTACGTATCCGGGAGGAGCACCAACTAATCTAGAAAGGGAGAATTTTTCCATATACTCACTCATATCGATTCTAACAAGTGAATCTTCAGAATCAAAAAGATACCTTGCAAGAGCTTTACATAACTCTGTTTTACCAACACCGGTTGGACCTAAGAATATAAAACTTCCTATTGGTCTGTTAGGATTTTTTAATCCCGCTCTCGTTCTTCTTATCGCCTTTGTAAGCTTGGATATTGCTTCATCCTGACCGACAATTTGCTCTTTGAGAGCGAGATCCATTTTCAACAGTTTTTCAGATTCTGTTTGAGCAATACGGTTAACAGGAATTCCGGTCATCATCGCTACAACAGTAGCAATATCATCTTCCGTAACATCATGAACAATGTCACGTGTTTTGGCATCCCATTCACGTTTTGCAGTATCAAGATCAGACTGCAAATTACGCTCTTTATCACGTAATTTTGCAGCTTCTTCGTAGTCTTGTCTTTTAACCACAGCAGCTTTTTCCTGCCTTACATCTTCGATTTGCTCTTCAAGTTCTAGCACCTCCTGCGGTACTTCAAAATTACCCATATGAACTCTTGAACCTGCTTCATCAAGTACATCTATTGCTTTATCCGGTAAGTGCCTGTCCGTAACATAACGATTACTAAGTTTTACCGCCGAATCAACTGCGCTTTTTGAATATCTTACGTGATGATGTTCTTCATATTTGAATTTGATTTTTTCTAGTATTTCGATTGTTTCTTCGTAACTCGGTGGATCGACCATTACCTTCTGAAATCGTCTGTCAAGCGCGCCGTCTGTCTCGACATACTTTCTGTATTCATCCAATGTAGTAGCACCAATACATTGAATATCTCCACGTGATAATGCCGGCTTAAACATGTTTGAAGCATCAAGAGAACCGGAAGCACCACCAGCTCCAACAATAGTATGCAACTCATCTATAAATAGAATTACATCTTTTGCTTTTTCAAGTTCGTTCATCAATGCTTTCATTCTCTCTTCAAACTGCCCCCTGTATTTTGTTCCTGCAACCAGACCTGCAAGATCAAGAGTTACTACTCTTTTTTCCTGTAAAATTCTTGGTACTTTCTTTTGGACAATCCTTAATGCAAGACCTTCCGCAATAGCTGTTTTACCTACACCGGGTTCACCGATCAAAACCGGATTATTTTTCTTTCTCCGGCTTAAAATCTGGGCAACCCTTTCAATTTCTTTTTCCCTTCCAACGACGGGATCGAGCTTGTCCTCAGTAGCAAGTTTTGTTAAATCCCTTCCAAAATTGTCTAAAACAGGGGTTTTTGTCTTTTCAGTTTTTTTATCTTTTGCAATTGTTCTACTGGAACTATCCCTGGAACCTTTACTACTTAACATATCATTCAACTCTGAACGTGCCGTATCATAAGTAACATTAAACTGATGTAAAATTTGTGTGGCTATATTATCTTCATCTCTTAATAATGAAAGCAGAAGATGTTCTGTACCGATAACATCAGCCTTATAAATTTTTGATTCTATCTGTGTAATCTTTAATACTTTTTCAGCTTGTTTGGTCAACGGAATATTACCAATCGTTAAAGTTCCACCTGAAGTTCTGACAGTATCTTCAATTGCTTTTTTAAGCTTCATAAGATCGCAATCAAGGTTACGTAATATCCGAACCGCTACACCCTGTCCCTCACGGATAATACCGAGTAAAAGATGTTCGGTACCAATATAATCATGTCCTAATCTAAGCGCTTCTTCACGACTTAACCTTATTACGTCCTGTAATCTATCAGAAAAATTTCCGTCCATTATATTTCCTTAATGCGTTTTAGTGATTTTTAATAAGGTAGTTTCTACCAATGTTGCTATATTATACAAAAATGAAAGAATATCCTAATAGCTGTGAGACAGATGATCACCCTTATTTGTGATAAATATCATTTATTGCCGTCTTAAAAATAAACAAAATAAATGCCAATAGAAGTATAAAAAATTAGTTCGCGAATCATAATTAAAGCATTTTCAATTCTCCCAATTCCGAAAAAGATACGATATTTATTACCATAGCTCAGAATGATAAGTTTCCTGCCAAAATAACATTATGAGTTCTTTGGAGTATATTCGAATTTTTCGAAATAGTCTTTAGAATAAGCTATATTTGAACACTTATTTATACTCAAATAATTATCGGAGAAAATTATGGAAGCTATGACCGGATTATCCCTCGTTATCATTATTGCAATATTCTTATTTATTATCCTATTCCTTTACTTTATTCCTGTACGATTGTACATCGCGGCAATTGCATCGGGTGTAAAAATCAAGATTTTTCAGGATTTGATTGGAATGCGCCTTCGTCGTGTTCCACCAACCGTTATTGTTAATAGCATGATTACAGCAACAAAAGCAGGACTCGAAGTTCAGCAAGGGAAACTTGAAGCACATTATCTTGCCGGCGGAAATGTAATTAAAGTGGTCCAGGCTCTTATCTCAGCAGATAAGGCGAATCTCGGTTTAACTTTCGAGCGAGCTGCAGCAATAGATCTTGCAGGAAGAGATGTTCTTGATGCAGTAAAAATGTCCGTTTTGCCGAAAGTAATTGAAACCCCATTAGTAGCAGCAGTTGCAAAAGACGGTATTCAGTTGAAAGCAATCGCAAGGGTAACTGTTAGAACCAATATCGAAAGACTTGTTGGTGGTGCCGGCGAAGCAACAGTTCTTGCAAGAGTGGGTGAAGGAATAGTTTCCACGATAGGCTCGAGCGGAACTCATAAAGAAGTGCTGGAAAATCCCGATAGAATATCCAAAAGTGTTTTAGCAAAAGGGTTGGATTCAGGTACGGCATTTGAAATTCTTTCAATCGATATAGCTGATGTCGATATAGGACAAAACATCGGGGCAATTCTTCAGACAGATCAGGCAGAAGCTGATCTTAAAGTTGCAAGAGCAAAAGCTGAAGAGAGACGTGCAGCGGCTGTTGCGAGCGAACAGGAAAATATTGCCGAGGTAGCAAAACAAAGAGCAAGAGTTGTTGAAGCCGAAGCTGAAATTCCTAAAGCTATTTCAGAAGCATTCAGATCCGGAAATCTGGGGATAATGGATTATTACAATCTGAGGAACATTCAAGCCGATACTCAAATGCGGGAAACGATAGGTAAACCGGAAGATAAGAAAAAGGGCGATAATGGATAATTTCTTTGAAATATTTATATACATATTAATAATTGCAATCTTTCTTAGTTCACTTTTTAGAAAGAAAAAAGTGCCACCAAAAGGACCTGCCGATGATTTACATCAAAGACCGGGACCGGATAATCGTCCCGTAACAAGAACAGAAACTTCTACTAAACAGCAGACAGGTGATGTTGAATTCGATTTGTTTAAAGAATTCGAAAACCTCTTTAATGCTGAGGAAGCCAAACAGAAACCACGGCAGAAGGAACAACTTACAACTTTTCAGGAGGTTCAGGAAACGAGAGAAGATTATATTCGTGTTCCTGAAAAAAGCTTCCATGAACAAACTGCTTCCGAGCATTCGTCTGTTGATAAGTGGGAAAGAAAGAAAAAGGAAATCGAGCAAAGAAAAAGAGCAATCGATATTAAAATTGAAAAAGAAGCAACAGAGTTTGAAAAGTATTTACACAAGGAAACGAAAACGGGGAAAAATGTGTTAAGCTCATTCAGTAAAAAATTTAAAGATCCATCTTCACTTCGTGAATACGTGATCTTTGCAGAAATACTGGGAAAACCCAAAGCACTGAAAAGATGGAACATAAGAAGTATAAGCTAAAAAGAATTCATTCCCAGAAACTATTTAAGCCTGTTGATGAATCGAAGTTTGCGATAAACTATCAACAGGAGCTTAATCCTTCCCAGCACGAAGCCGTCGCATCGGTTAATGGTGCTTACCTGATTATTGCCGGTGCGGGCACGGGTAAAACAAGAACTCTAGTTTTCCGTGTTGCACGACTTATCGAACTTGGCTACGATCCGCATTCAATTCTTCTGTTAACCTTTACCCGCAAAGCGGCAAACGAAATGATGAAACGAGCATCTTTACTGCTCGATGAACGTTGTTCAAAAATTCGCGGCGGAACATTTCATTCATTTGCAAATCTTACCCTGAGAAAATATGCGAAAGCAATCGGTCTTAATCCTGCTTTTACAATTCTCGATCAGGGAGACAGTGCAGATATCATTAATCTTATCCGATCGCAGGAAGGTTTTATAACCGGCGAGAAAAAAAGGTTTCCGAAAAAAGATACTCTCAACAAAATTTTTAGTTTAAGTGTAAACACCAACAAAAAAATTGAGGAAATAATTGCCGAAGATTATCCTCACTTTCTTCCTTTGTTAGAAAAAATCCTTGGTATTCAAAAAGTTTATGTGGCTTATAAACGAAAAAATAATCTTCTAGATTACGATGATCTTCTTATTTATTTAAGAGATTTTTTGTTGGGCAGTTCGCCCGCGGTAAAATCACTTCTATCTTCAATTAACTTTGTTATGGTGGATGAATACCAGGATACAAATTATCTTCAGGCGGAGATTGTAAAAGGACTCGCCCAACATAATGGAAATGTGATGGTTGTTGGTGATGACGCACAATCGATTTATTCTTTCCGTGGCGCGAACTTCAGAAACATCATGGATTTCCCAAAATTCTTTAATAACGTTCAGATAATAAAGATTGAGGAAAATTACCGCAGCGTTCAAACTGTGCTTGATTTTGCAAACCAGATTTACGATGGTGCAATTGAAAAATATACGAAGGTACTTTACACACGAAGAAAAGGTGGGGCTTTGCCTTATATCGTTGCTACAGCCAATGAAAATATGCAATCGAAATTTATTGTTGAAAAGATACTGGAATTAAGAGAAGAAGGTGTTCCACTCAATGATCTTGCAGTACTTTTCCGTTCTTCTTTCTTTTCGTTTGATCTCGAAATTGAGCTTGCAAAAGCAAATATCCCCTTTCAGAAATTCGGCGGGATGAAGTTTGTAGAAACTGCACACATTAAAGATGTATTGGCTTTCTTAAGAATTGCTTCTAATCCACAGGATATAATAAGCTGGTACAGAGTGTTGCTCCTTCACGAAGGAGTAGGACCAAAAACCGCACAACGAATTCTTGATGAACTTGCTACTGCAAGAATCAGGATTGATACAAATCCAAAACAAAGTAAAACAAGAACAGTTCAGAATAAAAATCTTATCGATTTATTTGTTCTTCTATACAAATTGCACACAATCAATATGCCACCGACAGAAAAAGTGCAGATGGTTTACGATTATTATTATCCAATTTTCAAAGATCATTACGATGATTTTAATAAAAGAAACAAGGACCTCGAAATCTTCTTAAACATAAGTGAAAACTACCGTTCTCTTGATTCTCTGCTTGCGGATATGGCAATCGAACCGGTGATAGATAGCATGATAGATATGGGAGAAACAGATAATGAAGATGAATTCGTAACTCTTTCAACCATTCACTCTGCAAAAGGATTGGAATGGCATTCGGTGTTTATTATTCATGCAATCGATGGTTACTTTCCTTCTGTAAGATCATCGGAAAAAATAGAAACACTTGAAGAAGAAAGAAGGCTGATGTATGTGGCTTCAACAAGAGCCAAACAAAATTTGTTCGTAACTTATCCCATGAATATGTATGATCGTGAAGCAGGGACAACTTATTCAAAACCATCACGGTTTATTTCTGATATCTCTCCTGATAAAGCTGAAGGCTGGCTTGTGGAAGATGAGTTTTGATTAGGATATAAACAGCCCACAATCTAAGTTGTGGGCTACCAAATATTAATAAAGACTAACTTCCTTAACATCATTCGCATTAAATTCAGGGATTAACAGCAAATCTTTTTCTCGGTCAATTGTAATATCTGCAGGTGACGTGAATGCGCTATCTATTACAGTTGACTTATTCTGTTTATCCACCCTGAAAATTTTTCCACCATCCCAATCGCTGTAATACAAAAATCCACGGCTATCAAAAGCGAGGCCATCGCCCATTTTTCCGCTATGATCTATAATTTCCAGTTCCTTTCCATTTGCACTTATTTTCAGGAGTTTGCCTGTACTCAAGTCAACAATAAAAAGATTATTGTCTTGATCGAACAGAAGTCCGTTTGGCGAATGTATTTCCGGTGTAGTTATATAATCGATAAAGGTTGAAACATTTCCTCTAGGTGTAATTTTGTATACTGCTCCATCGGTACTATCGAACACACCGGATTCGGAAACAAACAGGTTACCGTTATTATCAAATGCAAGATCGTTCAAAAATATCGGGACTGATGGGAAGGCAGTTGAATCTACAAAAACACTTACTTCGCCGTTGGAATTTACCTTTAGTATCTGGTTTTTATCAGCTGCATAAACAATTCCATCTTTAAATTCTAAACCTTTGGGATCGTTCATTCCAGTTGCAAATGTAGTTATTGTCCCACCATCGATTCTACTGATTGTACCGTCACCATCAACACCGAATCCACCGATGTTAGATACATAATAAATTCCTCCGGGAGTTGCCAGAACGCTTTCTGGAGTCTGGAATGGCTTTAAAGTATCTACCAATTTGGGATTAAGTTTTTTCTGTGCGCACCCGAAAAAAAGAACGGGTAATAAAAGCACCAATAATATTTTTTTCATTTCTCTCCTCGTGATTTGATGAAACTAATATGCTCAACATTACATAAGCTTACAGATAATTTCAAGGTTATTAATTTTTTATTATCTCTGGCTTGAGAATATGAGATATAATAAAAATAATTAATGAATTATGGTATAAATAAGAATAACTCTAAACTGGTTCAACAGGGTTTGATCAGTTTATTCCGACTCCGGCACCTAAGTAAATCTGGAAATATTGCGGATGAATTTTCTCAGAATCTTCCTGTCCTAACTGCTGCGGAACAGAAAAAGTTTTCAAGTATCGTACTCCACCATCGATCATAAACTTGTTTGAAAAATTCAGATCAAGACCGAGTGTGATATCATATCCGAAAACCACGTGACCTTCGCTATCCAGGTTTTGCCTGATTTCATTGTCGCCGTAATCATCCGGAATTACAAGATCGGTTGAAATGTTGTAGTATATCAAAGCCAGGTTTATTCCGGCATGCGGTCTTAAAAAACCATTACCATGTCCGCCAACCTGTGCCCCGATGTAAAGTCTCATATAGTTCTGATCAGTATTTTGCTCAACTAATAATCCAGTATATGGTTCACGTAAATCAATAGATTTCGAAAGAAGATTAATGAATTCAAATCCGGCTGTACCAGCCAGAATATTTGCTAGTTTAGGAGTGGGTATTACAATATGGAGTCCTAAACCAAATCCCGGGCGGCTGTAATTTTTTGCATCTTTACCATCCGGTACCATATAAATCCCATAAAGACCCACCTTTCCTCCGGCATTTGTTTTTGAGAAGCCTGTAAATATTAAGAAGCAAAGAATTGTAATTAAAATTACTTTACTAAAAGTAAATTGTTTCACAACAACCTCACTAAAATTACTTTGTCAATAATATTTAACATTAATACGAACACTTTCATCTCTCCCTTTATCATCAAGACAGGTGATCTTCAATTTATCTCTACCAGGTTTAAGAAAAACTTTATCACCGGGTTTACATTTTTTATAGAACTTATCATTCACGTACCAGTATTGAAATTTTGCTTTGCTATCCGAAGCAGCAAGAAGCATAATTTCCTGTCCTGAATTTTCCTCAAGCAGGTATTCATAATCTTCGGAGGGCGATAAAATCCTGGGTCCATCAGCAGTAAATTTTGCCTGGCATTTGGGGTTGTGCGGTGGGGGTTTTATAAAGTTATAATTGTTTTCAGTATACCATACCGTAAGTTCAGGATCGTAAACCGGGTAAACTACTTTTTTATAACCGTTTGAAGGAAGACACTCCGTACAATACTGAACAGTCTCCTTCAGATTTACGTAAACCGGTTGATGAATATTACAAATTGTATTATTCGAACTCTTCTTTATTGCATAATCTGTAACCAGTTTGCTGCAATATTTATTCGGAAGTAAACCAGACTCAGCACAAACCTTTCTTTTGATAATGTCTTCAGGCTTGCTGAACCACTTTTTTTCCGGTTTATAATCTATTGAATTAAAGAGATCGAACAACAAAGGAACTGCTATCTCCGCACCGGATAAATAAGGCGAACCTTTCCCATCAAAATTTCCCATCCAAACGCCGATTGTGTAATCAGGATTAAAGCCGATTGCCCACGCATCACGTTTCCCGTAAGATGTTCCCGTTTTCCATGCAAACTTAGGAAGCTGTGAATAGTTTGAAAGATCAGCAATATCGTTTCGATTAAAACCGGAAAGAATTTCTGCAATTAAGTATGAAGAAGCTTTTGAGAAAACCTGGACTTTGCTTTTATCTTCAAGATCATCTTTGGTATAAGCTAAAGGATGTAATTCACCATTTCTCGCAAAAGCTGAAAACATTCTCGTTAATTCCTCGAGTGTAACACCGCAGCCGCCTAATATCAGAGAAAGACCAAGTTCTTTTTTATGATCAGAGATTTCACTGAAACCGTTTTTTTCAAGAAGATTAATAAAATTTTCCAAACGTATTTCCTGAAGCAACCTGACTGCAGGAATGTTTAACGAATTTCTAAGCGCAAACTCTGTTGTTACATTTCCATAAAACTTTAAATCATAATTTTCCGGTTCATAACCGTGAAAGTCTGTTGGAATGTCAAGCAGTCTTGTTTTTGGTGTAATGGTTCCCTCATCAAAAGCATAAGCGTACAATGGAGCTTTTAACGTTGAGCCGGGTGACCTAACAGCGACAACACCATTAACCTGACCAGAAGAAACTGCATCATAAAAATCCGCAGAGCCGCAGTAACCGACAACTGAAGAATTCTTATTATCGATAATCAGAACTGCCCCGTTTGTTACTCCTTTTGGATTGACTCTTTGAACGTGATTGTACAATAAATTCTCTGCTGTTTTCTGAATCCGTAGATTTAAATTCGTTTTGATTACATCACCGTTTGAGTGTTCTTTTATATAATATGAAAAATGCGGCGCTAAAACCGGAACAGCATACCTGTTAAACTCAACAGGTTCCTCAAGTGCATCATCAAGATTTTTTTCAGAGAAGGTATGATTCTCTTTAAAGTAATTAATCCAGTAATCTCTTGCGACTTTTACATCTTCATTGTTTTGATCGAGTCTTCTGGAATTTGGATCGTTTGGAATTGAAGCAAGAAGAATTGCCTGTGCAAGACTTAACTGCTTCGGTGGTTTATTAAAATAAATATATGATGCAGATTCAACTCCTTCTATGTTTCCACCAAATGGAAGTAAGCTCAAATAAATTTCGAGTATTTCCTTTTTTGAATAATGAAGCTCGAGCTGAACCGCACGAAACATTTCAAGTATTTTATTCAGGTAAGTTCTTTCTTTTGGCTCGAGCAGTCGTACAACCTGCATTGAAATTGTTGAAGCACCGGAAACTCTTTTTCCACTAATAATATTTGAATAAAGTGCACGTACAATCGAAACAGGATTTATGCCTATATGCCAGTAAAACCAGCTATCTTCCTTTTCAATAATCGCTTTTACTAGTTCAGGTGAAACGTTATCAATGTTTGTTTTCATTCGCCATTTATCATCAGCAGTAAGGTAAGCTGTAAGAAGAGTTCCATCGTTTGATAATATTTGTTCCGAGTATTGTTTCAGGTTTGGAAGAGGAAATAATAAATCCAGAAATATTCCGAGCACAAAAATTGTAAGTACAACCTTTGTGGTTTTAGAGTGAATGTATTTTTTAAATTTCTCTTTCATTACTTTTTTATCAGTTTATAAGTCATTCCGGCGAATGAAATGAGTCCGGAATCTAACCGGTTAATTCATCATACAAATCTTTGAATTCAGGATTTGTTCTGGAAATAAGTTCTATTTTTTCCTTCCTGCTTAAATTTTTAATTTGCTTTTCTCTTATTATTGCAAGTCTTGGTTCTTTAAAGAATTCATAATAAACTAATTTGTTTAATTTATATCTTGATGTAAATGAATTTGGAATAAGATTGTTTTTATGTTCATACACCCGTCTTATTAAATTGTTTGTCATTCCTGTATAAAGTGTCGGCCGATTATTTGCCATGATATAAACCGCAAATAGCTTTTCATTCATAATAATTCATATAATCCATTTACATTCAACATAGTTAACGTCAGATTCTCAACTCACTTTGTTCGTGAGAATGACGTTCAGATTCCCGACGCGCTTCGCTTGCGGGAATGACACTGAAAGAATGCTGTCATTCCGGCGAATGAAATGAGTCCGGAATCTGACGAGTTGAGGCTTGATCAACATCAAACTCCGAAGAAAAGGTCAGATTCCCAATTCGCCTCCTGCGTCGGTTCACGGGAATGACCTCATAAAACAATTTTTCTATTCACCCAACCTTGGAAGAATTTTGATTACTCCTGCACCATTGTATGAATGAAACTCCTGGTCGTACATTGCTTCTGCACCGATTACAGGTAACTGATAGGTTCCTTGGTTTACGACCCTCAGCAAATAATAGAACTCACGATTTCTGTTTCTATCTAAGTTTGTAAACAACAACAACCTGTCGTCCCTTATATCCATATACTGAACATTGATCGGGTATTGTGGTTTCCAGTTTAAATCTGTTGCTGCATTCAGTCTTGGATTTTCGATTTCAACTCCAGCAGGAATCATATCTGTAATAACGACATTCTCTGCCGACCGTTCCATTCCCGCTAACGAAATCTTACATACCAGCAATTCACCCTGATAAAATGTATTGTCAACAATTTTTCTACCGGTTTTATAGCTGTAAAATTCTCTTCTTACCCTAACATTAGAATCTTCTTCCTTCACTTTTTCATTTAGCTTTATTCCTTCCGCACTCCAGAAGTAATAAACATTGCCTTTACCGGAAGATTTAAGTTTTATTTTTCCACCGTTCAGTTTTTCATCAGCGATGGTAAGATCCTTGCCAGTAAATTTATCTAATGATGTATTATTCACCGAAATGTCTATCGTTACATCTGTATTAGCATTTATACTTGCAGCTTTACCAAGAGCCAGAAATGCAAACGAACGTTCCTGGGTTGAGTACATCCTGTCCGCGTTCTGAGATAAATATTTTATTATATAAGGTATCTGATTACTCGTCGGTTCTACCTGAAGAAGAACATTCAGCATTATTGCATTTGCCCGAATATCGGAATCAAAACAGCCGCCGGTTAATCGTAGAGGTTTAATCGGTTCGTATGCATTCGGAACTATTTCATAATAAGCGTTCCATCTTCCCATTAAAGCATAAGCACCTGCAAGCAGGTAACGTGAATCTTCGGAGAGCAAATGCGGTCTCGCTTTGTAATAATTCATTGTTGAGATATCACCTTTGTTAGCCATTGCCAGAACGTAAAGCGAATAAAGAATTTCTTTGTTTGCTATTTTCCGAACAGTTCTTCCCGTTCCAGTATAATAATAATAATCGTATGTGCTGTGTGCTTTTGCTTTGCCGGAAATGTATGAAAGAAGCTTATTCAAAACACTTTCGGAAACATCATAGCCAGCTTTCTTAGCCTCGAAAAGAAAATGAGCAGCGTAAACGGAACCCCACCAGTTAGAGTATGTTCCGCCTTGCCAGTAAGCCATCGAACCATCATATAACTGCATCGATTCTATTTTCCTTATTCCTTCTTTTACATAGTAAACCGGGTTGGTAGTTTTATAATATTCCGGCGCAACAAGCTTTGCCAACTCTTCAAAATATAATTGTGGGAATAATTTGGATACGGTTTGCTCGATACAGCCGTAAGGATAGCCGACAAGATATTTCAACTGTTTGGCGAAACGAACCGCAGGAAATTTACTTATCGTAAGAGTAGTCTTAACTGTTCCTTTCATAAAGTTTGAAGGAATCTGAACATCAATTTCTTTCCCCCCTGAGATTATTCCCGAACCCGTTTCAACAAGTAGCGGAGATATCGGACGTACGCCGATTTCAGTTTCTTCTTTTACTTTTGCAGCACCGGATGTTTCGATAATTATTTTTCCAACACCTGTTTCCGAACCCGATGCAATTTTAAATGTTACTCTTCCTGTTGCACCCGGATTTATTTGCAGCGACTGTGTTTTTGATGAAGTAATTTTCAATGGTCCGTCAACTTTTAAGGTTACATCAACATTCGCCTTTGAATTCATCGAGTTGATTATCGATACAGGAGTTACAAGAGAATCGTTTGTTGAAAGGAATCTTGGGATTTGTGGCTGAATGATCAGATCGTCTGCAACTTTTATATGTTCTTCTGCTGCACCGAACTTTTCTCCCGTGTAAGCTACAGCCATTAAACGAACATCACCATTGAACTGTGGTATACTTAATTTTATTTTAACTACACCATCGCCGTCTGTTTTTTTGATTCCGCTCCACACCGAAAGAAGATTAAACCTTTTTGCAATAACAGGAGTTGTTCGTTTTTTTAATTGCTCTTCCATATCACCGCCGCCGGGAGAAGAACTTGATGAAACAATTTCAGGAAGCAGCAGTTTGTAAAGATCGTAACTGTTTACCTTCAGCGGACGTTTTGCATACATAAATTTGTATGGATCAGGAGTTTGAAAATTCTTTATCTGCAAAATTCCTTCGTCAACTGCAGCAAGTGTAATGTAAATATTTCTCTGCGGTTCTGTTTTGATAACTATTTCCTGTGTTGTCCTCGGTTTTATTTTCTTAGGCGCAGTGATAGTTACAGGCAGCCGGTTTTCTTTTTTTACAACCTTTAAAGAAGCAAATCCATGACCAACAAGGAAAGGAGTATGGTTGTTACGATCATGTTTTTTAAAGAGCGTTGCAGTAACATAAATATTCGGCATATAATCATTAAGCAATGGAATTTTCATCTCTGCAGACCTGCTGTCAACATTTATATATCGATAATCCTGAACGCCATTTCTTTCAAGAGTTACAAGCATTTTACCTGAGAAAGGACAGGTGAAAAGAACTTTTGCTTCATCTCCCGGTTCGTATTCTTTTTTATCGAAAACGATCTCTACTCTTCCTTCCTTATCAACTTCAAACGAGGACGCAGTTGAAGTTCCCCAGCCGTAAGCATAAAATGTTTTACTTACATAATCGCTGCTTCCCTGTTTTGAAATCCTGAGTTCATATCTGCCTGATCTTGAAACTGAAAATGAAAAGGTTGTTTCACCATTTATTTCAATACTTTTACTCCATTCATCTATTGGTTTTTGTTCAGATGCATAATAATACTGACCGTTTCGATCTTTTTTCAAAACGGTTTGCCATTCGAAGCGAACAAGCTTTGCCGCAGCTTTGAAATTATTGATCGGTTTATCATCGGGATTAACAGTTACAAACTGAAATTCCAATTTATCATTTGTGCCGAAGTAGTAGCCCGGTGCTTTTATTCCTATAAAATAATCCTTTGGAAATACATCGAAGCTGACATTACGCGTTATTGTTCTTCCGGTTAGATCAAAAACGCTTACATAAGCTGTTCCTGTTATTACACCGCCGCTTACAACATCTTTAGGAATATCATATTCAATCGTTGCCTGTCCCTTTGAATCTAATGTCCCATCCAGCATCGTATTGTCTATCGTAGGATTTTTAATTGAAGATCTAGTAAAATCAAAACGGGGATATTTTTTACTATAATAAGATCTGTGCTGCAGTTGAATATCTGTTTCCCATTTTAAGTCCGCTGCTTTCGCACCGAAAAGAAATTCCGCATCAACGCTGATTGAAACATGATCACCGGGTTTGGCGGTTTCCTTATCGCTTTTTAGAGTGAGACGGATTTTATCAGGAACAAATTCTTCAACACTAAAGCTGTAAGTTCCGATAAGCTGTTTACTGCCGGTGTAAACCTGGGCTACATAACCGCCCGTTTGCGCATATTGCGGAAGCTGAAATGAAATTTCAAACGAACCTTCTTCATTTAGATCTTTTTTATATTCATCGAATGTCTTTCCTGTTGGAGTGATTACTTTGATCAGAACAGGAATATCTTTAACAATTTTTATTTTATCGTTACGAACAATTCCCGAAAGATCAACCTGCTCGCCGGGACGATAAAGATTACGCGGCATATACAGAAATGTGTTAAAGTCCGCTGCATACTGTGTGATTCCGCCAACATCGAACCTAGAGGTTTCTATCATCGATTCATGCAAATCGATGTAATTGAAATCTTTATCAGTCTCTGCAGTTATCAGACGCGGATAAAATCCTTCCGTCTTCTTTTTTACATCTTTGAACCTTATGATTCCTTCTCTATCTGTTTTACCGCTTAGTATAATCTGATTGTTCGAGGAGATAACAGATATTTCTACCCCTTCAACGGGATCGGTTGTGGCGATGGAATTAACAAAAACAATTATTTCATCACCGGAAGATTTTGCAATGATGCCAAGATTGGAAAGTGCAACCATCTTGGAATCGCTAATCCATCTCTTCTCTTCAGAACGAACCGACACCACGTAGATGCCCATATATTTTCCATCGATGGCTTTGGAAAGATTTACTGTGAAAGAGTTAAGCCAATTATTTGAACTGCCGAATTTTTTCTTTTCCGTGTAAAGAGATTTTCCGTAATCACCGACATGATATTCCGAGTTGTATCCGTAATAATAATCGTCATAATAAGAGTAGCTGTAACGGTTTAAGAAATGAAGCAAGTTGTTTTTAAAAACACGTGAGACTTCAATTTCCGCTTCGTTTATGTTTACTGCATTAACCTCAAGATTTTCCTCGCCTCCGAGCATAAGGTACTTGCCCTTTTTATCCGCAAAATTTATCGAGGGTTTAACGTTTACCATCGAAACCTTTTGCTGGTAATCGAATTCAAGCTCACCGCCGTATAAACCGGGCAAGCCTTTTTTAATAAGAAGATCAACGGTTTGAACGTTGTCGAGATCAGTTTCTATTCTGAATTGATTGTCATTTACAAGAAAGGTAAGCTTTTTAGCCGGATCGGTCGTTACATATTTTTCCAGCTTATTTTTATCTACTGTTTGAGTTGTTGAAACTTCAATCCAGCCGGTGTTTCCGTTAAAGCCGGACGACACTCCGGTAATTGCAAGCTTTGTTATCGGCGGTAAAGTGGATTCGAATGTCCGGTCTTCCGCCAAACCTTCTTTACCAAGAACCGATTGAAGATCTTTCTTAATAGTGATCGAAAATTTCTGCTTCTTATCCGTCTGATCGATCTCGCCAAAATTTAGTGCAATTACATCCGCACTTTTATCCGTTACGATTGAATAATTCTCAACAACATTCCCGGCTCGTTTTACTTCTAAGTATTTTTTCAAACCTGAAGGATCGACGGGATAATTGAAATGAAGATTTGCCTGCACACTTAACTTATAAGCTTGGTGCGCAATGTTCGTCCAGAAGAAATCGGCTTTTGTTACATCGAAGTAAGGAGTATGGAAATCGTATTCTTCGAAGTCGGAAGAAAACTTCGTGTTGAACAAAACCTTTGGATTTATCTTTGCCGAATAGCTTTGCAATGGTTCGAGCGGAACATCGGGAGAAAAAACTAGCGTGTTTGCGTTAGTCCATTTAAACTTTCCGGCTATAGGCGGAGTGAAAGTTACAAACTCATCATCGAGCCATTTATCCTGCTGATCCGGCGGTGCAAGGTCTTCCGAAAACTCAATTACAAAATTAGTAAGCTTCTCAACCTTACCGGTTGGAGTGAAGCTGTCTACCTTTACTGAGTTGCTTGGTCCGCAGCTAAAAAGAACCAGAGATAAAACAGAAAGAGAAAAAAAAGCAATTAAAGATTTCATTTGAATGTCTCCCGTCTAATGCAGATAAAATTATAGAGGTAAAATATCTAATTATTAGGAAAGAAGGAATGAGGGGGAAAGGACTTAAGTCTTTTTATTAAAATGCTTAAAATACGGATATGCTTAATTACCTCTACGAGATCTATAAACTAATAATCGTTTTTTAGGTTTTTGATTATGCTGAAATGTATTTTTAAAATACCACCAAAATAATGCAACAAACGGTAATATATAAAGTGCTGCCTGCTCGGCATTATATCTAACTGCTTTGATTGCTTTTCTTTTCCACTCAATCTCAAAATCGTCTGCAGTATCTAATTCAGCTTTTATATTCTTATTATAGTCAAATTTATCCCAAGTTGTCGAATCAACTTTGCTATTTATTAAGCTGTATAAGTCTCTAGAATAAACCTTTCCCGTTGCTCTAAATCTTTCATCAAGATCAAGATTGTGCACTTCTATCATATACATCACAAAAATCAGAGCCATAAGAGTTAGAACAGAAGCCTTAGTATTTGAATTCCTTTTAGCTATAACAATTGAAAGCATTCCTGCAACTATTAATACATAGAAACCTCTCATTTGTTGACGAGTAGATTCTCTACTTGCAGAACTTGTATATTCCAGATCAATTCGTTTATATAATAATTCGCGTAGCAACTCATTATGTTCTATGATTTCTTTAGGAGTAGCAATAATAGTTGAATCTGCAAAAAGTACTTTAGTATGGTCTATGTCTATAACAGGAGGGGGTACCCAAAATCGATTTATAATGTAAACGATTACAACCAAACCAAGTAAAAAACCAGGCCAATGAATTTTTTGAAAATTTGATTTTGCCTTATTCCAGAATTTCAATTAAAAATTGTAATGATAATTATTAATATTCAATCGTATTTAAAGTTAATTGATATAATGTAAATATTTTTCTTAATCTTTTCCCCGCCGGATAAAGTAAAAGAGGAAGTCCGCCCTATCGTAGCAAATGCAAAATATTATAATTTGGCTAAACTCTCAATCGACCTCTCCCTGTTTCCCTCTCCTTATCAATGAGAGGGATCGAAGGGTGAGGTTAAATATTATCAGACAACAACTTTTTTCTGCTTCATATAAGTTTTGGCAACATAATCCGCCAGCTCTGCACCAAATCCAAATAATAAACCTAAACCGGCACCGATCTTCAAATTCAAAAACATTCCTTCCAATCTAATTACCAGATTAGCAGATGATGCAGGAAGAGTAATTAAAACTAACACGAGTACAATTATACTATTGGTTACAGCTATAAGTACACAGGCAATAATGATACGGACTAAACTATTTGAAGCAAAAGATTTTTTAATAATACGAAGATAATAGTAAACAGCATAAGCAATTAAAATAACATAGGCACCGAAAAGAATAAATAACCAGCTATTATGACCGGGTGGAGACAACGTAAGAATAAGATACCATCCAAGAAGCATTGCAATTCCTTCACGAATGTGATTGTCGCAGAACGCTGCGTATGCAATTCCTAATGTTATTCCCGAACTAAAAAACTGGTATGGCCACTGGGTAGAAATAAATACAGATTTTTCATAGACTAAATACCCACCAATTATCACAACTCCCGAAACAATAAGAAAACGAAGAATTGACTGAACAATGGAATCTGAATTAATTTTCATTTTTCTCCTCCTATTTGATTATTTCCTTTGAGGAATAATTACGTATTGATAAACTGCACTTTCCACAAGATATCAAATTTCCCTACCGGATAAAGTAAAAGAGGAAGTTCGCCCTATCGAAGCAAATGCAAATTAATATAATTTGGGTTTATTCTCAATCTTCATCGAACCCCACCTGTTTCCTCCCCTTTCACAAAGGGGAGGACTGAGGAGGGGTTCGGTTAAAATTTGTTGAGCGGAATTTATTTTGCTCAAAAGTGAGCGATTTGAAAATCGCTCTACAAAAATTTTTTTTAATCTTTTTTCAAAGGCAAAAACATTACGTTATTCTCTAAGAACAGCGGCACAACTAATTCATTTTTGTTAACGTTGAAATAAATATCCGCCGGACCAAGCAGTCCCGTATAAATAATTTCAGGTTTTTGTTTGAACAGATTATCATATTTAAATATTATCCCTTCCTTTTTGAAACCATCTGAAAAGCTGCCTTTGCTCCACGACGAAACATAACAATTACCTAAATCATCTAAGGTTATTCCATCTAAGTTATAAAATTCCGTTAATGCAATTGTAGAGATCGACGAGTCTTCAAGATTTATCTGATCGATTTGTGATTTTTCTCTGAAATGACAAACCAAAAGTCTGTTGTTCAGTTTATCGTAAATTATTCCATTTGGATCATCGGAAATAGTTTTTACAAAAAGTGAATATGTATGATTTGCAATATTGATTTTATAAACTACAGAACCCCGGCTATCAGTTACATATAAAAAACCCGAACCGTCTACAGTAATATCGTTCAAGAATTGTGCTTCTTCTATCTTAAGTTCCATCAAAGGTTTGCCGTCACTAATATTAAATCCTCTTACCGTTTCAGGATTATCTACAACATACAATACGTTATTATAAATTATCATCCCAAGTAATTTTGAAAATCCTTTTTGGAAGTAAGTTTTTACACCCGTTGAATCGATCTGGATAATATTTCCACTTCCGTAGTTTGAGACAAAATATCGATTTGCAAGTGGATCGAAGACAGCACTTTCCGGATTTTTATATTCCTGAGCAAAAGATAGATTACAAATTATCAATGAAACCAAAAGAAGGAAAGTATTGAGTTTCATGTTTTTACCCTGCTTTGATTGATAATACTTTAGCAAAATTAATAAAATCTTCTCAAATAGATTTCGGAAGTTTCATTCTCCTTGAGGCAGGCAGGGATGAAATTCTTACATAAATCATTATTGTTTCCATTCATTGCAAACAAGATTATCTCTAACGTTTTGTAATTCCTTAGAGCCTGTACCATATTTAAAAAAGGTATTTCTCAGCAACGGATAACATTCTTTGTGAATTGACATAGTGTGATTATCATCTGCAATGAATAATTCATAATTCTTAAAGTACTTTCCAAGCTCGATACCGATATGATAGTCGGAAACATGATCGTACCTGCCCGCTAAATAGAAAACTTCCGTTTCAACTTTTTTAAATGTTTCTAATGGTGGAAACGTCGGGGACTTAACTTTTCCTTCACGGATCAATTTCAGATACGGTTCGCTGAATCTCTTCATAATTTCGTAAAATGGATCGATATATTCCGGATCAGGATTCAGCATAAAATCTGCACTTACCTCAAGAGGACAAAAATACATTCCTATGTCTCTCAAACTCAGATCTTTCTCGGATTTTTCCCATTTAGAAAAATCGAATCCTTTTTTCCCAAGATATTGTTGATAAATATCTTTTTTTCCATCATATAAATCGTTAATTAAATTTGTCAGTTCTTCACCAGGATTTTTACTTGCATAAGGGATACTTCTCAATATCCAGAGCAGCTGATCCCGTGAGACTACTTCTTCTTTAAGGATGATTTTTAATTTAGTATAAAGTGTTGAATCAATACCATTTAATGTGTTATAAAAATATTTTGATTCGGGATAACCCAATTGTTTAATAATAACAGAATTAGGAGCTGCACGGATAAATGCTCTCTGTACAAAATTTGAATACTTTGCTAAATATCTCTGAATTAGAAATCCCCCGCCGGAGCGACCGTATAAAAGAATTTTTGTTTCCGGTTTTTCTTTAAAAAGATCTCTTCGAATACGTTCAATATCTTCAATTACCTGATCTGAAGATAAAAGCTTATAAGCTTTTTCCCAATTCACTGACCCATCGGGATTTTTTAATTCAATAAAGGAATATTGTCTTCCACGAATCTGGTAGTAAACAACATTAAAATCATCAAAAAAATTATACTCTTTTGCCAGCTTATCTATCTCTCCCGGCATTCCATATTGCTGAGCAATATCCTGGAAGAAAAATATCGTCGGTCTGTTAAAATCAAAATTGCTTGTAAGCTGATAATACTGTAAAAAAGTACCTGCTTCAGGATTTTCATAATCAACCGGAAGTTCTATACTTCTGTTGTAAAAGTCTTCAACCGGGTATTTATGATCCTGTGCGTAAAGTTGCGGTAAGAGTAATGTTAGGATAAGTAGTATTAAAATAAATGATCGCATTTTCTCTCCTGTTTAATAATTTATTAAGATAACGTTTGATTGTTATATGTTTTGAAGACATTGTATTGAATGTCTCCCCTGATATTAAAGAGAATTATCCGGTTAATTCATTATCCAAGCATATTTTGCACTTATATTTTATCATGACAATTAATTAATAAAAAAAGTTACAATTCACTTCGGAAGGTTAGTCTTTAATAAGATTGAATTCTTACAGAGCAACACGACATTTTTAGCAAAGCTGGACAGAAATGAAGTTTCTATGTTGGTATTGTATATTTAATTTTAGAATTTGTGATGTTTAGAATAAGTCGAAACACGTAATTCAAATTTACTCTTATAATCAATAATCTAATTCAAACTGTTAAATGATAGCTATATACTTTGCCGTACCTTACATTATCATTTGTTGCATATTTATTTTTATTCTTTTAAAGATTTTGAACAACCAGTTACTGCCTTTGAATTCTAATAGTTCGGTTACAAATTTTTCAATAGTGATTGCTGCGAAAAACGAAGAAGAAAATCTCCTCGGTCTGATTTCAGCGCTAAGTAAAATTGATTATCCCAAAGAAAATTTTGAAGTGATAATTGTAGATGATAACTCAGATGACAAAACTTTTCAACTCGCAACAGATTTGACATCAACATTGGAGAATTTCAAAGTCGTGAAAGCAGAAGATAAAAGATATGAAGGTAAACGCGGTGCACTTGATTACGGAATTTCAATTGCAAAACATGAAAACATAATTATAACCGATGCTGACTGTATTCCCGAATCGCGCTGGTTAATAAGATATGAAGAAAAATTTGGGAAAGGATTTGATCTTATTATCGGTATTGCACCTTTCATACAAAAGCAAACACTTGTAAATAAAATAAGCTGTTATGAAAATTTCCGGAATACACTTCTTACAATTCTATCCGTAAAAATCGGGCTGCCTTATACCGCTTCGGCCCGGAATTTTGGATTTAAGAAAAAATCATTTGAAGAATTTGAAGGATATAAAAATACAACCGATACAATAAGCGGCGATGATGACCTGCTGCTGCGTGAAGCAGTAAAGAATAATCTAACAATAGGATTACTTACATCGAAAGATTCGTTTGTTTTTTCGGAAAGTAAAAAGTCATTCAAAGATTATTTCAACCAGCGTGCAAGACATACACAAACATCATTTCATTACTCGTTAAAACAAATTTTGTTTCTTTTAACCTGGCATATCCTGAACATCGCATTTCTATTTTCTCCTTTACTTGCCTTTATAAATCTTTATTTTCTACTGCCTTTTGCAATAAAGCTTATCCTGGATTTGTTGATCTCAGTTCTCTCTCAGCGTAAAATAAGTTATAATTTTTCATTTATTGAAACTGTTTACCTTCAATTTTTCTATGAAATATTTCTCATTGTACATTTATTTAATTCAAAGTTCGGCAGGATAAAGTGGAAGTAACCGAAAATAAAATTCCATGGTTAGATGTAACACATCCAAATTATTCCCGCTGGAATCGTGCAAGGGAAATATCAGTCGAGCGCGGTAAATTTGCTAAATCTGTTTTGGAAAAAGTTGTTGCTTGCAATAATCTAAAAATTCTCGATCTCGGTTCCGGTGAAGGAGGAACATCAAAAGTTCTTTCTGAGAATAATAATGTAATAAGTTTTGAAATTAGCAAAGAAAGATTAAGACGGCAATCGGAATCGGCACAGAACATAAAAAGATTATGCGGTAGTGCTTTAGATCTTCCGTTCAATAAGAATTCCTTCGATGTAATTATTCTTCAGGATGTGATTGAACACCTGGCAAAAAAAGATAAAGTATCTGAAGAGATTTATCATCTGTTAAAAAAGAACGGAGTAGTTTATCTGAGTACACCGAATAAAACATCAGTTATAAATTTTATTTCCGATCCTCATTGGGGCGTTCCAATAATTTCTATTTTAAGCAGAGAAAAAATTAAAAAATATTTTTTGCATTATTTCAGGAAATCGGAAATAGAAAGAAAAGATATAGCAGAATTAATTTCATTAAAAGATTTACAAAAACTCTTTGGTGAAAAATTTGAGTCTAAATTATTTACAAAACATTCCGTTAAAGAATTATTCAATGGAAATAAAGGAATTGTCTGGAGTAATTTTCATCTGAGATTAGTCAAAATGATATCTCTTCTTAAGCTAAATAAGATCTTAATAAAAATTGCTAATGATAAACCCGGTTTGTTGAACCGATTTTTCACACCAACTTTTTATTTAATATTAAAGAAGAAATGAAGTTGTGTCTTTTACAATATGATTTCAAACCGTTAAAACGGTTAATACTTTTTAAGGGTAGCCTATAAAACATTAATTTACTGAACTGTTTTAACAGTTTCCCTTCATACTATTGATAACAACTAATATTAAAATATCCATTATAATCTTAGCCAAACTTTCGA
>Ga0315540_10000148_pt1 | contig 37503 bp, 30 predicted proteins | sample SalMarSW160110MG_FD_203677 | JGI IMG/M metagenome (GOLD analysis project Ga0315540, IMG submission 203677) | Salt marsh sediment microbial communities from the Plum Island Ecosystem LTER, Massachusetts, United States - Salt Marsh Sediment SW1601-10 ...
CTGGAGTTCTGTTTTATTTCCTGATAGGTGCGAAGATGATAAAGCATCTTTCACAATATTTGTTGGGGGTTCGAGAAATCCAAAAATTGCAGAACAAGATAAAAATGAATTAGTTGCTCAGGTTTTAGGAGAATTTAATGAAATTATGAAAATAAATTCCGAGCCGGTTTTTATAACCTCCAAATTTTGGAACAAGGCTATTCCGCAATATAATATCGGTTATATTGAGCACGAAAAAGCTTTTGAAAAGTTTGAGAATAAATTCCCAGGACTTTTTCTCGCAGGCAACTATCGCGGAGGAATTTCCCTGGGAGACTGCATAAAAAGCAGCGAAGCCGTTTACAAAAAAATAAGAGCCTTATAAGGAGAAAATTATGGCAATTTACCCTAACAAAAGACTACGAAGACTTCGTTACAACCCAATTGTAAGAGACATGATTCGTGAGACAGAGCTTAGCAAAAACGATTTGATTTATCCTATGTTTGTCGTTCCGGGAACAAATGTTAAAAACCCGGTAAAATCAATGCCCGGTATCTTTCAGTTTTCTGTTGACAAACTTGTAAAAGAGTGCAAAGAAGTTGCTTCGCTAGGAATTCCTGCAGTAATTCTTTTCGGTATTCCAGAGCATAAAGATGAACAGGGAAGCGATGCATATGACCCTAATGGTATTGTCCAAAAAGCAATTCGCGCGATAAAAGCTGAAGTAAAAAATCTACTTGTAATAACAGACGTTTGCATGTGTGAATATACGTCTCATGGCCACTGCGGAATTTTACTGGGAGAAGAAATCCTAAATGATGAAACCGTATCGTTACTCGCAAAAGAAGCTCTTTCACACGTAGAAGCAGGCGCTGATATGGTTGCACCTTCTGATATGATGGACGGAAGAGTTCTCGCAATACGCAAAGCACTTGATTATAAAGGTTATACAAAAATCCCGATTATGAGTTATTCGGCAAAATATTCGTCAGGATATTATGGCCCGTTTCGTGACGCAGCAGAATCTTCTCCTGCTTTCGGTGACAGAAGATCCCATCAAATGGATATTGGAAATGGTGATGAAGCAATTCGAGAGGTTGAATCAGATATTGAAGAAGGGGCAGACATTGTGATGGTAAAACCAGCAGGACCTTATCTTGATATTATTCGTCGTGTCAAAGATAAATTCGGCATGCCCACAGCTGCCTACCAAGTAAGCGGTGAGTTTTCAATGATTAAAGCTGCCGGGCAAAACGACTGGATTGATGAAGAACGTGTTATGATAGAAGCCTTGATTGCTATTAAACGTGCCGGAGCAGATATGATCCTTACATACTTTGCAAAAGATGTTGCCAGATACTTGGACAAGGTAAGGAAATAGATTATTTTGCCCGAAATGAAAAACCGGTCCGAATGGATTTAAAAAAAAGTACTAGCCCGTCGGGTGTAAAAAATATTTTACTAGTGGGAAAAAACAATCAGTTTGGGGATATGATTTGTGCTCTTCCGCTTTATGCCGCACTAAAGAAAAAATTCACAGAAGCAAAGATTACACTAGTTGCTTCAAAGACGAGTTATCCTGTTCCGTTAAAAGAGTTAAATCCGTTTCTCGATCAGGTACTTGTTTATGATAAATCATCACTTAAAACAATTTTTAATTTTTACAGGGAGCTAAGAAAAGTTAAATACCAGATCGGGATAGTCTCATCTACTATAAAGTACTCAACCACTTCGCATATTATTAATTTTCTATCCGGTGCTAAAATTCGCGTAGGTGTTAGCAGCATCGACGGGAAAATAAATAAAGATGCAAAGTACCTTAATGTTAAGAAAGCTTTTTTCTGGGATAAAGAAAAGAAACACCAGTCAGAGCGAAACCTTGATGTTGTTCGTCAGCTTGGTTGCGATCTTACGCAAGAGGAAATCCAAAAAATTAAAATTGTTCTTAGCAAAGAAGATGAAAGGAATGCTAATAATTTTATTAATCACCATTTTAGTAATAAATCAAAAAAAATAATTGCTGTGCATCCGGGAGGTGGCAAAGCTCCAAATATCTGGCCTGTGGAAAATTTCTTTAATCTTCTTTTGCGATTATATGAAAATTATAATAACTATTTCTTGATTACTTGCGGTCCGATGGATAAAGAAATAGTAGATAAACTAACAACAAAGCTTATAGAGAAAAATATAGAGTATGTAATCGAAAATCTTCCTGTGAAACATTTGTGTGCTGCACTGAAAAGAACTGATTTATATATTACTAACGATACCGGAACAATGCACCTTGCCGCTTCTTCCGGGACAAAGCTTATCGGGTTATTTGGTCCCACGCAAATATACGAGTGGGCTTCGCATGGAGAAAACCAGCTTTACATACGGCCAGAAAGCGGGAAGATAGATGATATTAGCGTAGATGAGGTTTTTATTCTTAGCAAAAAAGTTTTGGAAAAACAGCACACAGCAAAAACAGGTTAAACTGACTTTCATAGATAAAATGAACATCGAACTAATCAGAGAATATTGTTTAAAGAAGAAATTTGTTACTGAAGGGCTTCCTTTCGATGATGTTTCGCCGGTTTACAGAGTAATGGGAAAGATTTTCATGATTGCAAGCCTGGAAACGCCTGTATTTATTAATTTAAAATGTGATCCGGAAAAGGCCGTGGAACTGAGAGAAAAATACGACTGTGTAAAGCCAGGCTGGCATATGAATAAAATACATTGGAACAGTGTGTATATTGATAACTCCATACATGATGAACTAATTTATGAATGGATCGATCATTCTTATGATTTAATTGTCAGTAAACTTAAAAAAACTGACCGCGATAAAATATTTCCGCCAAAAGATAAAAGGAATTAATGGGACTGATTATCAGGATAATTTTATTTATTGTTCTTTTATTTTTAGTCGAATTTTATTTTGTAAAAAAAGTTCTGAAAACCATTCGAGCTCTTTATCCGATATTTTCTAAAAAGAAAATAAAACTCTTTAGAAACTTCGCGCTGGTTTTCTTTAATCTATACCCTCTTTTCGTTATCATCCTCTGGGCATACCAGGCAATAGTTCATCCAATAGATTTCCATTTCCCGGTAGGAAAAATAATTGATTACCTTCTCATTTATCCATTCTGGTTTTATATTATCCTGACCGTTCAGTGCGATCTGTTTTTTCTGATCATTGATATTATAAAACTGATCCTGTTCCCGCTTTATAAAAAATTCAAAGCTAAAATTCTTCCTTACGAAACTCGTTTGCTATTTATAATAATAGTCTTTTTTACAGCTTATGTTCCACTAAGAATGTATTATGATTACAATACAATAAACATCCGGAAAACAGTTTATCACAAAAAAGACATTCCAAACGATTTAAATAATTTCAAAATAGTTTTCATATCAGATATTCATGCGGATAGGTACACGGACCGAAAAAGAATTCTGAAATTTGTGAGATATGTAAATTCACAAAATCCTGATCTCGTATTGATTGGAGGAGATTTTATCAGTTCCGGCCCTGAATATATTGATACCGCAGCAATCTATCTTGGAAGAATTAACTCTAGGTATGGGATTTATTCCTGTGTTGGTGACCACGATAATTGGGCCTACAGGAGAGATAACGCAAGGAGCAGAAGGGAAATTACAGAAGCCTTGGCAAAACAAAATATTTTTATGTTTGACGATGAACATCGCACCTTTATAATTGACACGGCTAAAATTGGAATTACCTTTGCAACAGAAACATACACCAAACGGGTTTCACAGAATGAGCTGGATTCTCTTGTCGATCATTCAGCTTCCGAAAATGATTTAAATATTATGCTGGTTCATCAGCCGCGGCAGATAGTAATAGACGAAGCCGTAAAAAAACATTATGATTTAATTTTAGCCGGACATACTCACGGTGGACAAATAACTTTTCTTTTTCCTTTTATTAATTTAACGCCCACTTTAATTGAAACAACACGAATAAAAGGTGACTTTTATTTTAGAAAAACGATGATGGTTGTAACTCCAGGACTCGGGATGTCTATAGCGCCGATGCGTTATAATTCTACCCCTGAAGTAACAGTAATTGATATAAAAAAATAATTATTCTCAAATTTCTCTGGGTACGAAATGAAATCTTTTAAGCTTTTTCCCGTCCTCTTATTTTTATTCACTGTTTCTTTCTTTGTTTATCCGCAGCAAAACAAAAAAACAGATTCAAAATTCGAACTAACAATTAAAAACATAATGCGCGATCCCAAATGGATGGGTACTTCGCCTTCGGATATACACTGGTCGGAAGACGGAAGTAAAATTTATTTTATGTGGAATCCTGATAACAATGATGGTGATTCTCTTTATTCTGTTTCAGTAAATGGCGGCACACCTGAGAAAGTATCTTTCAAAGAAAGAAAAAATCTTCCATCAGAACACGGGGATTATAATAAAGAACGAACGGAAAAAGTTTATTCTAAAAACGGGGATGTTTTTCTCTATAATATTAAATCCGGCAAGACAAGACAGATTACAAACACTCTCGATCCAGAATCCAGCCCCTCATTCACCTTTGATGAGAGGGGGGTCACATATATAAAAGATCGTAATCTTTTTGAATTTAATCTCGCCAGCGGACTTACAACTCAATTAACAGATTTCAAAAAAGGAAACAAACCTGAAGAGCACGGACCATCAGGTGAAGAAGAAAAGTATCTTCAAAAACAGGAAATGGAATTGATAAAAGTTTTGCGTGAAAGAAAGGAAAGAGCAGAAAAAAGAAAAGAGGCGCGCGATGAAATGAAGCCGGAAAGACCTCTCGAAATTTACATCCAGAATAAATTTGCTTACAATATTCAGCTTTCACCTGATCAGAACTATGTAACTTTTATTTTGGGACAGCGGCCAAAGGGTGTTAAAAATACAATTGTGCCGGATTATGTAACTGAATCGGGTTATATAAAAGATCTTCCCGGCAGAACAAACGTCGGCGTAAAGCAAACCACCTATGAATTCGGAATTTATAATATTAAAGAAGATACTGTTTACTATGTATCAACCGACAGCATCCCCGGGATTTACGACAAACCGGCTTACCTGGAAGAATATGCTAAGGACAAAAAAGATTACAAAGATAAATACGATAAACCGAGAGAGGTTTCATACCAGGGGCCTTTCTGGTCGGATGACGGAAAACACGCAGTGGTTGATATTCAATCACAGGATGATAAAGACCGCTGGATAATGCTGCTCGATCTTTCGAATGGAAAGCTGAAAAACCTTGATCGCCAGCACGACGATGCGTGGATTGCAGGGCCGGGTATTGCGTGGTTCGGCGGACCGCTAACTCTCGGCTGGCTGCCCGATAATAAAAGTATTTATTTCCAGTCGGAAGCTTCAGGTTATTCACAGCTTTACACTGAAAATGTTTTTACGGGTGAAAAGAAGCAATTGACAAAAGGAAAGTTCGAAGTTTTCAATCCTTTTATCTCCCGTGATAAAAAGTACTGGTATTTCACTTCCAGCCAGGTTGGACCGGGTGTAAGACATTTTTACAAAATGCCTCTTGACGGAGGAACACCTGAACAAATTACCACGATGACAGGAAACAACGATGTTACAATTTCTCCCGATGAAAAATATCTGGCCATTCGTTATTCCTTTGTCAATAAACCGTGGGAACTTTATTTAATGAAAAACAAAATCGGGGCTGATGAAAAACAAATTACTCATTCTGAAAGTGAAGAGTTTAAATCATATCCGTGGAGAGTTCCGGATTTAATTACTTTTGAAGCAAGAGACGGCGCAATGGTTCACGCAAAGGTTTTTCATCCTAAAAATCCTATAAAGAACGGCCCGGCTGTTTTGTTTGTGCACGGCGCCGGTTATCTGCAGGATGTGGATAAATGGTGGAGCGATTATTACTTCCGTGAGTATATGTTCAATAATTTTCTTGCTGATCACGGTTACACTGTAATGGAAATTGATTACCGTGCAAGTGCGGGATACGGACGCGAATGGCGGACCGCCATTTACCGAAATATGGGAGGAAAAGATTTAACCGATGAAGTTGATGCTGCAAAATTTATGACTGAAAAATATAACGTAGATCCGAAGAAGATAGGAATTTACGGTGGTTCCTACGGTGGATTTATTACAGAAATGGCTATGTTAAAAACTCCGGGTGTTTTTGCAGCAGGCGCGGCACTTCGTTCCGTTACTGACTGGGCTCATTACAATCACGGCTATACTTCCGCTATTTTGAATCTTCCTTATCTCGACAGCCTTGCATACAAAAGAAGTTCGCCGATTTATTACGCAGATGGATTGAAAGGCGCGCTGCTTATTTGTCACGGCTTAATTGACCAGAACGTACACGCACAGGATGATATAAGATTGGTGCAGAGATTAATTGAGCTTGGGAAAGACAACTGGGAATTTGCAATTTATCCACTTGAAGACCACGGTTTTATTGAGCCAAGCAGTTGGACGGATGAGTATAAGAGAATATTTAAATTGTTTGAAGCAAATTTGAAGTGAGTGATAAGTTTATTATGAACGATTTAAATAACATTTATAAAGAATATTTTGATTTTTTAGAGAAATATTTCCTTCCTCTTTACAGAGAAGCCGAAAAAAACGGTATTACCTCTGAACAGCTCGCGAGAGATGTAAAAAAGAGTACTAGGTTATTTGACTCACTTGTTAAAATAACACCAACCATAGTAAAATTCATTGAGGATTTCTGGGAAAGAAATCATGAAAGAGTCTTTAAAACATATACTTCTCTTCCTGGATTAAAAACAAGGTTTGGGGGTGATATTGGTCCTCAAGACTTTGAGAAAATAATTGAAAAGGTCGGATTATATTTCGATACTATTATTGTTCCAGATCCAATCCTAAGAGTTGCTACACTACCGGCAACAGAAGAAACAAAAAGTTTTTATCTTTTAAAATACGCAATAAACCAATTGCACTATAAAAAAGCGTTTATTACAAAAACCGAACCGCTGATAGCTATTTTACTCCCCGATAGAGAATTGGTCGGTGTCAACAAATTTAATTATTCGGAATTAGCAAATTATGGTTCTGTTGACAGCGTGATTATTCTAAATAGTCTGTACAATAAAAAATTAAATTCTTTTGAAGAAGCCCAGCAATTCCTACAGAAGTTTAAGGATATAGATGAGGCCTATAAAGAAATAGTTAAACCGGATATTATTTGGTGGGATGAAAATGAACCGCGTGATGTTTTTTCCCAGCTAGAATCAATTAAAAAACAACAGTTTAATGGATTGCTAAAAGGGGATTTTCCTTATGAAGTTAAAGATCCTCGGTACTTATTATTTCAATTAACTGGACGATTAACACAAATTAATGATGTTTTAGTTAGAGGCAATGAAATTAATGCCAGCCCTTTAATCTCCGCTCCAGTTTCATATCACTGGTTAAAAGTGAAAATTCTCGAAAATCAAAAGTTTTTCTTGAAGGGAAATCATAACAACTTAAATCTTGGATTAACAAACTCCTTTTTATCTAACAAAAATGAATGGCTGGGAAACATTACAATTGATGATTTAATTTCTATAAGAGACAAGGGAATAATCTCAGATCTCCGAAAAGATTTAACTTCTGAAATTAAACTGTTGGGAGAGCTATCAATTAATGATATAGATAAAATCACATCACATGTAGACTATAATCTAAATAACTTGTTAAAAAGGCACCTATCAGAATTAGAAAAAATACAAAAACAATTTCGGAATGAATTATTACTAAAGGGACCAACCTTTTTAACGTCATTAACCGTTTCACTGCAACCTCTATTGGGAAATTTTCTTCCAGCTTGGACTGCAGCTGTTGGTAGTATTGTAGGCTTTTCTACTCTGACGGATATTTTTTCCTGCGTAAAAGATTTTTTGAGTAAAAATAAAATGCTAAAACAAGCTCCTGTCGGCATATTATGGAGTGCAAAGAAACAAAACAAATAATATTAGAACTTTTATGCTAACAATCTCTGAACTAAACATATACCCGATAAAATCCCTCCGCGGGATTTCAGTTAAATCTGCAAAAGTAACAGACCGCGGATTTGAACACGACCGCCGCTGGATGCTGATAGATTACCGCGGAAATTTTATGACACAGCGTGAATACCCGCAGATGGCTTTCATAAATGTTGAGATTGAAACTGACGGTTTAAATGTTTACCACAGGAATAAAAAAGATTCAGGCAAATATTTTATTCCTTTTAATATTTCAAAAACAAAAGCAATAACCGTTCCTATCTGGGAAGATAACTGTACTGCCTTTTTAGTCGGCGCTGATTCCGACAAATGGTTTTCGGAAGCGCTCGAGGTTGAGTGCAAACTTGTTTATCAGCCCGATGAAGCCCACCGAATAGTTGATGAGAAATACTCAAAAAATAACAAGGAGCTTGTTAGTTTCGCAGACGGTTATCCATTTCTGATGATCGGGCAGGCGTCGCTGGATGATTTAAATTCAAGGTTAGAAGACCCCCTGCCAATGAACCGGTTTCGTACCAATATTGTCTTTACCGGGGGAGAGCCATATCAGGAAGATAAAATGAAAAGGTTTAAAATCAGAAATATAATTTTTTACGGGGTTAAACCCTGTGCCCGCTGTGTAATCACTACTACCAATCAGGAAACCGCTGAAAGACTCGCTGAGCCCTTAAAAACTCTGGCAACCTACAGAAAAGTTGAAAATAAAGTTTTATTTGGGATGAATCTGTTACACGAAGGAGAAGGAGAGGTTAAGGTGGGTGATGCGATAGAAATTATTTAGTGTTGACATTTCAAATCCTGCCGCGCGTGATTCGAAATGACAAACAGCTCATATTTTCTTCTCGGTCAAATCGTCAAAATTTCTTATTTTACCCGACCACAAAAATCAAAAAAAGGGAGAACGATGAGTGACATATCAAATTCAGCAAAAAGTGTTAAGGGGTCATGGAAATTTCCAAAAGCATTCTGGACCGCAAACACTGTAGAACTTTTTGAAAGAGCCGCATACTATGCTGTTTTTATAGCTATCACTCTTTATCTTTCTCGTGTAGTTGGCTTTAGCGACATTGATGCGGGCTGGATCGGTGGTGTTTTTGCCGCAGGGCTATATTTTCTTCCACCTTTTACAGGTGCCTATGCAGATAAAATCGGTTTCAGAAAAGCGGTCATTCTTGCGTTTTCCCTTTTATCAATTGGTTACTTCACGCTCGGCGCACTTCCTTATAAAGCAACTGTTCTTCCCGCACTGGTTGTTTTAATGTTCGGAGGCTCGTTTATAAAATCTATTATAACCGGAACTGTTGCAAAAACAACAAACGAAGAAACCCGAGCAAGAGGTTATTCAATTTTTTACGGACTTGTAAATGTTGGTGCGTTCCTTGGAAAAACCTTTGCTTACCCATTAAGATTACAATGGGGACTTGAATCAATTAATTTTTATGCTGCTACCATGACTTTACTTGCTCTTGTAGTCGTTTACTTTTTTTACAAAAATGTAAATATAGATGGCGAAGGAAAATCCTTTAAAGAAGCCTGGGATGGCTTTGTAAGAGTTGTTACAAATGTTCGTTTGCTTTTATTAATAATAATTATAACAGGCTTCTGGATCATCCAGCACCAGCTTTATGCAACAATGCCGAAATATGTTTTGCGCACTGTCGGTGAACACGCGTCACCGGAGTGGATAGCAAATGTTAATCCTTTTGTTGTGATGGTTTTTGTTGTATTCATTACCAACCTGATGAAAAATGTAAAAGCGGTAACTTCAATGAGTGTTGGAATGTTCTTAATGCCATTATCTGCGTTGCTTATGGCTTCAAGTGAGATTTTAAAAGAGATTACCGGCCAGTCTGTTTCTTTCTTCGGATTTTTCTCAGCTCACCCTATTACAGTTATGATGATTGCAGGAATCGTAGTGCAGGGACTTGCCGAATGTTTTATCTCTCCGCGTTACCTTGAGTATTTCTCGCTACAGGCACCAAAAGGTGAAGAAGGCCTTTATTTAGGCTTCAGCCATCTTCATTCTTTTCTATCATCAATCCTGGGTTTCGGGATATCCGGTTATTTATTGACAGCTTATGCCCCCGATCCGTCAACTTTGTCACCAGAACAACTAGTGCACGCGTATGATCACGCATATTATATCTGGTATTATTTCGCCGGAATTGGGCTAACCGCTGCTATTGCTTTAGTTATATATAAGAAAATTTTTGATAAACCATCCAAGCTAAATCTTGCTTAAAAATGTAATTTAATGGGAACTAATAGGATGTTCAGGTCGTTTTAACTATTTATTAATAACATAAAGTTTTCATTTTAAAAAATGGTATAAAAATGCGCAGTCATACATCTTTCTTCAATAAGTTCTTAATAACTATTTTCTCCTCTTTTTTGCTGGTTGGGGTTTCCCTTTCACAAACTGTAAAATTAAAATTAATTGAAACAAGTGATGTTCACGGCTCTTTGTTTGAATATGATTTTATCCATGGAAGACTTGGCAATACTTCACTTGCTCAGCTTTACACATACATTCAGCAGGAAAGGGACAAAAAAGACCAGGGTGTTGTATTGCTGGATGATGGCGATATTCTGCAGGGACAACCAATTGTTTATTACTATAATTTTGAAAAAACAGATGTCCCTCACATTGTTTCCCGCGTGATGAATTATATGAATTACGATGCAGGAACAGTTGGCAACCATGATATCGAGCCTGGCCATCCGGTTTACGATAAAATCAATAAGGAATTTAATTTCCCCTGGCTTGCAGCAAACGCAATAAATACTAAAACCGGAAAACCTTACTTCAAACCTTACACAATAATTAATAGAAATGGAATAAAGATTGCTGTTCTCGGAATGATCACCCCTGCTATTCCAAACTGGCTTCCTAAAAAAATATGGAGCGGAATTAAATTCGAAGATATGGTTAAGACCGCAAAAAAATGGGTCCCGATTATTTTAAAAAAAGAAAAGCCTGACTTGATGGTTGGGCTGTTTCATTCAGGCGTTGAAGCAGGCTACAATGGTGCTGACCCTAATTCACCCAGAAATGAAAATGCCTCACAGCTTGTTGCTGAAGAGGTTCCGGGATTCGATATAGTTTTTGTCGGGCATGATCATCATGGTTGGAATTATACTGTAAAGGATTCAACAGGTAAAACCGTTTATATACTTGGAACCATAAACGCCGCAAAAACTGCTGCAGTTGCAAACGTAATTCTTACCAAAAATCCTCAAACAAATAGATGGAATAAGAAAATTTCCGGAGAGATCATAGAGTCAAAAAATTATAAAGAAAACGCTCCTATGGTAAGGGAATTTACTCACGACATTGAACATTGTGTTAGTTATGTACATAAATATATTGGCAGCTTCAGAAAATCTGTTTCAACAAAAAAATCCATGTTTGGAGACTCTCCTTTTGTGGATCTCATCCAAAAAATTCAGCTTGAGCTAACGAAAGCCGATGTATCCTTTGCAGCTCCACTTTCATTTAATGCAGAAATCAGAAGAGGAAGTGTGCACGTAAGTGATATGTTCAGTCTTTACAAATATGAAAATCTACTTTATACAATGGAGCTCACAGGACAGGAAATAAAAGACTATCTTGAATATTCCTACGGAAACTGGTTTAACCAAATGAAAAATGAAAACGATCATCTATTAAATTTCAAAAAAGATGATAAGGGAAATATAGTTGAAGAAAACGGACATCCGGTCTTGAATTCTCAGTATTATAACTTTTCTTCTGCAGCTGGAATAAAGTATACTGTTGATGTATCTAAACCCGTAGGGCAAAGAGTTACTATTATTTCAATGGCTGATGGCAAACCGTTCGATTTAAATAAAAAATATAAAGTTGCAATAAATTCCTACCGTGGTAATGGGGGTGGCGGACTTTTAACTAAGGGAGCTGGAATTCCTCACGAGAAGTTGGCCGATAGAGTAATAACTTCTACTCAAAAAGATCTTCGATACTACCTTATGAAATGGATTCAAAAAAACAGACACATTACCCCAGTAGCATTAAATAACTGGAAAGTAATACCTGAGAATCTATGGGAGAAAGGGAAAGACCGGGATTATAAACTATTATACGGAGAATAACCACTAACTTGCCGAACAGGTTTATATGAATAAGGACAATTACACACCCTTTTAGAAAATTTCTTGAAATGTGTTTCCTAATTACCTTCCATCAGCATTAATATCTTTGTAACTTTGTTTTCTAAAATATATTTTTGGAATTGTTAACATTTAATATAATTTTATATGAATACAACACTTAGTGCACAACTATTTAAGGAAGCAAACAGATACATACCCGGAGGAGTTAATTCTCCTGTAAGAGCATTTAAATCTGTCGGGGGCAACCCCCTGTTTATTAAAAGCGGCAAAGGCTCAAAAATATACGACGTAGATGGACATGAATTTATTGATTACGTAGGTAGTTGGGGTCCGCATATTTTCGGACACAATCCTGAGTTTATAAAAAAAGCGTTGTTGGATACAATTGAAAATGGCACAAGCTTTGGCGCACCGACAGAGCTCGAATTAAAAATGGCAAAACTAATTGTTGAACTTGTCACCTCTGTTGAAATGGTTAGGATGGTAAACAGTGGGACAGAAGCAACAATGAGTGCTGTCCGTGCTGCAAGAGGTTATACGCGACGGGACAAAATTGTAAAATTTGAAGGTTGCTATCACGGTCACGCAGATTGTTTTTTAATTAAAGCGGGCTCAGGTGCTCTTACACTCGGCACCCCTGACAGCCCGGGTGTTACAAAAGCTAATGCAGCAGACACTCTAATTGCCACTTATAATGATATAACCTCTGTAAAGAAACTAATTAAAGAAAATAAAAGAAAAATTGCTGCCGTCATTATAGAACCAATCGCCGGAAACGTCGGCGTAATAAAAGCTGATGATAAGTTTCTCAAAGAATTAAGAGAAATTTGCAGTGATGAAAAAATCGTATTGGTTTTCGATGAAGTGATGACGGGCTTCCGGGTTTCTTCCGGTGGTGCACAGAAACTATTTAATATCAAGCCTGACCTTTCAACATTTGGTAAAATCATCGGAGGTGGTTTACCCGTTGGTGCATTTGGCGGTAAAAAAGAAATTATGGAAATGATTTCTCCGCATGGCCCGGTTTACCAGGCAGGCACTTTAAGTGGAAATCCCTTGGCAATGTCGGCCGGTTACGCTGCACTTAGTTATATAAAGAAGAATCCCGACCTTTATGAAAAATTAGAAGAAAAATCCAAATATCTTGAAAATGGATTTAAAGAAAATATTAAAATGCTAAATAAGAAATTTGTTCTTAACAGAGTTGGATCGATGATGAGTCTATTTTTTACAGAAAACGAAGTTACCAATTATAAATCTGCAACGTCTTCGGACACTATTCTATTTGGGAGATATTTTCTTTCAATGTTAATGAAAGGAATCTATTTGGCACCATCGCAGTATGAAGCTTTGTTTGTTTCAACCGCTCACACTTTAGAAGATCTTAACTATACTATAAAGACACAGTACGATAATCTTTCAAAGTTGCTGAAATAACCCAACAACTTTAATTATATAAAAACAAACAGAGGCAGTTTTCAAGCTATCCCAGTATTATCTAATAATTTAGCAAAAAATTATTCTACTCCATTTTCTTCAGGAATTACCTTTGAGATATCGGCAATCTTATCTCTTTCCTTCAGTTTAATTACCCTTACTCCCTGTGTGTTTCTTCCCATTACCCTGATATCTGAAACACTTTGCCTTATAACCATTCCTCGTGAAGTTATTATTACAAGCTCATCACCATCAACAACATCCATAAGCGATATCATTTTTCCTACTTTGTCACTTGTCTTCACTGTTATAACTCCTTTTCCTCCTCTACGCGTAACACGGTAATCATTCATATCAGAACGTTTGCCGTACCCTTTCTCGGTCACAACCATAATTGATGCTTGTCGTTTTAGTACTACCAGCCCAACTACTTTATCACCTTTTCCTAGTTTAACCCCTCTAACACCGGTTGCGGTCCTACCCATTTCTCTGACATCTTTTTCGTGGAATCTAATTGCAAATCCGTCCCTTGTTCCAAGAACAATGTCATTATTCCCGTCAGTTAAACGAACTGCGATCAGATTGTCTCCTTTTGCAAGGTTAATGGCGTTTATTCCACCCTTGCGAACGTTTCCATAAGCAGAAAGCACTGTTTTCTTAATAGTTCCTTTCTCAGTAACCATTACAAGAAATTGATCATCTCTGAATTCCTTTACTGAAACAAAAGCTGAAATATTTTCATCCTTGTCCTTCCTTATCAGGTTAAGAATAGATCTTCCACGCGATGTTCTTCCCCCCTCCGGTATTTCATGAACTTTCAGCCAAAAACATTTTCCTTTATCAGTGAATATCAATATATATTGATGGGTAGACGCAATGAACATATGCTCGATAAAATCTTCGTCTTTTGTACCTGCGCCTGTAACCCCCTTACCGCCTCTGGCTTGTTTCCTATAACCGCTAACCGGAAATCGCTTAATATATCCGGAGTGAGTTATGGTTACAACAACATCTTCCTCGGCTATAATATCTTCAAGAGAAAACTCTTCAAATTTTTTAATCACTTCAGTTCTTCTTTCATCAGCATATCTTGACTTCACAGCCAGTAGTTCATCCTTAATTACGTTATACCTTTTTGCCTCACTTTTAAGTAGACTTTTCAATATCTCAATTAACTTGATCGTTTCTTTGTATTCATCTTCTATTTTCTTTCTTTCAAGCCCTGTCAGTCTCTGCAAACGCATATCAAGAATTGCTTTTGCTTGAATCTCACTCAGCTTGAATTTCTTCATCAGGTTTCTTTTTGCTGTTTCTGTGTCTTTCGATTTTTTTATCGTCTGAATTACAGCATCTATTTTATCAAGAGCAATTATGTATCCCTCTAAAATATGTGCTCTTCTTTCTGCAGCATCCAGCTCATACTTAGTCCTGCGAACAAGAACATCCATTCGGTGGTCGATAAAATATCGCATCACTTCATTAAGTTTAAGAACCTTTGGAGCACCATTAACAAGCGCAAGCATAATTACACCGAACGTGTTCTGCATTTGCGTATGTTTAAATAACTGGTTGAGAACCACAGCAGGCTGTGCATCTCTCTTTAATTCTATTACTATTCTCATTCCATCGCGATCGGATTCATCACGAAGGTTTGATATATCATTGATTTTTCCTGCACGAACCAAATCAGCAATCTTTTCAATAAGGCTTGCTTTATTAACCTGGTATGGAAGCTCGGTTACAACAATATTTTCTCTGTTATTTTTTAGAGTTTCGATATTCGCTTTTGCACGTACTTTAATAATTCCGCGCCCCTTAGTATATGCGTCTTTAACTCCGTCATACCCATAAATTATTCCTCCAGTTGGAAAATCGGGCGCCGTTATGTACTTCATTAATTTTTCAGAAGTGAGTGTCGGAGTTTTAATAAGAGCAATTAAGCCATCTATCACTTCACCTAAATTATGGGGTGGTATGTTTGTTGCCATCCCAACGGCTATTCCACTCGCACCGTTTATAAGAAGATTTGGTAAATACGACGGGAGTACTGTTGGTTCCTGCAAAGAGTCGTCAAAATTAGGGAAAAAATCTACTGTGTTTTTATCCAGGTCTCGTAGCATTTCCTCAGCAATTCTCGCTAATCGTGCTTCGGTATAACGCATCGCTGCAGGAGAATCTCCATCTACCGAGCCAAAATTTCCCTGACCATCCACAAGAGGATAACGCAGTGAAAAGCTTTGCACCATCCTAACCATAGTATCGTAAACAGCCGTATCTCCATGTGGGTGATATTTACCTAAAACTTCCCCAACAATTCTTGCTGATTTTTTATACGGTTTGTTATGTGCTACTCCAAGTTCATGCATCCCGAACAATACTCTTCTGTGAACCGGTTTCAATCCATCTCTTACATCAGGTAATGCCCTAGCAACAATTACTGACATTGAGTAATCGATGTAAGACGATTTCATTTCTTCTTCTAACGCTACAGGAATTATTTTTTCAAAAATAGTTGCCATAATATTTCAATTAAAAATTAATTTTTACGTTCCCATTAAACTTTCTAAATGTCCAGGTTTTTAACATACTTAGCATTCTTTTCGATGAATTCTCTTCTCGGTTCAACTGAATCACCCATAAGTGTTTCAAATATTTTATCTGCTGCAGCTGCATTTTCCAGAGTAACCTGAAGGACCGTTCTTGTTTCGGGATTCATTGTGGTTTCCCAGAGCTGCATTGGGTTCATCTCACCAAGTCCCTTGTACCTTGATATTACCACTCCTTTGATAGATGTTTCTTCTTCTGCCTCTCTTTCAATTTCCGTTTCTTCAGCTTCTTTTCCATTAGTCTTTAATCTTTTTAACACATCTTCTCTTTCCTTTTCATCAAAGGCGTAAAATTCCTGTTTCCCCTTTTTTATCTTATACAATGGTGGTTGCGCTATATATACTTTTCCTGCTGTTACCAGTTCTTTCATATGTCGATAGAAAAACGTTAATAGCAATGTTCTTATATGGCTACCATCAACATCCGCATCTGTCATCAGTATTATTTTTCCATAACGGGATTTTAATGGATTAAAATCTGCTCCGAATCCCGCGCCTACTGCTGAAATAATCGCTTTGATTTCATTATTCTCAAGAATTTTATTCATCTTGGCTTTTTCAACATTCAGTATTTTTCCTTTTAAAGGAAGAATCGCCTGGAACCGTCTGTCTCTTCCCTGCTTGGCCGAACCACCTGCAGAATCTCCCTCGACTATGTAAATTTCGCAATGTTCCGGATCTGTGATAGAACAGTCTGCCAATTTTCCAGGAAGATTTAAGTTATCAAGCGCATTTTTTCTTCTTGCAAGGTCACGGGCTTTTCTTGCTGCTTCTCTGGCTTCTGCAGCCCGCATACATTTTTCAATTATTTTTTTGCCAACAGAGGGATTTTGCTCCAAATACTCGCCTAGCTTCTCCCCAACGATTGTTTCGACAATAGATTTCGTCTCACCATTTCCAAGCTTAGTCTTCGTTTGACCTTCAAACTGTGGTTCAGCAACCTTAACAGAAATTACTGCTGTCAGACCTTCACGAAAATCGTCTCCTGTCAACGTAATTCTCCCTTCTTTAATTAAGCCGTTCTTGCTTGCATAGTTATTTAAGGTTCTTGTAAGCGCTGTTTTAAAACCTACGAGGTGAGTTCCCCCTTCATGTGTATTAATATTATTTACATAAGAAAATATGTTTTCCGAATATGTATCCGTGTACTGGAAGGCAACTTCTACCGGCGTTCCTTCCCTTTCTCCTTCAACATATACAGTTTTATGAAGAGATGTTCTGGTTGCATCAACATAATGAACAAACTCAATCAGTCCGCCTTTAAAATGATATTTTTCTTCGTTGCCGTCTCTTTTGTCCTTAATAGTAATCGTAATGGTTTTATTCAAATACGCTAACTCACGCATTCTTTCTGCAATGGTGTCAAACTTAAACTTGCTTACTTTAAATATTTCTTTGTCGGGAAAGAACGTGGTTTTTGTTCCGGTTTCTTCTTTTTTGGTTTTTCCAATTTCCTTAACGGATGCTTTCGGTACTCCCCTTTTATATTCCTGGTAGAATATTTTCCCGTCTCTTTTAACTTCAACTTTCATCCACTCGGAAAGTGCGTTTACTACAGAAACCCCAACTCCGTGTAGTCCGCCTGATACTTTATATGAACTCTTATCAAACTTACCCCCCGCATGAAGTATGGTCATTACCACTTCCAGAGCAGATTTTTTCTCTTCAGGATGAACGTCGACAGGAATGCCCCGGCCATTGTCTTCTATTGTTATGCTTTCATCTTTATTTATGGTTATAACTATATTATCCGCATATCCGCCTAGAGCTTCATCGATACTGTTATCAACGACTTCGTTAACAAGATGATGAAAGCCTCTTTGTCCAACGTCTCCAATGTACATTGCTGGGCGTTTTCTTACTGCCTCAAGGCCCTTTAATACATTAATGCTCTTTGCGCTGTATTCACCAGGTTTAGTCACTTTACGTTCTTGTTTAATTTTAGCCATATTTATTCCGAGTCGGGTTTATGTTTTCGTTAAGAAACGAATCTTATATATTTGATTCTTTCTTCTTTATAAAAATTATTTATCTTAGTTATTAGTTGTCCTTCTCTGAATTTTAGTTCGCTTCTCCACACCGAGTTTTGAACACGAAGATAAATACAGTTCCTTTCCACTTTTGTTGCCTCTGCTATTTTTATTAACTCCGGAAAAATCTTTTCGAAATCATTCACAATATCTGATTGTTTTAAGGTTCTCCTAATATTGGCTAGGCCCGGATCATTTTTAAATATTTCCGATATTTTATGAAATCCTTCAGGCATATGATCTTTGACCATCTTTTAATTCCAACAACAAATCATTTTTTTCTTTTTTAAGAAATGATAAATTTGCAAAGTCTGTAAGAGTTATAAACGCCTGCCCTACTTCTCTCAGATACTCACTTATCTTTACTGACCTTTTCTTATCGAGCTCTCCAAAAACGTCGTCTAGTAGAAAAATCGGCGTTTTACCGGTAATTTTTTTCAAATAAAAAAATTGAGCAAACCTTAAAACAACCTGAAATGTTTTGTGTTGTCCCTGCGAGCCAAACGTTTTTAAATTCAGCCCATTAATTTCGAATACAAAATCATCCCGATGCGGCCCCACAAGATTTTTACCGCGTCTTATTTCTTCTTCTCTCTTCTGGCTGAGCATATTCACAAATTCTTTTTCTATATCTTCTGTCTCTTTATTATCTAAAAAGGCATAAACAATTTTGGGGATTTCATCAGAGCCCATTATTACTTTATAAGAATCTTCTATAAAACTGTTAAACTCTGCAACAAATCTCTTTCTGTGTTTTATTATTTCCGTTCCTCCTTGTACTAATTTTGTAGTCCAGGCATTTAGTTCTTCTAAAAACGATGTCTCCCGCCTTTCTTTTATCTGGCTCAAAAGAGATGAACGTTGGCGTAGCATATTATTATAATCTAACAATATCTTTAAATACGTATTGCTTGCTTGGGAAATTACTGAGTCCACAAACTTTCTTCTATCTCCGGGATATCCCTGGGTTATTGAATGATCTGCTGGTGTTAATATTACAACGGGGAATTTTCCTATTATGTCAACAGAACGTGTTATCTTTTTATTATTCAGAAAATATTTTTTCCTATTCTCTTTCCGAGAATATATAATTCTAATTCTGTTTTCGCTCAAATCTTTAAAGTTTCCACTAAGTTCAAACTCTTCCTCATTAAAGCTAACGGAATCACTATCCGTTTTTGTGTAATGGCTTTTTGTTGTACACAAATAATAAATAGAATCTAAAATTGTTGTTTTCCCCCTACCATTTCCTCCAACTATATAATTCAGGTTCTCAGAAAGATTTACACTTTTATTCCTGTGAATTCTAAAATTACGTAAAGAAATGCTGGTCAAAATCATCTCTAATTATTCAGACGAACCGGCATTAACAAAAGCATAAGGTCCTCGCCTTCGTTAGTTTTTGCTGGTTCAACAATACAGGCTTTCGTTGGTGAGTGTAGCTTAAAAATTATTTCGTCGTTATTTATATGAGATAATATATCCTGAACATAAGTTGTGTTAAAACCAATTGTCATTGGCTCGCCTTTATACATGCATCCTATTTTTTCTTTTGCATTTGATCCATGATCAACATCTTCTGCAGAAACCTCAAGATTATCTTTTGAAATAGTAAACTTAACCTGTTTAGCGTTTGATGTTGAAAAAAGACTCATTCTCCTAATAGTCGATAAGATTTCTTCTGTTTTAATTTTTAGTTCGTTTTCGTTTTCCATAGGAATTACACTTCCGTATGCAGGGTATTTTTCACCTATTAATCTCGATATAAATTCCACATCACCTATTTGAAAAGCGACATGTGTCTTACTAAAATTTATTTTTATTTCTTCGTCTATCAATAGTTTTGATAGAACGGAAATTGCTCTTTCCGGAAGGATATACTGTTCGTCCTTTGTGTTTTTTATCTTTTTATTAATAAATTTAACCAAACGATGCCCATCTGTTGTAACAAATCTTAGCCCCTCTTCAGAGAACTCTAGTAAAGTCCCAGTCATTGCTGGTCTCATATCCTCTTTGCTCATAGCGAATGCTGTCTGGTCTATTGCTTTTTTCAGTTCCGACCCGCTTATACTTATTTCCTTTTCTTTATTTACGACCGGCATTGAAGGAAAATCTTCTGGAGAGGAAAAACCTATATTATAAATTCCGTTCTCTGTTGTTAGTTTTAATTTCGTGTCCGTTTCACTTTCAAATTTAATTTGTGTATCACCAAGGGATTTAACAACATCATACACAAGCTTTGCTGGTATTACCATTTTTATGTCCTTGTCTGAAGACACATTAATAGATGATATTAATGCAATTTCCAGGTCAGTAGCACATACCTTAAGGTTACCGTCCTTAATATCAAAAAGGAAGTTCTCTAATACGGGCATGGGTGTTCTGTTCGGTACAGCTGGAATTATATGAGATAAGAGCTTTTCTAATACCCTGCTGTTAACATTGAAATCCATTAAAAAATCTCCTTTTAAAGCATGCTAAAATACAAAAAAAACTCCCTTTTCTCAATTTATATTAATTTTTTTGTCTTCTAATTAAAGCGATATTTTTCTTTTTTATGGTGCTTTTTTTTGCTAGTCATGTATAAATAGAAACGTGCTTATAAGTTCCTCCGGCTTTTTTTTATTACCGTGACGTAGTCAGAAAAAATAATTAACAGCATTATTAATATTAATTTAAAAATTAATATTAATAACAATAATAAGGATGTTAATTTGTTAGTAAAGCTATTTTAATTGTATAATTCTTAGAAAATAAAACAAAAAGAAAAAGTTAATGTTTATAAAAACTCTATAAAATGAAAGTTAATAACAACCTGTTAGTAAACGCCGTCTTATAAACAAGATAAGGATGACATACTAACAAAGTATTAACATGTAGATCAAGAAAAATTATTTTTTATTTTGTCTCTAAGATTTTCTATTAACTCCTTTACGTATAAATCTTTAGAGAGACTTTCCTCAACTGATGTACAGGCATGAATTACGGTAGAATGGTCTCTACCGCCGAAGTGTAAACCAATGGTTTTTAGCGAAGATTTTGTTAAATCCTTTGATAAAAACATAGCGATTTGTCTCGCGAAAACAATTTCTTTTTTTCTGGTTTTATCCCTTATTTTATTTTCATCTATTTTCAGGGACTCACAGACGAGAGAAGTAATATTTTCAATAGTAATGTTAACTTTTCTATCAGTTGCAATTTCCCTTACTGTTTTACGTGCTAATTCTATGTCAATATTTTTAGAATTAAGCGAGGCATTGGCCAACAATTTAATGAGACACCCCTCTAACTCCCTAATATTTGATACAATGTTCGTAGCTATATAATCTAGAATGTCGCCTGCAATCATCATACCATAATCATCTGCTTTATTTTTTAATATGGCCATTCTTGTTTCATAATCAGGAGGTTGAATGTCAGCGGTCAGTCCCCATTGAAAACGGGAAATTAATCTTTCGTCCAGCCCCTTCATATCTTTTGGTGCTTTGTCACTGGTTAAAATGATTTGCTTGCTAGATTGGTGAAGAGTATTAAAAATGTGGAAGAAGAGATCCTGTGTTTTTTCTTTACCGATAAGGAACTGTATATCGTCAATTATAAGCACATCCATATTTCTGTAAAAGTTTGAAAAATCGTTTACTTTATTTGATTGGATTGCTTCTACGAACTCTACAGTAAAAATATCAGATGAAAGATAGATTACTTTCTTTTCGGGGTATTTTTGTAAAATCTGGTTTCCTATTCCTTGTACAAGGTGTGTTTTTCCCAATCCAACCCCACCGTATACAAAAAGTGGATTAAATGAGGTTCCTCCAGGATTTTCACTTATAGCAACGGCAGCAGCTCTTGCTAATTGGTTACTTTCTCCCTTGATGAAATTATCAAAGTTGTATCGTGGATTTAAATTTGTCTCAAAAGTTTGTTTTGTTTCTTCTTTTGCAGAAACCTTGTTTTTATTAATATATTCAGGTCGTGATTCATCAATATCTGGTTCGCTGGAGATCATATAAGCAAGCTTTGCGCCAGGCCCTAGAACCTCATGTATAGTTTTATTAATCAACGTGTTATAATGCTCATCTATCCATTCCCAAAAAAACTGGCTCGGTAACTGTACTTTTAAAGTAGTTTTTTCTAGATCGATATCAACAGGCTTTATTGGTAAAAACCACGTATTGAAAGTCATTAAAGTAACGTTTTCTTTTATCGCTTTAAGACATTCTTTCCAGATTATGGAAGGATTATTAGTAGAAATTTTTTCGTGTAAATCTGAATTGAGCATATAGCTTTATCCACAGAAGAAAAATGTAAAAATAGTCTATATTTGTTAAAAACCCGTGATATTAATAAAAGCTGAATTAATTATTCACAACATGTCAACATTAAAAGCAAGGCTGTAAGCCCCGGTTTTTCAGGCGGTTACCGTGCGCCGCTTAAATAATTAACAGAATTTTGTTTATGTTTTTTGAAAATAGCGAAATAAATTTTTGTGAAACATTTTCACAAGGAAAAGTTTTCCACATGATATCCACGCTGTTTTAAGGCGCGTCCGCAAAGGAAAAAATATAAAGTAATGACCTGTTGTGCAAATTAATTCTATAAAAAAGTGAAATTAATTTTTCGTTGATAAAGGTTACGATTAAAGCATTATACATCCATCTTGTGTTTGTGAGTGCTAATAACTATTTTTGTAATCTTTTTGATAGGAAATCAGGAGTTTTTACAATGAAAAGGACATACCAACCGAGCAATAGAAAAAAGAAAAATAAGCACGGCTTTAGAGAAAGGATGAAAACAAAGAACGGCAGAAAAGTACTTGCCGGTAGAAGAACAAAAGGGAGAAAGAGATTATCTGTAAGCGATGAGAAATAAACAACTTGAAACGTTTTGGCCTTTCTGCTAATGAAAGAATAAAAAGCAGAAAAGAGTTTGAAGAGATTTTTTTAAACGGAAAAACGATTTTTTCTTCTGATAAGAAAATAAAAGCAACATATCTAATAGTCAAAAAAAGCGATAAAAGTGGAGTAGTAATTTCTGCAGCAGTTTTCAAGAAGGCAGGAAGTGCAGTCTGGAGGAATAGAATAAAGAGGCTGATTAAAGAAGCATACAGACTGAATAAAGAAGTTTTAAAAGGAACAGCAATGGAAAGAGGCCTTATATTAAAACTGGTTTTTGTTCCGAACACACTGAACGAAAAAAAAAATAAAAAGATATACCTTTCGGAAGTTATGCCTAGAGTAGAGGAAATACTACTAAGAATAAAAGACAAGTTATAATGAGGAGTGTTTTTGTTTTCTTCATTAAAGTGTACCAGAAAATAATATCACCCCTGTTTCCTTCGTCTTGCCGTTTTTACCCAACTTGTTCAGAATATGCTGTTCAGGCTTTTACAAAGTATGGAGTGCTCAGGGGGTTGATAAAATCGGTATGGCGAATTTTGAGATGTAATCCTTTTAACAAAGGGGGCTATGACCCCGTAGAATAAATAGGTTTTTTAATGGATAGAAATACGACAATTGCATTTATACTTATCGGCGGGATATTGGTTCTGTGGCTTTATTTGAATTCACCAACACCTCCGCCTCCTCAAAAAGGTGGTAAAACAGATTCAACCCAGGTTCATAAGGATACGACACAACCACAAGCGAACAAAATTCCCAAGCTGGAAATCACACAAAAACAAAAAGAGAAATTAACATCTAAAAAATCAGTAAAGAAAGACAGCATAAATATACCTATCAATTATGGAAAGTATTTTAATTATTCAAAGTCCTCCGGAGATATAATCACTGTAGAGAATGATCTTGTGGTTCTTGAGCTATCCACCAAAGGCGCAAACATAAAAAAATATTATCTTAAAAAATACCACAACTGGTATTCTGCAGATATAAAGGATGATGGCCAGGAAGACTTTTACAAAACACATGTACAACTTATTAATTATTCCAAAGGTAATGCACTGGACCTCGCGTTTGTTTCTTCAGATGGCAAGGCAATCAACACAAAAAATCTTTTATTTACTCCAGACAAAAAAGGGTATAACTACAAAGTAACAGGTCAAGATTCCCTAACTATTACATTTACTTATAATGTTGGTGATCAGAAGGAAATAAAGAAAAAATATACTTTTTATGGAGACAAGTATAGTATAGATACAAAGATACAGATGGTCAGGATGGACAAAGGGTTTCCAGGTGTTGATCAAAACAATCCGCTTATAAGTAACAATTCGTATGATCTGGTTTGGAGCAATGGTATTCGATTTGTAGAAGATAATTCAGCAGATGAATCTAACTATGCAAATGCAAGTGTTTTTTATGGAGGCGAACAGGTGGTCGTTGATGCACCAAAGTCTGGAGAGAAAATACAAAAAGATTTTAACGGTAGAATAGGGTGGACAGCAGTAAGAGACAAATATTTTGCTGCTATTATTGCCCCAAAGGATCCTTCCAGTGTTGACGGAGCTTTTATAGAGGGCCACCACATAGATATTCCACCGGACGGAGCAGAAAGTTTTTATAACTTAAGAATAAACGTCCCCTTTAAAAACACCTCTTTGGAAACAAAAGACTTCATAGTTTATATAGGACCGGTTGATTATGATCTTTTGAAGCAGTATGGTAGAAATTTTGAAGCTGCAGTAGACTTCGGAAGTTTTTTTGGCCTGAAATTTCTTGTCAGGCCTATTGCTGAATACATTCTTCTCCCATTATTTAATTTTCTGCATGAATTTATTCCAAACTATGGTTTTGTAATAGTTATTTTTTCATTGATTATTAAATTAGTTCTTTATCCCCTTACCAAGCAGAGTTTTCAATCAATGAAAAAGATGCAGCTTCTTCAACCCAAAATTGCAGAGATAAAAGAGAAGTATAAAGACGATAAAGAGAAAGTAAGTAAAGAAACAATGAAGCTTTATTCAACTTATGGTGTCAATCCTGCGGGAGGTTGCTTACCGTTGATTCTTCAGATGCCGATCTTCATTGCACTTTGGGGATTATTTAAGACAGCAATTGAATTAAGGCAACAGCCGTTTGTATGGTGGATAAAAGACCTTTCCAGGCCGGATATAATTTTAAACCTTTCATTTAAATTGCCAATCTTTGGTATTAGCGAAATTAGTGGACTGGCAATACTAATGGGAATTACCACGTTTTTCCAACAAAAAATGAGTGTAAAAGATCCTAACCAGAAAGCACTTGTTTATGTTATGCCAGTAATGTTGACGTTGATGTTTATGAGTTTCCCTTCTGGCTTGAACCTATATTACTTCCTCTTTAATTTATTTTCAATAGTTCAGCAATATTTCATAAACCACAGACATGATGGAATGGAGCTTGTTCCGGTAAAAAATCCTAATAATAAGAAGAAGGGATTTATGGCACGTCTGATGGAAGCAGCTGAGCAAAAACAAAAAGAACAGCAACGGCAAAGGAGAAGGAAATAAGGTCAGGTTTCCGAGACTTTATTAAGCCTTTAGGATTAATTATTATTCTAAAGGCTTTTCAGTTTTTTAAAATAAAATGAACAATAAAATAAAAATTGTTTTTCTCATTTTCGTTCTGTGTCTGGGCACGGGCTTTTCACAAGTCAAAATTAATCTTATCGTAGAGCATAAAGCAGAGACAATTGCGTTTGGGTTGAAAAAGGAAATCCCCGTTAATAAACCAACGGTTGCACTAGCATTAAGTGGTGGTGGAGCAAGAGGATTAGCACAAATTGGCGTATTACGGGCTTTACTGGAAGCAGGAATACGGCCGGATATAATTGTTGGAACTAGCATGGGTAGTATTGTCGGCGGATTATATGCTGCGGGATATTCTATAAAACAAATAGATTCTATAGCCAGACACACCGATTGGAATCGCTTATTGGCACTTGAAAATCAGTCTGACAGGCGAGATCTCTTTGTAGATCAGAAAGTTTCAGAGGACAAAGCTGTTTTTACTCTTAGGCTAAAAGGATTAACGCCTGTGTTACCAACAGCATTGAACAACGGAATGTTTATAATGAATTTTTTGAATTTGCTAACCCTAAAAGCCCCGATCCACGTAAGGAACAGTTTTGATAATCTCAGAACAAATTTCATTGCTGTTTGTACAAACCTAGTAACAGGTGAACCTGTGCTTTTAAGAAAAGGCTCACTAAGTCAGGCAATGAGAGCAAGTTCAAGTGTTTCATTTTTTCTTTCCCCTGTTGAAATGGATTCATTAATACTGGTAGATGGAGGACTCGTAGCGAATGTACCTGTTGAGATAGCAAAAAAAAATGGAGGTGATTTTGTTATTGCAGTAAATACCACCAGCGGGTTGCACACGAAAAGCGAATTAAAATATCCCTGGAACGTTGCGGATCAGGTTGTAAGTATCCCGATGAAAAAATTGAATGAAAACCAAATGAAAGAAGCAGACTTTGTAATTGCACCAGACCTTAAGGGTCATGAAAGTATAGACTTTAAAAATATAGATTCATTAATATCCGATGGTTACCTAGCAACTAAACCGCTGGTTGGAGAGATAAAAAAACAACTAGATTCGTTAATGGTAAAAAAAAACAAGGAGGAAATCCCTTGGATTAAAAATATACAAATTAATGACAGCTTAAGTGAAATGGAAAATGACTATGTCCGAAAGTATTCGTTAAAAGACTCTGTGTCCTTAGGGCAAATATTATCCGATCTTGATAAGATTTTTTCAAGCGGTAATTATAAAAATGTTTCTGCTGAAGTTGTTCGATATGATAATTATGCTACTATAAAATTTAATCTTGTTCCGAACAAGACGTTAGTGAAGGTTAATTCTAAGGGAAACGCATTAGTAAATGAAGAAAAAGTTAAAGATCTTTTTAGTGATCTTTTAAATAAGCCTTATAATGCATCAAAAACAGAGGAAAAACTTATTAATTTAATCCAAGAATATCGCGACAAAGGATATAGTTCAGCACGGATAGACAGCGTTACTTTTGATAATGATAAAGGAGAGTTAAATATTAAGATTGATGAGGGAAAGCTTTCTGGTTTGCTCGTTGAAGGAAATGAAAAGACAAATTCGGAAGTAATTACAAGAGAGTTTCCGAACGCAAATGGAGGGTTCCTTTCTTACGATGAAATAGAAAAGGCATTAATAAATCTTCGTAGTACAACCCTTTTTGATTATATAATTGTAGGAACAAAGATAGTGAACGGGAAAAATTACTTCGATGTAAAAGTTCATGAAAAAGCATCCAGATTAGTACGAGTGGGACTACATTCAGATAATGAAAACCCAATTGTAATGAACCTTGACTTGATGGACGAAAACATTTTTGGTTCAGGCTCTGAAGTTGGGTTGCTAATGGCAGTGGGACAAAGGAATCAATCAATTGTGTTACAACACAGGGCAAATAGAGTTTTTAACACGTATCTGACGTATAATGTTAGGGTTTATTATAAGCAAAATGATATATATTCTTATGTAGATGATCCCGTTACTGATATGAACCGATTTTCTCGATCTAGAAATGGTGAATACAGACAATCTTTTCTGGGCGCTTCTGTTTCGTTGGGAACCCAGGTTGAAAAATTCGGTAACCTAATTTTTATGGGGAAATATGAGGTTGATGAAGTTAAAAACATAGATGAAGAGCCTGTTTCCTCGTATAAAATTAAGCTTGCAGAATTTGGTGTTAGTACGACAATAGATACACAGGATAAATATCCTTACCCTGATAATGGGGTTTATTTAAAAGTGTCATATGAAACGGGACAAACAATTTTTGGGGGAGATATTGGCTTTCAGAAAATAGGATTTACATATAAGAATTATTTTACACTCGGTGCAAACAACACACTTTCACCTAAGCTGGAAATGGGCTTTGGAGATAAAACCGTTCCCCTTTCGCAACAATATTTGCTTGGTGGACAAGCATCTTTTTTTGGTATGAGAGACAATGAGTTCAGGGGAAGACAAATCTTTCTTGCTTCACTTGAATACAGGTATAAATTACCTTTTGATTTATTTTTTAATACATACCTGAAGTTAAGATATGACCTTGGCTCAACTTGGGAAGTACCAGAGCAAATTAGGTTTAAAGATTTCAGACATGGAATAGGGGCAACGATCTCATTTGATACACCTATAGGTCCCGCAGATTTTTCAATCGGCAGGAGCTTCAAATTTGTGCGGAATCTCCCAGATAATCCGATTAGCTGGGGAGATGTTTTGTTTTATTTCTCCATTGGCTATAATTTTTAAGGGTTTGTTTTTTTTCTTTCCCCAAAGTTTCCATATTTTCTATATTCATTTATAAATCCCGTCTTTTTGTATAAATATGAAAATATAAACCAAATACTGTTTATATTTTCATATTTTTCCTGGTTCAGATTCTTTGAGCGTATTCATAAAATAACTAGGCAAAAGACTAAAAGAAGAAAATGAAGGTAAATAAAATTTACTTTCTCTTTTGCTTAGTATACTTAATATAAACTTAACACACATTTAATTTCCCCTTAATATTTAAGTTATAATAAAGAATTACATTTTGTTCGAAAGTATGAAATTTATCTGAAATTTTGACTAGCCTTCATTGCAGTCGGAGCCAGATAACTGCTTTCCTTAATTAGTGAGCAGGGCGTCTGATAATAGACGCCTTGTTTTATTATTGGATGCTGGAGGTCGAATGGCCGGTCTACAGAAAGAAGTGGAAAGAAATTTATCGGAGATAAATCGCTAAATGATAAGGACAATATCTTCGAAAACGAATGAGTGCAAGGCAAGGGTAAAAATTGGCATGAATATGAGGATCGGAATTTAAAAATGGCTCGAAGCATATAAAATCAGTACCAAATCCTTCTAAACCACATTTCATGAAAGCTTAACAATTTCATAACATTGACTTAATAGTACCTTAATATCCCTTTCATACTTTAGCTGGCGAAGATTTAGAAAATTAACATATTTACAAACAAACAAAAGGACAGAACATGAGAGCAAAGCTATTAACTCTTTTTATGATTCTGACAACTACATTGTTTTCTTTTACTGCAAATGCACAGGATAAAAATGCTGTCGGAGCAGTAGGGCCGATAAAATTAAGTGGTCTGATGTTCGGAGATTTATTCTATAATGCTAATGCAATTAATCATGCAAATAAAGATCTGAACGGTTTTCAGTTTAGAAGAGTTTACATTACTACTGATTATACTATTAATGATCAGTTTTCCACAAGGTTTAGGATGGAGTCTGCGATATCAAGTGGAAGCAACATAGGGATTTTTGTTAAGGATGCATGGTTAAAATGGAAAAATGTATTTAAAGGATCTGATTTAATTGTTGGTATGTCGCCAACCCCTGCATTTGATGCTTCAGAAGGCGCCTGGGGATATCGCTCTTTAGAGAAAACAATTATGGATTACTTTAAAATAGTATCATCAAGAGATATTGGTATAGACTTAAAAGGTAAATTTGATGACGATGGCACGGTAAAATACTGGCTTAAAATAGGTGATGGGTCGGGCAACAAACCTGAAACAGATAAGTATAAGAGGTATTATGCACAGCTTCAGTTTAATCCAAGCTCAAATTTACTTATCACCGTTTATGGCGATTATAATACGATGCCGCAGGTATTAGATGTATTTGATGGTCAGATGAAAGATAATTCCGCCTTTGTTGCGGCAGGATTCATCAACTACAAACAAGGCAAAGACTTTGGATTAGGTGTAGAAAGCTTTATAAAAAGTCAGCAAAACAATTTTCGTATAGGAAACGCGGCTCTTCAGAACCAATCAGGATTCGGTATTTCTGTTTGGGCTCACGCAATGCTTTCAGATAAGGTTGGCATTGTTGGTCGTTATGATTCTTTTGATCCAAATACAAATAGTTCTATAACAAATGACAGGCAAGGATTGATTATAGCAGCATTAGACTTTAAAGCGGCACCAAAGGTTAGTGTTATGCCGGGTGTTGAAATTCATACTGTAGAAGGCGCAAGTGATAGCGATGTAACACCGAGAGTTACTTTCTTCTGGAAATTTTAAGAAATAATAAATAGTTTAAAACTAAAAAGGAGTAAATAATGAAAGGAAAACTGCTTTTATTAGCAGCAATGCTAATGGGAATATTTTCTACATCTTCTTTTGCACAGCTTAAATTAAATGGAGCTGGCGCAACTTTTCCATATGTAATATATTCAAAATGGTTCGATGTATATCATCAGAAAACAGGAATTGAATTTAATTATCAATCAATTGGAAGCGGTGGCGGAATCAGACAGGTAACCGCAGGAACTGTCGATTTTGGAGCTTCAGATGCGTATTTGTCTGAAGATCAGATGAAAACAATCGAACAGAAACAAGGTACATCCGTTATTCACATACCAACTGTTATGGGAGCAGTTGTTCTTTCTTACAATCTGCCGAAAGTCGGTAAAGGATTAAAGTTGACCCCGGAAGTTCTTAGTGATATATTTATGGGAAAGATCACTATGTGGAACGATTCTAAAATCACAGCAATAAATTCAGGATTAAATTTACCAAACGATCCTATATTAGTTGCACATCGTTCAGATGGAAGTGGTACGACAAATATTTTTACAGGTTATATGTCCAAGGTAAGTAAAGAATGGGCTGATAAAGTGGGTTCAGGTACCTCTGTTAACTGGCCTGTTGGTCTCGGTGGAAAAGGGAACGAAGGAGTCGCTGGAATAATTAAGCAAACAGAGGGCTCAATAGGATATGTTGAATTAGCATATGCAGTTCAGAATGGTCTCCCCTATGCTTCCTTGAAAAATAAAGCAGGTTATTTTGTAGAACCGACTTTTGATGCAGTTTCTGCTGCAGCTGCTGGTTTTGTAAAAAATATGCCCGCTGATCTTCGGGTTAATATTACAAATGCAGACGGTAAAGATTCTTACCCGATTTCAGGATTTACCTGGTTGCTTATATACCAGTATATGAAAGACAAACAAAAAGTAGAAGCGCTTAAAAACTTCATAAAATGGGCAGTTACAGATGGCGAAAAATATGCAAAAGACTTATATTATGCTCCGTTGCCTAAAGAAGTTGTGAAATTAGACTTAAAGAAAGTGGATCTAATTACATATAAAAAGTAATAATGTCAGACTCAGAAAAAGTTAAGGAAAACTTTAATATTGAGCAGCAGGCAAAAAAACCTGCTGCTTCTTTTTTAAATCTTAAGTCATTGTTCAGCAAAAACCCCGGCGATTTGGTATTTGAGAACATTACCAGGTTTTTTGCATTCATAGTTTTTCTTTTAGTTTTTATAATGGCATTTGAGATGATAAAGGCATCGATGCCATCTATTAAGCAATTTGGTTTAAAGTTTATAACCGGTACTGAATGGGACCCGGTAGATGAAATATACGGTGCATTGCCTTATATCTGGGGGACTTTGTTTTCTTCGTTACTTGCATTGATAGTTTCAATTCCTTTGAGCCTTTCAGTTGCGATCTTTCTCTCTGAGTTCGCACCTAAGTGGCTTGAAAAACCAATCTCATTGCTCGTTGAGATGCTTGCAGCGATCCCAAGTATAGTTTACGGACTTTTTGGAATTTTTGTTTTGGTTCCTCTTTTAAGGACAACAGTTGAACCTTTTCTCGGGAAGGAGTTGGGATTCTTACCTTTTTTTAAGGGCGCCCCATACGGATTTGGTATGATGGCTGCCGCCATAATTCTTACTGTAATGATACTTCCGATAATAACTTCTATTTCACGTGATGTTATGAGATCAATCCCTGATTCACAGCGGGAAGCATCTTACGCATTGGGGGCTACGAAATGGGAAACAATTAAAGTCGTTCTTTCAGGATCGAAATCGGGAATACTTGGGGCAATATTGCTTGGTTTTGGCAGAGCGGTTGGTGAAACGATGGCAGTTACAATGGTGATTGGAAACAGGGCGGATATTTCTTTATCTTTATTCAATCCCAGCCATACTATGGCCAGCGTTATTGCTAATGAATTTACGGAAGCAATTTCAGATCTATATATAAGTTCTTTAATTGAAATTGCACTAATACTTTTTATCATTACGATTATTCTAAATGCTATTGCACGACTTATTGTCTGGGGAGTTACTAAAAAATATTCAGGGGCGTTGAATTGAACAACTTTCATTATAATTGGAGAAAATTAAAAAACACAGCTGTTTTCACTATTTGTGTTATTGGTGTTATCCTGGTTTTAATTCCATTGTTTTTTATTCTTTACTATACTCTCAAACAGGGAATCGGGGCAATTAACTGGGACTTTTTTATCCACATGCCAAAACCGGTAGGAGAATCCGGTGGGGGTATGGCAAATGCAATTGTTGGTACAGCAATTCTAATTGGTTTAGGTGGTTTAATGGGAATTCCGATTGGTATATTTGCCGGAATTTATTTAGCAGATAAACCTAAAGGAATTTTCGCTTTTATTGTAAGGTATTTAACAGATGTTCTTAATGGAATTCCCTCTATTGTTGTTGGTGTTGTCGCATACATAATTATTGTTATTCCAATGAAGAGATTTTCCGCTCTTGCTGGTGGATTTGCTCTTGGAATTCTTATGATTCCGTTGATTACTAGAACGACAGAGGAGATGATACGTCTCGTTCCTAATTCATTCAGAGAGGCAGGCCTTGGCCTTGGCATTCCGAGATGGAAGACAACCCTTTCAATTATTCTTCCGGCAGCATTCAAAGGTATATTTACCGGAATACTTTTATCAATTGCACGGGCGGCCGGCGAAACAGCGCCATTACTTTTCACAGCGCTGGGAAACAGGTTTTGGTCTGTCCAACTTGACCAGCCAATTGCATCTATGACGGTGTTCATTTATGATTATGCAAAAGCACCATTTAATGACTGGAACCAGCAGGCGTGGGCAGCCTCATTTGTTTTAATTATTTTCATTCTTTTACTAAATATTATTTTCAGAATAGTTACGAGAAAATCATATACAGCTTAAAAACATATTATGGATGAAGAGATCACAAATGCCACAACTACACATGTAAAGCACGATGAATCAGCATTAAGGATGCAGACTTTTAACTTGAATGCTTTCTTTGGTTTAAACCGTGCATTGAAAGATATTAGTCTTGATGTTAAGAAAAATAAAGTTCTTGCTATTATAGGTCCTTCCGGTTGTGGCAAATCCACCTTTTTACGAAGCCTTAACAGAATGCACGAAGAGGTTGGCGGAACAATCAAGGGCAAAATTCTTCTGGATGGCTCAGACATTATGAAAAAAGATCCTGTCAACCTCAGGAAAAAAGTGGGAATGGTATTTCAAAAAGCAAATCCTTTTCCAACTATGTCAATTGCAGAAAATGTAGTTGCAGGTCTTAAACTGAACGGCCTTAGAAATAAATCAAGGTTAAATGAAATTGCTGAAGAATGCCTCAAGCGAGCAGCCTTGTGGGATGAAGTAAAAGACTCACTTCATAAGCCTGGGAACAGCATTTCTGGTGGGCAGCAACAACGACTTTGTATAGCAAGAACCCTAGCAGTTGAGCCGGAAGTTATTTTAATGGATGAACCCGCGAGTGCTTTGGATCCAATATCTACAGCCAAGATAGAAGAATTAATTTTTGAACTGAAAAAAAAGTATACGATAGTTATTGTTACCCACAATATGCAGCAGGCATCGAGGGTCAGTGATTATACAGCATTTTTTTATATGGGTAAATTAATTGAGATTGACAAAACCTCAGTTATATTTACTGCACCTAAAAATAAACAGACGGAAGATTATGTAACAGGAAGATTCGGTTAAGCTTTTTTATTCAGGGCCTGTTTATATAGTTTTATATATTCTTTTCCTGAATTTTCCCACGAGAAATTTTGTTTCATTCCATTTATTTGAATTTTTTTCCAAACGTTTTTGTTACAAAAAGTATCTATTGCTCTTCGGACTGCTGTAAGTAATGCGTGTGCTGAGTAGCTATGGAAAGAAAAGCCGGTTCCAGATTCGTTCCCAGATTTTTTAAATTCATGCCAGTCTTTTATAGTATCTGCTAATCCCCCGGTTTTTCGCACTATAGGTACTGTGCCATATCTCAGACTGTAAATTTGATTTAGACCGCAGGGTTCATATCGAGAAGGCATAAGGAGTGCATCTGCGCCTGCTTCTATGAGGTGAGCAAGTTCGTTATTGTAACCGATATAACTTGCGACCTTTTCAGGATGTGAATTTGAAAGAGATCTAAAAAGATCCTCATATTGATTTTCCCCGTTGCCGAGAAGAAGCCACTGTGCGTTTAACTTGATTAAGTCTTTCATTGCTTCTGCAACTATTTCAAATCCCTTTTGCTTAACCAATCTTGAAATCATACCAATCAGCGGGACTTTAACATTATATTTTAGATTGAATCGCTCGAGTAAATATTTTTTGTTTTTTTCTTTATGATTTAGGTTTTTTATACTAAAATGGAACGGGATATTTTCATCAATGAGTGGATTCCATTTTGAGTAGTCTATTCCATTGATTATTCCTGAAACCTTCTTTCTTTTTTTCTTTAAAATTATTTCCATACCAGCCCCGTATTCAGACGTCATAATTTCATGTGCGTATGTTTGACTTACTGTGTTAATAACGTCTGAAAACAGGAGTCCAATTTTCATAAAGGAAAAATTATTGGATGGATTAGGATCGTAGCTATTAAAGACCTGGCGATTTATTTCAGCTTTGTAATACGTATCAATAGGAAAAATTCCTTGGTAACCTATATTGTGTATCGTAAAGATTGTTTTTGTTTTTTTAAATTTAAAACCACTATTGTAATTGTCTTTTATATAAAATGGGATTAAACCAGATTCCCAATCGTTGCAGTGAATAATATCGGGTCTCCATTTAGAGCGCAGTATAATTTCCAGAACAGCTTTATTAAAGAAAATGAAGCGTTCGTCTTCATCCGTGTTATTGGTGTATATACGTTCTCTTGAAAAATAATGAGGACAGTCAACAAAATTAACCTCAACCTCTGTATCAGGCAGATTGCTTTTGTGTAGAAATGCACTTCTTTCTATTCCTGAAATACGAATAGGAATATTTATTGACTCAATAAACTTAAGCTGGTACTTATCTTCTTTAATTAAGTCATATTTTGGTAAAAAAATTTTTACATCGCAACCAAGTCTTGCAAGTACCTTGGGAAGAGCTCCCGCAACGTCTGCCAGACCACCGGTCTTTGCAAATGGGAAAACCTCAGAAGCAACAAAAGCAATTTTCATTTCAACTTTTAATTTATGAGATATAGATAATTTTCGGCTTCGGCCTAACTGACATAATATGAAACATATTTACGAGTATATTAAAATATTGAGTAAACAAATCCAAGCTGAAGAGCTTGCTTTATTTGTCTTTGTAAAGATTGATCTTCCTGATAAATTAGCAAGAATGTTAAATTGACATTCATGAAATTATTTATTTTTGCTATCAGGGCATTATCCCAGCGGACATCCCATACGCTTAAGTCTTTAAATCGTGTAAACAATCGGAGATTACTTTTTACAACCAAGTTTTCAGCTAGCCCTACTTCTGAAGTGGAGACGGATTCTATACCCAGATCAAATTTAAAAGTTTCTATTTTAGAAGTTCCGGGATCGTCTGTATATTTTGTATTTACATTAGTAAAAACCTCTTGTGCACCGAACCCAAGCCTGGTTGTAAAATATTTATGTTTATCATAAAGAAGACCAATACTTTGATTAACATAACCTGGGTCAAAAAAACCGGCTGTCTCAGTGTAGGGAATGGTTGAGTAATCATAACCTTTTGTAATAGCTGTCCTAACAGAATTACTGAAATATGGTTTAATTTCCCAAGCGTCAATATTTTTAGCCAGTAAAGTTACGAGGTAAAAATCATTATCATTTGTTCTCCATTCCATATCGCCAGCCTTTGTTCTACCGTAAGCGACTTTCAGTGTGTTATCAAATGCAATTTTTTCGTTGGTATATTTTAGAGTAAAGTCTCCTGTTAAAGTCCAGGTAAGTGAGTTTTCACCACCCTGTGACCAGTTACTTAAAGCGATCTGACTGACATTTAGACCAGCTATCCCAGATGGAAACCACCCCATTTTCTTTGTAGTATCCTGTCGTCCGAACGCAGAAATAATTGAAACGAATAAAAATAAAACTAAATTAACAGCAAAATTTTTCATCCCATTCCTTATTATTTAATTATATTTACAATAAAAATCTATAAAATATGAATACAATAAAGAATAATCTGGCAATATTTCAAAGAGGTCAGGAAAATAAGCAATCTATAGTTTTTATTCATGGTTTTCCATTCGACCATAAAATGTGGGACTCGCAAATTGAATATTTTAGTAAAAGATTCCATTGTGTGTGTTATGATGTTCGTGGTTTAGGAGAATCTCCAGCCGGGGACGGTCAATTAACCTTAGAATCTTTTGTAGATGACCTTTTTGACTTAATTGACGCGCTTAGCTTGAATAAACCCATATTATGTGGTTTGTCAATGGGTGGGTATATTGCTCTCCGTGCAGTTGAAAGAGATGAAAACAAATTCAGTGGATTAATCTTATGTGATACAAAAGCAGAAGCAGATACTAACGAAGGGAAAATTAATAGGGCAAAAGCAATAAAAGATATAAACTACAATGGGGTTGAAAAGTTTGCTGAAGATTTTGTTGTAAAGTGTTTCGCCGAAGATTTTATAAATAATCATAAAGAAAAATATGAAGCTGTTTTAAACCGTGCAAAAAAGTTAGAATCAATTGGAGTTAAAGGATGTCTTCTTGCTATGGCCGGGAGAACTGATACAACAGGCTATCTCTCTCAAATAAAGATTCCTGTACTACTACTTTGCGGTGAATTTGACCAATTCACACCACCTGATGTAATGATGGCAGTTAGTGATAAAATCAGTCACTCAGAGTTTGTACTTCTTTCAAAAGCCGGTCACGTTACAGCTGTTGAAAATCCAAAATCATTTAATACCGCAGTAGAGAAATACCTCAAGAATATTTAGTCCGTAAAATGAACTTGCCTACAAACTTATTTTAGAGCAAATGGCTTTACTGTTGAAAGACAATCACCCGCAACAGCAATAGCCTGCAGAATAGTTTATGAAGAGAATTACCCTTGTTTTGTTAGTCACAACAAAAAATTATTATGGTGTTGATTATAAGGAGGATTATTTCAAACTTAAAATTTATATTCAGCCCAAAATAATAAATAATTGATTTAATATTAAAGAGAATGTTAATGAAGATAGTAAATATATTAATAACTTATAGCAGGTTTGTTATTACCTTTCTGATCGTCGTGCTTTTGAGTGATTTTATCATAGCACAATCTTC
>Ga0315540_10000151_pt1 | contig 37101 bp, 32 predicted proteins | sample SalMarSW160110MG_FD_203677 | JGI IMG/M metagenome (GOLD analysis project Ga0315540, IMG submission 203677) | Salt marsh sediment microbial communities from the Plum Island Ecosystem LTER, Massachusetts, United States - Salt Marsh Sediment SW1601-10 ...
GGGCGCGGCCGGCGCCGGCGCGGGGGCGGCGGCCGCGGCGCGCGGCAGCATCCGCGGCGCGCGGATCTCAGCGGGCAGGTCCGCGGGCTCGAGCCGGCGGCGCTCCGAGACGGCGACCGCGTGCTCGATCGCGTTCTCGAGCTCGCGCACGTTCCCCGGCCAGTCGTAGCGCTCGAGCAGGAGCATGGCCGCGGGCGTGAACTCGAGCCCCGGCCGGCGCTGGCGGCGCGCCGCCCGGTCGAGGAAGAACGAAGCGAGCAACCCGATGTCCTCGCGGCGCTCGCGCAGCGGCGGCAGCTCGATCTGCACGACGTTCAGCCGGTAGTAGAGGTCGGCGCGGAAGCGGCCCTCGTCCACGAGCGCGCGCAGGTCGCGGTGCGTCGCGGCGACGACCCGCACGTCCACGAGCCGCGGCGCGTTCTCGCCGATGCGGCGCACCTCGTTGTTCTCGAGCGTGCGGAGGAGCTTGACCTGGGTGCCGAGCGGCATGTCCCCGATCTCGTCGAGGAAGAGCGTGCCGCGGTCCGCCTCCTCGATCAGCCCCGCGCGCTCTCCGGCCGCCCCCGTGAAGGCTCCCTTCGCGTACCCGAACAGCTCGCTCTCGATCAGCGTTTCCGGGAGCGCGCCGACGTTCACCGGCACGAACGCGTGGCGCGCGCGCCCCGAGAGCACGTGGAGGGAGCGCGCGACCAGCTCCTTGCCCGTGCCGCTCTCGCCCAGCACCAGCACCGTGCTGTCGGTCGGCGCGACCCGCGAGACCAGCCGCAGCAGCCGCTGCATCTTCGCGCTGGCCCCGACGATGGGGGTGAGCTCGAGGTCCCGGGCCCCGGCGGTGCGGACGCCGGAGGCCGCCTGGGAGGCGGAAATGCTGGGTCGGGTCGGGGACATGGGAGAGGCCTCGTTCGCTTCTGGAACGGCCGGACGGGGGCTCGGGCCCTGCGGCGGGCCCTCGGCGGCCGTTTCAACTTGCCACAGCGGGCGAAGCCGGGGCAAGCCGGCCCCCGAACGGGGCCTAGGAGTCCCTCCCGGCCTCCTGCTCGTCCCCGTCCTCGGGACGCAGCTCGACGAGCCGCAGCTGAGGCTGCGCGGCCCGCCGGGGCGACGGCGGGCCGGCCGGGACCGCCACCCGCTCCGCCGGGACGGCGGTCCGCGCCGCCGGGCTGATCTCCTCGAGGCGGAGGTAGAAGAACGTCCAGGCGTACTGAACCACGGGCATGATCGCGGCGCTGAGGAACGTGCCGAGCGAAACCCAGATGTTCCAGCTGCTCCCGGGCACGGCGAAGAAGCAGACGACCATCAGAAACCAGATCGGGACGACCAGGAAGACCGAGAGGGCCACCATCTCGAGCCAGCGCTCGAAGCGCGACTCGGTGAGCCGGAACGAGCGCTGCGCGGCGCCGACGGGACCGGTGCGGCGCAGCGTGACGACCTCGGTCACCAGGGACAGCTTGAAGCCGAGGTAGAGGAACGGCACGAGCAGCATGCTGAACGCGACGGCGAGCGCCAGGTTGCGCAGCACCTCGGCCAGGTACAGCACGGGGACCCGCCGCAGTGCCTGCGCGTAGCACTCGAGCGCGGGGGCCGGCGACGCGCCGCCCGGGGTGTTGAACACGGAGCGCGCCCGGAATCGCAGCATGGCCGTGATCACGACGAAGATGAGGAAGTCGAGCAGCTTGAACGCGGCGGTCAGCAGCAGCAGGCGGCCCTGCGGCATCCCGGGCAGGAGCTGCTCGGCCACGGCCGGCGCCAGGATCCAGGGCGACCAGAGCAGGAGCGGGACGACGAGCGACTGGAGCACGTCGCGCCGCGCGGCGAGGTCGAACGCCAGCGCGAACGCGTGTCGGGCGGAGATGGGAGGGCGTGGCGGATCGGGCATGCTTCGCTCGGGTCGGACGGCGGGAGGCGCGCACGGTACGGGGGCCGCCGAGACGGTGTCAACAGGTTCGCGGCGGCGCGGGGGCCCGGTTGCCGCGCGCGCGGCGCGTTCCTATGCTGCGCGGCATGCCGAAGCGATTCTCGCACCTCGACGCCCGCGGGCGCGTCCGCATGGTGGACGTGAGCGCGAAGAAGGTCACGACCCGCGAGGCCGTGGCGCGCGGCCGCGTCTTCCTCGCCGGGGCGACCCTGGAGCGGCTGCGCGCCGGCCGGACACCCAAGGGCAACGTGCTCGCCGCCGCCCACCTCGCCGCGGTGATGGCGGCCAAGCGGACGAGCGAGCTCGTGCCGCTGGCGCACCCGGTGCCCGTCGAGGCCGTGGACGTGGCGTTCGACCTCGACCCCGCCGGCCCGGCGGTCCGGATCGAGGCCCGCGTGCGCACGAGCGCGCGCACCGGCGTGGAGATGGAGGCGCTCACCGCGGTGTCCGCGGCTGCCCTGACGCTCTACGATATGCTCAAGGCCGTGGACCGTGGCATGGTGATCGGCGAGATCGCGCTGTGGGAGAAGCGCGGCGGCCGCAGCGGCGAGTGGCGGCGCCGCGAGCCGGTTCCGCGTTCCACCCGCGCGCCGCGACGCAAGCGCTGATCGTGGAGCCCATCGAGCTCTCGTACGCCGAGGCCCGCGCCCGCGCGGTCGAATCGCTCGCGAGCCTGCCGCCCGTGCGCCTGCCGCTCGCGCGCGCCGCGGGCCGCGCCCTCCGCCGGTCCGTCGCCGCCCCGCACGCCCTGCCGCCCTTCCGCAACTCGGCGATGGACGGCTGGGCCGTGCGGGCCGCCGACCTCGCCGGCGCGAAGCCCGGGGCGCCGGTCGTGCTGCACGTCGCCGGCGAGATCCCCGCCGGCTCCACGGCGGCGCGGCCGCTCGGCCCGGGCGAGGCCATGCGCATCATGACCGGCGCGATGCCGCCGGAGGGCGCCGACGCGGTCGTGCCCTTCGAGGAGGGCGAGCGGGTCTCCGGCCCGGGCGGCGAGTCGGTGCGCGCCTCGCGCCCGGTCGAGCCCGGGGACCACCTGCGCGCGGCCGGAGCGGACGTGGGGCCGGCCGAGACCGTGCTCGAGGAGGGCCGCGAACTCTCGGCCCACGACGTCGCGCTGCTCGCCGCGCTCGGGATGGCGGAGGTCGAGGTCTCCCCGGCCCCGCGCGTCGCGGTGCTCTCGACCGGCGACGAGCTCCTGGACCCCGCCGAGCCGCTGCGCCCCGGGGCAATCCGCGACAGCAATCTCGGGATGCTGTCGCGCCTCGCGGCGGAGGCCGGCGCCGAGGTCGCGATCGCCGAGCGGCTGCGGGACGACCCGGCACGCGTCGCCGCGCGCGTCGCCGAGGCCCTCTTGACCTGCGACGCCGTGCTCACGATCGGCGGCGTCTCGGCCGGCGACCACGACCCGGTCAAACAGGCGCTCGACCGGATCGGCGAGATCGCGCTCTGGCGCGTGGCGATGCGCCCGGGACGCCCCCAGGCCTCGGGCCGCCCGCTCGGACGGTTCTTCCACGGGCTCCCCGGCAACCCGGCCTCGGTGGCCTGCGTCTTCGAGGCGATCGTCCGGCCCGCCCTGCGACGGCTGCAGGGCTTCTCAGCGCTCGACCGCCCGCGCGTGCCGGTGCGCGCGGCCCGCGCGGTGCCCTCGAAGGCCGGCCGCGTGGACTTCGTGCGCTGCACGCTCGCCTGGCGGGAGCGGGAGCTGTGGGCGACGCCTGCCGGCGAGCAGGTCTCCGGCCACCTCGCGCCGCAGTCGCGGGCGCACGCGCTGCTCGTCGTCCCCGCGGAGGCAGCGACCCTCCGCGAGGGCGCGGAGGCCGTGGCGCTGGTGCTGCGCCTGCCGCCCGTCTGAGGCGCCGGAACGGCGGGCGGGCCGGGCCCCCCGCGGGGAGGCCCGGCCCGCGCGAACGGTGGAGCGTCAGAGGATGCCGAGCACGCTGTTGCGCGCCTGAGCCCAGAGGTCCTGCGCCTGCACGCCGAAGTAGAGCGTCACCGCGAACGCGATCAGCACGGCGAGCGTGACCGGGACGCCCCAGGAGACCGGGACCGGCTCGCCCTCCGGCTCGCGCATGTACATCGCCACCGTGACGCGCAGGTAGTAGAAGACCGACACGACGCTGTTCAGCACGCCCGCGATGACGAGCCAGGTGAGCGCCGGGTTCTTGATGGCCGTGCCGAAAACGTAGACCTTGCCCATGAAGCCCGCCGTGGGCGGGATCCCTCCGAGCGAGATCATGAACACCGTCATGGCCAGCCCGAGAAACGGCGCGCGGAAGCCGAGACCGGCCAGGTCGCTCACGAGCACGCGCTCGTCGCGGCCCTTCCCCATCATGGTCAGGATCGCGAAGGCGCCGAGGTTCATGAACGAGTAGACGGCCAGGTAGAAGACCGCGGCCGAGGCGCCGTCGGGGCCGCCGGCGGCGACCGCCACCAGAATGTAGCCGGCGTGCGCGATGCTCGAGTAGGCCAGCATGCGCTTGAGGTTGTTCTGGAGCAGGGCGGTGACGTTGCCCACCGTCATCGTCAGGAACGCGATCACGGCGATCATCTGCGTCCAGTCCGCCTGCACCGGCTCGAGCGCGCGCAGGCCGACCCGCAGCAGCGCGGCGAATCCGGCCGCCTTGGCGCCCGCCGACATGAAGCCGGTGACCGACGTCGGGGCGCCCTCGTACGCGTCGGGCGTCCACATGTGGAAGGGCACGGCGGCGACCTTGAAGCCGAAGCCGGCGAAGACGAGCAGCGCGCCCACGAGCAGCAACGGGTTGTCCTTGAGCGGCGAGTCCGAGAGGAACTCGCCCATGCGCGCCAGGTTCGAGGTGCCCGTCGCGCCGTAGAGGAGCGCGATGCCGTAGAGCAGGAAGCCGGACGCGAACGCCCCGAGCAGGAAGTACTTGAGCGCGGCCTCGTTCGACTCGAGCCGCGAGCGGCGGAAGCCCACCATGATGTAGAGCGAAAGGGACATGAGCTCGAGGCCCAGGAAGATCGTGATGAGGTCGTTCGACGCCGCCATCAGGATCATCCCGAGCACGCTCGAGAGCAGGAGCGCGTAGTACTCGGCCTGGTTGATGCGCGTGCGCTTCACGTAGTCCCAGGAGGCCAGCACGGAGACCACGCCGATCGCCGCGAAGAGCACCGTGAAGAAGACCGTGAGCGGGTCGTGCACGAACATGCCGCCGAACAGGTCGCGCTTGTCCCCGGCGACCCGCCACGCGGCGAAGCCCGCGAGGAGAAGCGCGAGGAGCGACACGATCCCGCCGCGGTTGCCGTTCGGGCGCGCGGGCACGAACTCGAGCAGCAGCAGCAGGATCGTGGCCGCGGTCAGGACCAGCACCGGGCCGAGCGCCCACCAGTCGACAGGCAGGAACGAAGGCTGCGGCACGACGCTCATCGCTCACCTCCGCCGGCGGCCGCCGGCAGGTCGCGCTCGGCGAGCACGGCCCCGGGCGCCGAATCGAGCGACGCGAGCCGCTCGCGCCGCTGGACCGTCACCTCGATCGTGCGGTCGAGAGCCGGCTGCATCCGGTCGAGGAAGGGCTGCGGCATGACGCCCATCCAGAAGATGAAGACCAGCAGGGGCGCGAACACGAGCCGCTCGCGGAGCGAGAGGTCCGTGAGCTTGCGGTTCTCCTCGTGCGTCACCGGGCCGAACACCACGCGCTGGTACATCCACAGCATGTAGCAGGCCGACAGGATCACGCCCGTCGCGGCGAGAACGGCCCACCACTTCGCGTGCAGGAAGGCGCCGAGCAGGACGAGGAACTCGCCGACGAACCCGTTCGTGCCCGGCAGGCCGATGCTCGAGAGCATGACGACCATGAAGATCGAGGCGTAGACCGGCATCACCTTCCAGAGCCCGCCGAAGTCGGCGATCCGCCGCGTGTGCCGGCGTTCGTAGACGACACCGACCAGGAGGAACAGCGCGCCGGTGGAGACGCCGTGGTTGAGCATCGTCATCATCGATCCCGAGAAGCCCTGGGCGTTGAGCGCCATCAGGCCGAGCATCGCGAAGCCCATGTGGCTCACGGACGAGTAGGCGACCAGCTTCTTGAGGTCCGGCTGCACCATCGAGACGAGCGCGCCGTAGATGATCCCGACGATCGCCAGCCCGGCGATCCACGGCGCGCAGACCTCGAGCGCGTTCGGGAACAGCGGCATCGCGAACCGGATGAAGCCGTAGCCGCCCATCTTGAGCAGCACGGCCGCCAGGATGACCGAGCCCGCCGTCGGTGCCTCGACGTGGGCGTCGGGGAGCCAGGTGTGGAACGGGAACATCGGCACCTTGATCGCGAAGGCCACGGCGAAGGCCAGGAAGAGCCAGAGTTGCCGCGACGGCGCGATCGGCATCGCCAGGAAGGCCTGCAGGTCCCAGGTCCCCACGCCGGTCGCGTTCTTCTGCATGAACCACAGTGACAGCAGCGCGACGAGCATGAGCACGCTGCCCGCCATCGTGTAGAGGAAGAACTTGACCGCGGCGTAGACGCGCCGCTGCCCGCCCCACACCCCGATGAGCAGGTACATCGGGATGAGCATGGCCTCCCAGAACACGTAGAAGAGCAGCAGGTCGAGGCAGAAGAACGTGCCGATCATGCCGGCCTCGAGGGCCAGCATCAGCGCGTAGAACTCGCGGGAGCGGTTCTCGACGGCCTTCCACGCACCGAGCACGGCGATGAAGGTCGTGAACGTGGTCAGCAGCGCGAGCAGCGCGCTGATGCCGTCGACGCCGAGGTGGTACTGGGCGCCGATGGCCGGGATCCAGTCGTGGCGCTCCACGAACTGGAAGCCGGGCTGGCCCGGCACGACGCGCCACCACAGCGGCAGCGAGAACAGGAACTCCGCGAACGCCGCGACCGTCGCCCAGATCCGGGCCTGGCGCTGCGCGCCGGCGGGCATCACCGCGACGAGCGCCGCCGCGACCAGCGGGAAGAAGATGAGGAAGGACAGCCAGGGAAGCGGGCCCACTTACGACCTCAGGAAGTGAAGGAGGAGCGCGAGCACGCCGAGCGTCAGGAACAGCGCGTACGTGCCCACGTAGCCGGTCTGGAACAGGCGCAGCACGGCGGAGCAGCCTTCGACGAAGTAGCCCACCCCGTTCACCGCACCGTCCACGACCTTCTCGTCCCAGAACCGCCACAGTCGCATGGCCCCCTCGTAGACGGGCTTCACGACGGCGGCCTGGTAGAACTCGTCCACCCAGTACTTGTTCAGGAGCGTCCGGTGGAGGCCGGAGAACCGCTCGCGCAGCCCGGTGGCCAGCTGCGGCTGCTGCAGGTAGGCGCGGAACGCCATCACGATGCCGAACGCCGCGACGGCGACGGACAGGGCGACCAGCCCCCACTCCAGGCCGACCGGCACGTGCCGCAGGTGGACCTCCGGCACTCCCGCGGCCGGGCCCATCACGGGCTCGAGCCAGCGCTCGAACCAGGGCTCGGCCTCGACCCAGGGCTTCCCGACGCCGACGAGGCCGCCGATCACCGACAGCACGCCGAGGATCACGAGCGGCAGCGTGATGTTCCACGGCGATTCCTTCACGGGTCCGCCGTGGCCGTGCTCGTGACCGTGGTCGCCGCCGTCGTGCCCGTGGCCGTGCGTCGCCTGCTCCGCGGCCACGTGCGCCTCGTGCAGCTGGCCGGCCGCGTGCTCCTCGAAGCGGGGCGTGCCACGGAACGTGAGGATGTAGAGGCGGAACATGTAGAACGCGGTGAGAACCGCCGCGAGCACGCCGGTGATCCAGACGCCGTAGTGGCCCGTCGCGAAGGACCTCGCGAGGATCTCGTCCTTGCTCCAGAAGCCCGCGAACGGCGGGATTCCCGAGATCGCGAGCGTGGCGGCGAGCATGGTCAGGTGCGTCCACGGCATCTTCGAGGCGAGGCCGCCCATCTTCCGCATGTCCTGCTCGTGATGCATGCCGAGGATGACCGAGCCCGCCCCGAGGAAGAGCAGGGCCTTGAAGAACGCGTGCGTCATGACGTGGAAGATGCCGACGCCGAACGCCCCGACGCCGCAGGCGAAGAACATGTAGCCGAGCTGGCTCACGGTCGAGTACGCGAGCACACGCTTGATGTCGTTCTGGGCGATGCCGATCGTCGCCGCCATGAGCGCGGTGGCGGCTCCGATCACGGCGACGACCTCCATGCTCGTGGGCGCGAGCAGGTACAGCACGTGGCTGCGCGCGACCATGTAGACGCCGGCGGTGACCATCGTCGCCGCGTGGATGAGGGCCGACACCGGGGTCGGGCCCTCCATGGCGTCGGGCAGCCAGACGTAGAGCGGGATCTGCGCACTCTTGCCGGTGGCGCCGAGGAACATCAGGAGGGTGATCGTCGTGATCACCGCGCCGCCCGCGGCGAAGACCAGCGGCGCGGCGGCGAAGACGCGCTCGTAGTCCACCGACCCCGTCGTGGCGATCAGGAACATCATGCCCAGGAGGAACCCGAAGTCGCCGATGCGGTTGACGACGAAGGCCTTCTTGCCCGCCTCGCTGGCCGAGTGCTTCTCGTACCAGAAACCGATCAGCAGGTACGAGCAGAGTCCGACGCCCTCCCAGCCCACGAACATCAGCAGGTAGTTGTCCGCGAGCACGAGCGTGAGCATCGCGAACATGAAGAGGTTCAGGTAGACGAAGAAGCGGCGGTAGTCCGGGTCGTCCCACATGTAGCCGGTCGAGTAGAGGTGGATCAGGAATCCCACCCCCGTCACGACCAGCGTCATCACCGCCGAGAGCGGATCGAGCAGGAACGAGACGGACGCCGAGAAGCTCCCGACGCGCATCCACGTGTAGGCGGTCTCGACGATCGCCCGCTCCTCCTCCGGACGGGCCGCGAGGGCGAGCACCGCGCGCACGGCGGCGAGGAACGCGAGGCCCACGGCCCCGACGGCGAGCACCGAGATGCCGCGCTTCCCGAGGCGGTCCCCGACGAGCAGGTTCAGCGCGACCGCGGCGAGCGGCAGCGCCGGAATGATCCAGAGCATCGGCAGGTTCACGGCCGTCCTAGCCCTTCAACAGGTTGATCTCGTCCACGAAGACCGTCTCGCGGAGGCGGAACACGTTGACGATGATGGCGAGTCCGACGGCCACCTCGGCGGCGGCCACGGTCATGACGAAGAACACGAAGACCTGCCCGTCGAGCGAGTTCATCTGTCGCGCGAACGCCACGAACGCGAGGTTCGCGGCATTCAGCATGAGCTCGATGGACATGAAGATGACGAGCGCGTTCCGGCGCACGAGCACGCCGACCACGCCGATGCAGAACAGCACGGCGCTCAGGGCGAGCGTCCAGCCGATCGGGATCATGCGGCCTCCGAGTCGTTCGGCGCCGTGCGGCTCTTGGCGAGGACGATGGCCCCCACCATCGCGACGAGCAGCAGCACCGACGTGATCTCGAACGGGAACAGGAAGCGCGAGTAGAGCACCCGGCCGATCGCGACCGCGTTGCCGACGGCCGGCTCGGCCGGCGCGGGAGTGACCGGGCCCGGAGCCCAGCCGCGGTGCACGAGCAGCGCGCCGAACAGCAGCAGCAGGGCGCCGACCATCCAGCCGATGCCCCTCCGCACCGCGATCTGCGCGCCGGTCTCCACGTCGTGCTGGAGGTTCAGGTACATGATGACGAACAGGAACAGCACCATGATCGCGCCGGCGTACACGATGATCTGCACCATGCCGAGGAACTCCGCCTGCAGCAGCAGGTAGATGCCGGCGAGCGAACAGAACGAGAGCACCAGGAACAGCGCGCTCGTGACCGGGTTGCGGTGCAGGATGACCATCACGGCGGTCGCCACGAGCAGCACGCCGAATCCGACGAAGAGTCCGGGGACCATCAGGCGTTGGCCCTCCACCAGAGCCACGCCGTCGCGATCACGATGTTCGCGATCGCGCCGGGCAGCAGCACCTTCCAGCCGAAGTTCATCAGCTGGTCGTAGCGCAGGCGCGGGAACGTCCAGCGCACCCAGATGAAGAAGAAGAGCAGCGCGAAGAGCTTGACGAGGTACCAGAGCAGCCCGAGCGACGCGGGACCGGGGCCGAGGTAGCCGCCGAAGAACAGCGTCACGCAGATCGAGCTGATGACGATCATGTTCATGTACTCGCCGAGGAAGAACATCGCCCACTTCATGCTCGAGTACTCGGTGTGGAACCCGGCCACGAGCTCGCCCTCGGCCTCGGGCAGGTCGAAGGGGGCGCGGTTCGTCTCGGCGAACATCGTGATCAGGAAGATCACGAACGGGAGCCAGAGGTACCAGTGGAAGATGCCCCAGTTCGGCAGGGCGATCGGCAGGCTCTCGAACGGCCGGTAGGTGCCGGCCTGGTGCTCGACGATGCCGACGAGCGACATCGTGCCCGAGCGCATGAGGACGGGAATGATCGACAGGCCCATCGCCAGCTCGTACGAGATCATCTGGGCCGACGAGCGCAGGCCGCCGAGCAGCGCGTACTTGTTGTTCGACGACCAGCCGCCGAGGACGATCGCGTACACGCCGAGGCTCGACATCGCGAGGAAGAGCAGGATCCCGACGTTGATGTCGGTGACCACGAACGTCGGGGGCGGTCCCATGGGGATCACCGAGAACGTCGCGATCGCCGGGAACGCCGCGAGGATCGGCGCGACGTGGAACAGGATCTTGTTCGCCCCGGCCGGCGTGAACTCCTCCTTCACGAGGAGCTTCACGACGTCGAGCGGCGTCTGCAGCAGCCCCAGCGGTCCCACGCGGTTGGGACCCGTCCGGTGCTGGATGTGGCCGCAGATCTTGCGCTCGGCGTAGATGAGGTACGTCACGACGCCGAGCATGATTCCCAGGATGATGACCAGCTTGACGGCCGCCCACAGCGCGACCTGGAAGACCTGGTTGTCCATCAGCGCGTTCATCGGTTCCCCGCGGCCCCGGCCGGCACCCCCGCGGGGGCACGGCCGAGCTTCACCTGCAGTCCGGCGCCCGACGGCGCGCCGAGACGGTTGAGTTCGGCCTCCGCGAGCGCGTAGGGCACGAACACGGCGCCCGGCGGCACGGAGTCGTCCAGCTCGTACGGAAGCGTCAGCCGGCCCGCGGGGCTCTCCAGCGTCACCGCGTCGCCCTCGGCGAGGCCGAGCTTCGAGGCTTCCGCCCCGTTCAGGAACGCGCGCGCGTGCTTCGCGAGCTTCGCGAGCGTCTCCGCACGCCCGGACAGGCTGCCCTGAGCGAACAGGGTCCCCCCCGCGAGCACCCAGTGGCCGGTCCCGGAGGGCGCCGGCGCTTCGGCCGGCGCGAGCGAGGGCTCGACGCGGACCGCCTGCCAGGTCCACCCGTTCGGCAGGAGCGCTGCCCAGCTCGCCCCCTGCCAGCCGGGCACGAGCCGCGCCATCTCGCGGAAGACGTCCTCGCTCGTGCGGTACTTCCACCCGGCGCCGAGCGCCTGCGCGACCGCCTGGAAGACTTCCCAGTCGGCCCGCGCGCCGCGGCGCGGCGAGAGCGCGCGCGTGGACTTCTGCAGTCGCCGCTCGCAGTTCACGACCACGCCGTCCTTCTCGGCGAACGCCGCCACCGGGAACACGACGTGCGCGGCCTGTGCCGTGGCGGTGAGGAACAGCTCGTTCACGATCACGAGCTCCGCCTTCGCCAGCGCCTTCTCGACGAGCGCGCGGTCGGGCGCGCTGCGCAGCAGGTGGTCGCTCGCGATCCAGAGCGCCTTCACGCGGCCCTCGGCCGCGGCTTCGAGGATCTCGCGCGCCGTGAGACCGGGCTGCGGGTCGATCGCGCGTCCCCAGCTCTTCTCGAACGGCTCGCGCGCCGCCGCGTCGCCCACCGGCACGTAGCCGGGCAGGTGGTCGGGCACCAGGCCCAGGTCGAGCGCGCCCTGCGAGTTGTTCTGCGGCCCGGCGTACATCACGCTCGAGCGCTCCGCGGTGATCGCGCCGCTGGCCCAGCCGAGGTTCTCGATGGCCTGGAGCAGGGCCGGCGCCTGCGGGTGCTCGGCGACCGCGCGCCCGAACAGGATCGCCTTGCGCTCCGCCTCGCGCAGCCGCTTCGCGCCCGCGGCCACCGCCGTCGCCGTCACGCCGGTCTCGCGCTCGATCCGCTCCGGCGTCCACGACGCCAGGGCGGACTTGAGCCCGGCGAGGCCGGCCGCCGCGCCGGCCGGCAGCCCGGCCGGGTCGCCGAGGTCGAGCGCCGCCTTCGTCAGCGCGTTCACGAGCGCCACTTCGGAGCCCGGCCGCGCGCCGAGCCACTCGCCCCTGAACTTCGGGCGCGCAAGCTTGACACGGCGCGGGTGGGCGACGGTGAGGTGCACGCCCTGCTGGTGCTGGCCGCGCACGAGGACGGCCTGTGCCAGGGGCGACTCGCCCTGCAGGTCGTCGAACAGCACGAGCGCCTCCTGCACGTTCCCGAGGTCCTCGAAGCCGATCGAGGGCCGGCCGCCGCCGGCGGCCTTGAGCAGGGCGGCGCCGCCCACCTTCGCGGCGAAGCGGGTGCGCGCGTCCACGTGGTTCGTCCCGAGCACGCCGCGGGCGAGCTTCTGGAAGAGGTACTGCTCCTCGGCGTTCAGCTTCTCACCGCCGAGGAACGCGATGCTGCCCGGGCCGTGCGTCGCCGCGAGGTCGCGCAGGCCGGTCGCCGCGTAGGCGATCGCCTCGTCCCACGAGGCGGGCTGCAGCGAGTCGCCCGAGCGGACGAGCGGCGCCGAGAGCCGGTCGCCCGCGTTCACGAAGCCGTAGCCGAACCGGCCGCGCACGCACAGGTACTCCTGGTTCACGCCGCGGAACTCGGTGCCGCGCGCGCGCAGGATCTCCATGCCGCGCACGCCGAGGCGCACCGAGCAGCCGTTCGAGCAGTACGGGCACACGGTGATGTGCTGGCGCAGGTCCCACGGCCTCGCCTTGAAGCGGTAGGGCAGCGCCGTGAGCGCGCCGACCGGGCAGACCTCAACGCAGTTGCCGCACTGCTCGCACTCGAGCGGCTGGCGGTTGAAGGAGGAGATCTCGGTGTGCACGCCGCGCTGGTGCGCGGTGAGCGCGTCCTCGCCCATGACCTCGTCGCAGTAGCGCACGCACCGCATGCAGACGATGCAGCGGTTTGCCTCCTTCTTGACGATGGGGCCGAGGTCTTCGGACTCGAAGGTGCGCTTCGCCTCGTCCATCCGCGAGAAGTCGTGCCCGAACGCGAACGCGAGGTCCTGGAGCTGGCACTCGCCGCCCTCGTCGCACACCGGGCAGTCGAGCGGGTGGTTGACGAGCAGGAACTCCATGACGCCCTTGCGCGCCTTCACGGCGGTGGGCGACTGGGTGCGCACGACCATGCCCTCGGAGACGGGCGTCGTGCAGCCGGTCTGCACCTTCGGCATCCAGGCGATCACGGGATTCCCGTCGGGGCCGACGACCGGCTTGCGGTCCGGGCCGAGCTTCGGCGTGCCGACCTCGACCACGCAGATGCGGCACGCGCCGAGCGGCGGGAGCTTCGAGTGCGAGCAGAAGATGGGCACGTGCACCTCGGCCGCGCGGGCGGCGTCGGTGACCAGGGTGCCCGCGGGGACCTCGACCGTGCGGTCGTCGATGGTGACGCGAACCAGGCCGCTCACGCCGGAACCTCCGTCACGGACTGCCGTCGGCGGTTCACGAGGCAGCGCTTGTGCTGGACGTGGTACTCGAACTCGTCGCGGAAGTGCTTGAGCGCGCCCTGCACGGGCATCGCCGCGGCGTCCCCGAGCGCGCAGAACGACTTGCCCAGGATGTTGTCCGCGACGTCGGCGAGCAGGTCGATGTCGGTCTCGCGGCCCTCGCCCTTCTCGAGCCGCTCGAGGATCTCCGCCATCCAGTAGGTGCCCTCGCGGCAGGGCGTGCACTTGCCGCAGGACTCGTGGCGGTAGAACCGGATCATGTTCCAGAGCGCGTCCACGACGCAGGTCTGGTCGTCGATCACGATCATGCCGCCAGAGCCGAGAAAGGTGCCCACGGCGTTCAGCGACTCGTAGTCGAGGGGCGTGTCGAGCTGCGAGGCGGGCATCATCGGCACCGACGAGCCGCCGGGGATCACCGCCTTCACCTTCATGCCGTCCCGCATGCCGCCGCAGTACTCGGGCGACTCGATCAGCGTGCGCATGGGCAACCCGAGCGGGATCTCGTAGTTGCCCGGCCGCTTCACGGGCCCCGAGACGCTCATGACCTTCGTGCCCGCGCTCCTCTCGGTGCCCCACTGCCGGTACCACTGCGCGCCGTGCCGGAGGATGTGCGGCACGTTCATCAGCGTCTCGACGTTGTTCACCACCGTCGGGCAGGCGTAGAGACCCTCGACGGCGGGGAACGGCGGCTTGAGGCGAGGCTGCCCGCGGAAGCCCTCCAGGGAGCTGAGCAGCGCGGTCTCCTCGCCGCAGATGTACGCGCCGGCGCCCAGGTGCGTGTGGATCTCGTAGCGATAGCCGCTGCCGGCCACGTTGTCGCCGAGCAGGCCGGCCGCGCGCGCTTCGGCGATCGCTGCGTCCACGATCTTCTGCACGTAGTCGAACTCGCCCCGGAAGTAGATGTAGCCCTGGTTCGAGCCGATCGCGTACCCGGCCAGCACCACGCCCTCGATGAGCAGGTGCGGGTTCTTCTCCATGAGCTCGCGGTCCTTGAACGTCCCGGGCTCCGACTCGTCCGCGTTGCAGACGATGTACTTCGGTTTCGGCGAGTTCTTGGGGACGAAGCTCCACTTGAGGCCGGCGGGGAAACCGGCGCCGCCGCGGCCGCGAAGCCCCGAGGCCTTGACGATCTCGATGCACTCCTCGGGCGGCTTCTTCCCCACCACCTGCGCCAGCGTCTCGTAGCCGCCCTGCTTCCGGTAGGTCTCGAGGCGCGTCAGGCCGGGCGTGTCGATGTCCTTGAACAGCAGCGGTCCGTTGCTCACTTGAGCTTCTCCAGCAGCGCGTCCACCTTCGTCTCGTCGAGGTTCTCGTGATACTCGAGGCCGACCTGCATGCACGGCCCGCCGCCGCAGGCAGCCAGGCACTCGACGCGGCGCAGCGTGAAGCGCCCGTCCGACGTCGTCTCGCCGTGCCCGATGCCGAGCCGGCTCTCGAGGTGGCGGAAGAGGCGGTCCGCTCCCATCAGCGAGCACGAGAGGGTCATGCAGACCTGAAGGTGGTGGCGGCCCACCGGCTGCAGGTTGAACATCGTGTAGAACGTCGCGACGCCGAACACCTCGGGCTCGTTCAGCCCCAGCGTGTGCGCGACCAGCCGCAGCGCCGCCGGCGGCACCCAGCCCCATGTGCGCTGCGCGATCCACAGCAGCGGCAGCACGGCGGAGCGCCTCACGGGGTAGTGCGAGATCGCCTCGTCCACCTCGGATCGGACGTTCTCGGGCCACTCGAGGGTGGCCGGCGCCTCGACGGGCATCACGGGCGCATGACTCATCGGTCGACCTCTCCCAGCACGATGTCGATGCTCCCGATCGCCGTGATGACGTCGGCAATGAGGCGGCCCTCGATCATGAGCGGCAGTGCCTGCAGGTTGATGAAGGACGGGCTTCGGACCTTCATGCGCCACGGGCGCGGTGATCCGTCGCTTACGAACCAGAAGCCGAGCTCGCCCTTGGGCGCCTCGACCGCGGCGTACGCCTCGCCGACCGGCGGGAAGAAGCCGTGCGCCACGATCTTGAAATGGTGGATGAGGGCCTCCATCGAGGTCTTCACCTCCTCTTTCGGAGGCAGCACGTACTTGTGGTCCTGCACGCGGTACGGGCCCTTCTCCCCCAGCTCGCGGATGCGGGCGATGGCCTGCTTCGCGATGAGGGTGGACTGGCGCATCTCGGCCATGCGGACGAGGTAGCGGTCGTAGGCGTCGCCCTTGCCGCGCCCGACCGGGACTTCGAAGTCGTACGTCTCGTACCCCGAGTAGGGCTCGTTCTTGCGAAGGTCGTACTTCACGCCCGAGCCGCGCAGCGCCGGCCCGGTCACGCCCCAGGCGACCGCGTCCTCGGGCTTCAGGTAGGCGACCTCCTGCGTACGCGCGAGCCAGATGGGGTTGCTCTTCAGCATGTCCTCGTACTCGTCGATGTGCTCCGGCATCTCGTCGACGAACTTCTCGCAGCGCTCGAGCAGGCCCTCGGGGATGTCCATCGCGAGGCCGCCGACCCGGAAATACGAGGCGGTCATGCGCGCGCCGGCGACCATGTCGTAGATCGAGAGGACCTTTTCGCGCTCGCGCCACGTGTACCAGAACACCGTCAGCGCGCCGATGTCGATCGCGTGCGTGCCGATCCACACGCAGTGCGAGCTGATGCGCGTGAGCTCGGTGAGCAGCACGCGGATCGCCTGCACGCGCGCCGGCGGTTCCACGCCGAGCAGCTTCTCGGCCGCCAGGCAGAACGCGAGGTTGTTCGAGAGCGGCGAGATGTAGTCCATCCGGTCGGTCTGGGGGATGGACTGCGTGTACGTCTTGTACTCCGCCTGCTTCTCCATGCCCGTGTGCAGGTAGCCGATGATCGGCTTCGACTTGAGGATGGTCTCGCCGTCGAGCTCGAGCGCCACGCGGAGCACCCCGTGCGTCGAGGGGTGCTGCGGCCCCATGTTCAGCGTCATGGTCTCATTGCGCACGGTACTTGACCTTCTTCGGCGCGAGCTTCTTCAGTCCCGGGCTGGGCTTCATGCGGTTCGGGGAGTTGTGCGTGAATGCGACTTCCTCGTATCCGAGCGGCGAGTCCTTGCGCAGCGGCCATCCGACCCAGTCGTCGGGAAGCAGGATGCGCGTGAGGTCGGGATGACCGGTGAACTCGATGCCGTAGAAGTCGTACGTCTCGCGCTCGTGCCAGTTTGCCGTCGGCCAGACGCCGGAGACGGTCGGCACGCGCGGGTTCTCCTCGGGGATGCGCACCTTGAGCGTGAAGCGCATCCCGTGCGTGAGCGAGAGCAGGTTGTACACGGTCTCGAAACGCGGCACGCGCGGCAGCCAGTCCACGCCGCCCAGCCAGGACAGCATCGCGAACTCCAGCTCCGGGTCGTCACGCAGGAAGGTGCAGATCTCGACGAGCGCGTCGGCCGGCACGATCACGGTCCAGTCGCGGATCGCGGGCCCCTCGAGGCGCTCGAAGGCCACCGTCGGGAAGCGCTCGCGGAGCCGCTCGTCGACCCGCTCGGGGGTCAGGGCCATCAGGCCACTCCCTTCCGGCGCTTGCGGGGGAACGGTCCGAGCTCGGGCTTCGACGCCAGGATCTTCTCCTGCAGCTTCATGATTCCGTAGATGAGCCCCTCGGGACGCGGCGGGCAGCCGGGCACGTAGACGTCCACGGGCACGACCTTGTCCACGCCCTGGAGGATCGCGTAGTTGTTGAAGATCCCGCCGCACGAGCTGCACGCGCCCATTGCGATCACCCACTTGGGCTCGGTCATCTGCTCCCAGAGCTGGCGGACGACCGGCGCCATCTTGATGGACACGCGGCCGGCCACGATCATGAGGTCGGCCTGGCGCGGGGAGCCGCGATAGACCTCGGCACCGAAGCGCGAGATGTCGAACCGCGGGCCCGCGATCGCCATCATCTCGATGGCGCAGCAGGCGAGCCCGAAGCTGAGCGGCCAGATCGAGTTCGCGCGGGCGTTGTTCACGGCCCAGGCCAGGACCGACTCCACCGTGGTGAAGAGGAGGCCCTTCTCGGCCTCCTCGCGGAGGTTCTCCTCCTCGGTGCGCGGCATGACGAGCCCGGAAGCGGGAGCCTCCGGGGCAGCGGGCGAAAGCGTTCGGAACGGGTTGGTTCCCTTGGGGTCAGCCATGGGACACCTCGGCGGCGTGGAGGGAGGATGTACGACCGCGGAGGTTCATCGTCAGTCCCACTCCAGGGCCCGCTTCCGCAGCAGGTAGAAGTACCCCGCGAGCAGGATGGCGATGAACAGGACCATCTCGATCACTCCGTACAGCCCCAACGAGTGGAACGAGACAGCCCACGGGTAGAGGAACACGGCCTCGATGTCGAACAGGATGAAGAGCAGGGCCACGAGGTAGAACTTCACGGAGAAGCGCCCGCGGGCGTTGCCCACGGGCTCGACGCCGCACTCGTAGGGGCTCTGCTTCACTGCATTCGTGTGGCGCGGAACGATGAACGTCGAGAGGCCGATCGTGACTGCGCCGAAGCCGAGGCCGACGAGGACGAACAACAGCACGGGCAGATAAGACAGCATCGGGAAGCTCGTTTCCTTACGTAGGAGGGGCGCGCCATGCGCCCAACACGTGACCCTAAAAGGGGGTCAGCGGGCCGTCAAGCGACGGCCCGCCGCCGTTCTCAACCGTGCAGCTTCCGGACTTCCTCGGTCAGCGCCGGCACGACCTCGAACAGGTCGCCGACGACGCCGTAGTCCGCGACCTTGAAGATGGGCGCGTCCGGGTCCTTGTTGATGGCGACGATGCATCTCGAAGAAGTCATCCCGGCGAGGTGCTGGATCGCGCCGCTGATGCCGATCGCGACGTAGAGCTTCGGCGAGACCGTCTTGCCCGTCTGGCCGACCTGTTCGCCGTGCGGGCGCCAGCCCGCGTCCACGACGGCGCGCGAGGCGCCGACCGCCCCGCCGAGCGCGTCGGCGAGCTGTTCGACCAGCGTGAAGTGCTCGGGGCCCTTCACCCCGCGCCCTCCGGAGACGATGATCTCGGCCTCGGTGAGGTCCACCTTGCCGCCCTTCGCACCCGCCATGCCCGTCACCTTCGCGCGGGGCGCGGACGCGTCCCATTCGAACGCCAGCGGTTCGACGGCGCCGGGCTTGCCCGCTCCCTCGACCGCCGCGAACGCCTTCGGGCGCAGCGACGCGAGCGCCGGCGAGGCCGGGAACGCGACCTTCTGCACCGCCTTCGAGGCGAACACCGGGCGCGTGGCCACGAGCCGCCCTCCGTCGGCCGAGAGCGCCGTGCAATCCGAGGCCAGCCCGACGCCGAGCTTCGCGGCGACGCGCGCCGCGAGGTCCTTGCCGAGGGACGAGGCCGGGAAGAGCACGGCCTTGGCGCCGGAGGCCTTCACGGCTGCGGCGACGGCCGCGGCGTAACCCGCGCCGTCGTACGTCGCGAACGTGTCGTGCTTGGCCAGCAGGATCTTCTCCGCACCGGCGTCGCCCAGGGCCGCCAGGCCGGGGTCCGACGCCGCGCAGCACACACCCGTCACCGGTCCGCCGAGCGAGGCCGCGAGCCGCGTCGCCTCCCCCAGCGCTTCGCGCGACACCGACCGGACCTGGCCGTCGCGCTGCTCGAGGAATACCAGGATGCTCACGTCGCCCCCCCTCAGATGACCTTGGCTTCTTCGCGCAGGACGCGCACCAGTTCCGGAACCGCCGCCACCCCCTCGCCCACGATGCGCCCGGCCGCGCGCGACGCGGGCAGCTCGAGCGAGACGACCTCGAGCGCCGGTGTGCCGAGGTCCGCGGGGCGTTCCTCGATCGGCTTCTTCTTCGCCGCCATGATGCCCTTCAGCGAGGCGAAGCGCGGCTGGTTGAGCCCCTTGTCCGCGGTGATCACCGCGGGCAACGGCAACTCGACGAGCTCCTGGCCGCCCTCGACCTCGCGCGCGACCTTCGCGGTCTGGCCGTCGAGCTCGAAGCTCACGGCCATCGTCGCGCACGGGCGCCCGAGCATCTCGGCGAGCATCGGACCCACCTGCGCGGCGTCGTCGTCCACGGCCTGCTTGCCCAGCCAGACGAGGCCCGGGTCGAGGTCGCGGATCGCGGCCGCGAGGGCGCGCGCAACCGACAGCGGGTCGGGCGCGACCGTATCGGTCTTGAGGTGGATCGCGCGGTCGGCCCCCATGGCCAGCGCGCTGCGGATCGTGGTCTGGACGCCCGCGCCGCCGAGCGAGAGCACGACGACCTCGCCCGCGCCGAGCTTCTCCTTCAGCTGGAGCGCGGCCTCGATCGCGAATTCGTCGTACGGGTTGATGATCCAGGTCACGCCCGCCGGATCGAGCGTGCGACCGTCGCCCGCGATCTTCACGCGGGTCTCGGTGTCCGGCACCTGCTTGACGCACACGACCTGCAGCAAACGGCACCTCTTCTTTCTCGTCGCGACCGCGAAGCGGGTCCGCGCGCGCGACCGCGCGGCGCGCCCCGGTGATGCGGAGAACGCGCTCTTGCGCCATGTTTCACAAGGCTCCGCGCGCGGCGCGTGAACGCCGCGCGCGGGCCGGGGAATCGAGCGATGACGGGGCCGCAGTCTGTCGGCAGCCCTCGATGCGTGTCAAGACAGCGGTCCCCCGTCCATAAGGAGCACGCGATTGCGATCCGGCCCTTCCCAAAACACACGGCGCGAGGCAATCCGCGGAGCCATAAACGCCGTCGCACACCCATGGCGCAATTTTCGCGCGTTGGCCATTGACCCCCTTCCGCGCCATGTGGCAACGTCGGCCATGGTCCGGCACCGCTTCGCCCCTCCAGGAGCGGCCCGGGCTGCGCGAGGGGGCGTTCCAGGAACCTGGTCGGCGCTCCCGCGTGGATCCGGCCGGCCGTGTTCCCCCCCGGGGGGCGCGGGCCGGGCGGGTCGCCGGGGCGCCGGTTCCGGGAGAGCAAGCGCCGCGGCCATCTCCGCCTCTCTCGCTTCGGGGCGACAGTGACGGAAGCCCACGCGTCTTCCATCGTCGAAATCGAGGAGCTTGGCCGGCGGATCCGCAAGCTGCGCTCCGAGCGGCGCATGACCCTGAAGCAGGTCGAGTCCGTGAGCGGCCTTTCGGCGACCCACCTCTCCGAGATCGAGCGCGGCCGGACCTCGCCCACCATCGGTGCGCTCGTCCGCATCGCCCGCGCCCTCGAGAAGGACGTCTCCTACTTCATCGAGGAGGAGGAGCGGCCCGACGTCGCGCACCTGCTCCGCGAGCAGGTCGCGGCCGTTCCCGCCGGCGACGGCGTGACCGCCGAGTCGCTCTCGCCGGGCATCCCCGGGAGCTGCCTGTTCCCCTACCGGGTGAGGATCGAGCCGGGCGCGGGTGCCGGGCTGTGGCTCGGAGCCCAGGACCTGCCCGGTGACGCGATCGTGAACGTGCAGTCCGGACGCCTCCTCGCCGAGGTGGACGGCCGCCCGCGATCGCTCGGTGCCGGCGACACCCTGCAGGCCTCGCTCGGGGTCGACCTCTCGCTGCGCGCCGAGGGGCCGGAGCCCGCGGAGATCGTGCTCGTCTCGACCCGCGCGCTCGGGAGGACGCCGTGAATCCCACGGTGGCCCACGAGGCGGGGTGCGAGGCGCCCGCGGAAGCCGCCAGGGCCGGCGCGGAAGCGGTGTCGTCCCGCTCGAACCCGGCGGCCGAGCTCGGCCGGCGCATCAAGATGCTCCGCATCGGCCGCGGCATGACGCTCAAGGATCTCGAGGAGCGCGGCGGGATCTCGGCGACGCACGTCTCGGAGATCGAGCGCGGCAAGGCGTCGCCCACCATCGGCGCGCTGGGCCGCATCGCGGCGGCGCTGGGCCTGCGGCCCGCGACGCTCGTCGAGCCGCGCTCGCTGCCCGACTGCTGCCTGCGCCGCGCGTCCGACTCCCCCGCGCTGCCGGTGCAGTGGGGCGGCGCGTCCATCGCCTCGCTGACCTGCCCGACGCACGAGGCCTCGGTGGGACTCCACCTGTTCACGCTGCCGATCGCCCGCGACGTGCTCCTGCAACACCGCCACGACGGCGAGGAGTGGGTGACCGTGCTCTCGGGCGTGGCCGAGATCCGCATCGACGGCCGCGCGTACGTGCTGCGCGAGGGCGATTCGCTGCACTTCCACGCGAATCACCCGCACGGCTACGCGAACCTCGGCTCGGCCCCCGCGACGCTCCTCGTCGCCGGCCGCCCGCGCCTGGCGATCTGACGCCGCGCGGGGCCCCGCGCCCGCGTCAGCCGATCCGGTCGTCGGTCTCGCGCGCGAGCAGGTCGGCCGGCGTCTCGCCCGCGCGCGCGCGGCGCACCGCGCCGCCCGCGACGACCAGCTCGGCGAGCCGCCCGCGGCCGTTGTAGGCCGACGACATCGCCGAGCCGTAGGCGCCCGCGTCGAGCAGCGCCACGAGGTCGCCGGCCTCGAGGGGCGGCAGCGGCGCCTCGTCGGCGAACGTGTCGCCACTCTCGCAAACGGGTCCCACCACGGTCGCGGGCTCGACCGGCCCCGGCCGCGGCGCGACCGGCACGATGCGGTGACGCGCGCCGTAGAGCGCGGGCCGCAGCAGGTCGTTCATGCCGGCGGCAAGCACGACGAACCGCTTCTCCCCCGCCTCCTCGCGCCGGCGCTTGACCCACAGCACCTCGGCGACCAGCGCGCCGACCGGCGCGACGAGCCAGCGGCCGGGCTCGAAGCGCCACTCGAGCGCCGTGCCGGCCGCCGCGGACGCGAGCGAGCGCGCGTGCGCCTCGATCGGAAAGCCGTCGCCGCCATTCTCGTAGTCCACGCCGAAGCCGCCGCCCAGGTTGGCGAGCGAAAGCGGCGCGCCGCGCTCCGCCGACGCGCGGGCCAGCTCGAGCGCGGTGCGCGCCGCATCCTCGAGCGGCGGCGTGTCGAGGAGCTGCGAGCCCACGTGCAGGTGGACGCCGTCCACGACGAGGTGCGGCCAGCGCGCGTGCGCCGCCCAGGCTTCGAGCGCCTCCGAGGGTGAGATGCCGAACTTGGCCTCGACGTGCCCGGTCGCGACATGGCGGTGCCCGGGCGTGTAGATGCCCGGGTTGACGCGCAGCGCGACGCGCAGCGGCCGCCCGGCGCGCGCCGCCGCGCGCTCGAGCAGGTCCAGCTCGCCGACGTGGTCCGCGCTCACGACCGCGACGCCGTGCGTCGCCGCCCATTCCGCCTCCTCGGGCGTCCGGCCGTTGCCGCTCAGCGTGCGCCGCTCCGCGCCGAACCCCGCGTGCTCGGCCAGCGCCAGCTCGCCGAGCGAGCCCGCGTCGGCATCGAGGCCGGCCGCCGCCGCCGCGCGCACGAGCGCCGGCAGTCCGTTCGCCTTGAGCGCGTAGGCCGCGTGCGCCCCCAGCGGCGCGAGCGCCGCGCGGAGCCGCGCCGCGCGCGCCGCGAACGCGTCGAGGTCGTAGGCCCAGAACGCGCGCGCGGCGGGCTCGAGCGCGCGCAGCGCCTCGAGCAGCCGCCCGGCCGGCACGCCGCCGATCGCCAGGACGCCCTCGCGCGTCGCCGGCCCGCTCACGAGCGGCCTCCCGCCCCGGCGAGCACCGTGGCGCGCGCGAGGTCATCGCGCCGGTTCACGTTGAGGAAGGTGTCGGACCCCGCGCCGAGCGCGGCCAGCTCCGCGTCGCCGAGCCGCAGCGCGGGCAGCGCCTCGACGGCGGACACGAGCGCGCGGTCCCCGCGCGCCAGCACCCCGGTGAGCGGCGGGGCGGCCGCCGGCGCATACCACGCCGCGAGCGGCTGCGGCCGGCCGCCCGGTTCGGGCACGACCGCCAGGTGGTCCCCGAGGCGATCGCCGATCGCGCGCAGCAGCCCGGCGTCCACGAGCGGCAGGTCCACGCCGAGCGCGAGCGCGCGCGCGAACGTGCGCGCCGAGAGCCCCGCGACGAGTCCCGCGAGCGGGCCGGCCGCGCCCGGCGGGTCGGCGACGCGCAGGTCCGGCGACACGGGCAGCTCGAGATCCGCGGGCGCGACGACGACCACGTCGTCGCACGCCGCGCGCAGCGTCGCGAGCGCGTGCGAGAGCAGCGTGCCCCCGGCCCACGGCGCGAGCGCCTTCGGCACGCCGAGGCCGAGCCGCGTTCCGCGCCCGCCCGCGAGCAGGATGCCGAGCGTGCCCGCCACGGTCAGTAGCCGCTCCGCTTGTCGACGACGTTCTCGAGCGGCTCGCCCGCGAGGAAGCGGGCCAGATTGTCGCCGAACTGCTCGCACACCCGCTCCCACAACCCGGGGCCGACGCCCGAGACGTGCGGCGTCACGATCACCTCCGGCATCGTCCACAGCGGGCTTTCGGGCGGCAGCGGCTCCTCGGCCGCCACGTCGAGCGCGGCGCCCGCGAGCCGTCCCGAGCGCAGCGCCTCGATGAGCGCCGGCTCGTCCACGATCGCGCCGCGCGCGATGTTGACGAGCCGCGCGCCGGGGCTCATCCGCGCCAGCTCGGCGGCGCCGATCAGCCGGTCCGTCTCGCTCGTGTGCGGCGCCGCGATCACGAGCCAGTCCGAGGCCCCGAGCAGCTCTCCCAGCCGCTCCGTGCCCCACTGCTCGTGCGCGGGCGCGGGATCGCGCTCGGGCCGTCGGCGCACGGCGAGCACGCGCATGCCGAAGCCGCGCGCCGCCTCGCCGATCGCGCGGCCGATGCGCCCGAAGCCGACCAGGCCGAGCGTCGCGCCATGCAGCTCGCCGAACGCGGGCTCGCCGCGCACGAGGTCGGCCTGGGCCCAGCGGCGCTCGTGCTGCCGGTCGCGCGCGACGTGCAGCCGGCGCGTGAACGCCAGCATCACCCCGAGCACGTGCTCGGCCATGGCCCGCGCGTGCGCCCCGCGGGCGTTCGTCACCACGATCGGGCTCTCGACCAGTTCGGGAAACAGGATCCCGCCCACCCCCGCGGCGGTCGAGTGCACCCAGCGCACGCGCTTCGCCTTCGCGAAGTTGTGCGGGCGGAGCGCGAAGCCCAGCACGACGTCCGCCTCGGGCAGCAGCGCCTCGCACTCCTCGCGCGTGTCGGGGTCGTCGAAGCGCACCTGGGGAAACCGGGCCGCGAGCGCGGCCACGTGCTCCGCCGGCAGGCTCCAGACCCCGGCGGGGTCGTGGACCCATTCGAGCACTCTCAGGTCGGGCATGGGCGCGCAGGATGCCACAGCCGGCGATGCCGTGCGCGAGCTCCAGGAAGGGCCCGCCCACGCCTCCCGGGGGGGGCGGCGCCCTTGCGCGCCCAGCGCCCGGCCGGATAGATTCGCGCGTCCGTTACCGGGAATCGTGTCCCTCAAGGAGGCAGGATGAGCCTGCGCCGTTTCCACCTCGCCGCGCTCGCGGCCGCCGCGCTCAGCGCGTGCGGCGCGGCGGCGGCCGCCGCGGGTCCGTGGGCCCTGGCCCCCGGCGAGTACTACACCGAACTCCGCGGCAGTTTCTACTCGAGCGCGACCGCCTACGACAACGGCGGCAATCGGATGCTGACCGGCGGCCTCATGGAGCAGCGCGCGCTCACGTCCTACACCGAGCTGGGCTGGAAGAAGCGCCTGAGCGTCCAGCTCTCGCTGCCCGCGCTCAGCAACACGCTTCGTGCCGCCGACGGCTCCACCGGCACGAGCAGCGGCCTCGGCGACTTCGGCTTCGGCCTGCGCTACTCCCTGCACGACGCGGCGTCCGCGAGCGCCCTGCAGCTGAACTGGACGACGCCGGCGGGCTACAACCGGCTCCTCGCGCCCGGCCTCGGCAGCGGGCGGCAGCGGCTCGCGGCCTCGCTCGAGCTGGGCCGGCCGCTCGGGAAGGCCGGATTCGTCCAGCTCGGCGGCGGCTACGCCTACGACTACGTCCAGATCGGCGCGCGCAAGACCGGTTCGGACGCGTCCGCGATCGAGCGCGACTGGGCCGACCACGCGCTGGCCCACGGGGCCCTCGGCTTCTGGATGGGCCACCTGATGGTGGCGGGGCTCTACCAGGGCGAGTTCGGCACGTCGGCCGGCAGCGATCTCAAGACGACGACGCAGCTCGCCGGGCCGCGATTCACCTACCGCGTGGACAACCGCCTCGACGCCTTCTTCGGCTCGTGGCACTCGCCCGCCGGCAAGAACGTCCCGCACCTCGACCAGTACTACGGCGGCGTCGCCTGGAAGATGACCAAGCTCGGTCGGCTGCAGGGATTCCTGGGCGGCAACGCGCGTCCGTGACGTCTCGACCGTCACCCCGTCCCGCTCAGGACGGGGTGACGGAGTCAGGAGCGGCCATTCCCACCCACCTCGCCCGACTGCTCCGACACGCCGCCCGCTACCGGGCGGGCCTCGCGTGGGGCGTCGTGTGCGTGGCCTGCGCGAACCTGATCGCCCTCGCGCAGCCGCAGGTCCTCCGGTTCGCCGTGGACGACCTGTACCGCGGCGTGAACGCCGCCAAGCTCGGACGCTACGCGCTCATCATCTTCGGCATCGCGGTCGTCTCCGGCGTCTTCAAGTACTTCATGCGCCAGTCGGTCATCGCGATCTCGCGCCACCTCGAGTACGACCTGCGCAACGAGCTGTTCGCCCACCTGCAGAAGCAGGACGCGGCGTGGTTCCAGCGCCACCGGACGGGCGAGATCATGTCGATCGCGACGAACGACATGGCGGCCGTGCGCATGCTGCTCGGACCGGGCCTCATGTACACGGTGAACACCCTCGTGGTGAGCGCCGTGTCCATCGCCTTCATGGTCGCGATCAGCCCGCGCCTGGCGCTCTACTCGCTGATGCCGCTGCCCATCGTGTCGCTGAGCGTGTGGTGGTTCGGCGACCGCATCCACCGCCGCTTCGAGCACGTGCAGGCGCACTTCGCGAAGCTCTCGGCGATGGTGCAGGAGAACCTCGCGGGGGTGCGCGTCGTGCGCGCCTTCGCCGCCGAGCGGCGCGAGACCGAGCAGTTCGGCCGTCTGAACGCCGAGTACGTGGACGAGAACGTGAAGCTCATCCGCACCTCGGGCCTGTTCCAGCCCTCGCTCGCGTTCTTCTCGGGACTCGGTGCGCTGCTCGCCCTGTGGCTGGGCGGCCGCGAGACGATCGAGGGCCAGATCACGCTCGGCCAGTTCGTGGCCTTCACGGTCTACCTCGGCATGCTGAACTGGCCGATGGTCGCGCTCGGCTGGGTCATCAACATCTTCCAGCGCGGCTCGGCCTCCTTCGGCCGGATCGCGACGCTGCTCGACGAGCCGCCGGCCATCGCCAGCCCGCCGGCGGCGCGGCGCCCGGCGGTCGCGCACGGCGAACTCGAGTTCCGCGACCTCTCGTTCGCCTACCCCGGCGCGGCGGACCCCGCGCTGTCGCTGGTCTCCTTCCGCGTGCCCCCCGGCGGGACGGTGGCGCTCGTCGGCCGGACGGGCTCGGGCAAGAGCACCGTGCTCTCGATGCTGCCGCGTGTCTTCGATCCGCCGCCCGGGACCGTGTTCCTCGACGGCGTGGACGTGCGCGATCTGGACCTCTCCTGGCTGCGCGCCCAGATCTCGGTCGTGCCGCAGGACGCGTTCCTGTTCTCGACGAGCATCGCCGGCAACATCGCCTACGGCGTGCCCGGAGAGCATCGCGAGGACGTCGTACGCGTCGCCCGCGTCGCGAGCCTCGAAGAGGACGTGCAGGGCTTCCCGAAGGGCTTCGACACGCGCGTCGGCGAGCGGGGCATCACGCTCTCCGGCGGACAGAAGCAGCGCACGGCGATCGCACGGGCGCTGCTGCGCGAGACGCCGGTGCTGCTGCTCGACGACTGCCTCTCGAGCGTGGACACGCAGACCGAGGAGGCGATCCTGCGCGGGCTGCGCGCCGAGATGCGGCGCCGCACGACGCTGATCGTCTCGCACCGGGTGAGCACGGTGCGCGACGCGGACCTGATCCTCGTCTTCGAGGAGGGGCGCGTCGTCGAGCGCGGGCGCCACGAGGAACTGCTCGCCCACGGCGGGCGCTACGCGGCCCTCCACCGCGCCCAGCAGCTCGAAGAGGAGATCGAGGCCTCGTGAGCGCGTTCGACGAAGACCTCAGCCGCCCGCTCGACCGGCGCCTCATCCTGAGGCTCGCCCGCTACCTCGGGCCCTACCGCCCGCAGGTCGCGCTGGCGGTGGTCGTGACGGTGGTCGAGGCGGCCGTCCAGCTGGCGTTCCCGTTCCTGACCAAGGAGGCCATCGACCTCGGCATCCGCCACCGGGACACCTACCAGCTCGACCGGATCGCGGTCGTCTACCTCGCCGCGCTGGCGGCCGCGTTCGGGCTCGGCTACGTGCAGTCGCAGCTCATGCAGCGGGTCGGGCAGCACATCATGCGCGACCTGCGCGCCTCGCTCTTCCGCCATCTCCAGCGGCTGCCCGTGTCGTTCTTCGACCGCAACCCGATCGGCCGGCTCATGACCCGGGTGACGAACGACGTGGACGTGCTGAACGAGATGTTCGCGGCGGGCATCATCGCGCTCTTCGGCGACCTGTTCATGCTCGTCGGCATCATCTTCGCGATGGCGAAGCTCAACGTCGAGCTCCTCGCGGTGACGTTCTCGGTGCTGCCGCTCATCCTGATCGTGACGCTCGTCTTCCGCGCCCGCGTGCGCGTCGTGTTCCGCGAGGTCCGCACGCAGCTCGCGAAGCTGAACGCGTTCCTCAACGAGAACCTCGGCGGCATGTCGACCGTGCAGCTCCTCGGCCGCGAGGAGCGCAACCACGCCGAGTTCGCGCACGTCAACGCCGAGCACCGCGCGGCGAACCTGCTCGCGAACACCTACCACGCGGTGTTCTTCCCGCTGCTCGAGCTCGTGTCCGCGATCGCGCTCGCCCTGATCGTCTGGTACGGCGGCCGGCAGGTCATGTGGACGGGCATCACGCTCGGAACCCTCGTCGCGTTCATCCAGTACACGCAGCGCTTCTTCCGCCCGATCTCGGACCTGTCCGAGAAGTACGGCATCGTCCAGCAGGCGATGGCCTCCTCGGAGCGCATCTTCGGCCTGCTCGACACGCCCACCGACCCCGCGGCCGCGGACCTGGCCGCGCCCGGTCGCGGCCGCGCGCCCGCCCCGGCGCCGCTCCCGCCCGCCGCGTCCGCCGGCGGCCCGGCCCCGGCGGCGATCCGGCCCTCGGGAAACGGCCACGGCCACGGCGCGCGCATCGAGTTCGACCGCGTGTGGTTCGCCTACCAGGCCGACCACTGGGTGCTCGAGGACGTCTCGTTCTCTCTGGAGCCCGGCGAGAAGGTCGCCCTCGTCGGGGCGACGGGCTCGGGCAAGACGACGCTCACGAGCCTGCTCCTGCGCTTCTACCGGCCGCAGCGCGGCGAGATCCGCGTGGACGGGCGGCCGCTCGAGCAATGGGACCCGGTCGAGCTCCGCCGCCGATTCGGCCTCGTGCTGCAGGACGTCTTCCTGTTCACCGGCACGATCGAGGGCAACCTGAGTCTCGGCGACGAGACGGTCCCGGCCGAGGCGGTGCGGCGGGCCGCGCGCGAGGTGCACGCGCACGAGTTCATCGAGCGGCTGCCGGGCGGCTACGCGGCCGCGGTCGGCGAGCGGGGCGCGTCCTTCTCGGCGGGACAGCGGCAGCTCCTCTCCTTCGCCCGCGCGCTCGCGCGCGAGCCCGACGTCCTCGTGCTCGACGAGGCCACCTCGAGCGTGGACACGCACACCGAGCGCCGCATCCAGGAGGCCCTGCGCCGGCTCATGCAGGGGCGGACGAGCCTCGTCATCGCGCACCGGCTCTCGACCATCCAGGACGTGGACCGCATCGTCGTGCTCCACCACGGGCGCGTGCGGGAGACGGGCACCCACGCCCAGCTGCTCCGCCTCGGCGGGCTCTACTCGCGCCTCTACCAGCTGCAGTTCCTCGGGAACGACGGGGTCGAGACGGACGAGGCCGCGGGCTGACCTCGAGGGTCGCGGAGCGGGCGGTCGGGGACTGCGGCGTTGAAGAGGACTGAAACTTGTTCTAACATTTCCGGGCAACTGCACCGCTTTCGCGTCGCCGTCCACTCCCCAGGAGGCGAGATGCAACTTGGCAGGAAGATCCGGGATCTTCGTCTCCGCCGCGGGCTGACCGTCCAGCAGCTCGCGGACGCCACGGGCCTCTCGAAGGGTTTCATCAGCCAGGTCGAGAACAGCCGCACCTCCCCGTCGCTCGCCACGCTCCAGGACCTGGCGCGCGCGCTCCAGACGTCGGTGGCCTACCTGGTCGTCGAGGAGGAGCAGGCGCCGCACGTCGTCCGCCGGGACGACCGACCCTTCCTCCAGATCGGGGGCAATTCCAGCCGGATCGAGGTGCTCTCGGCGCAGCCCAAGCGCAACCTCGAGCTGCTCATGGCCGAGCTCCCCCCCGGGGTCGCCGCGGGCGACAAGCGTCACTTCCACCACGGCGAGGAGATCGTGCTCTGCCTCGAGGGCAGCGTGAAGCTCACCTGCGGCGAGCACGTCGTGGCCCTCGAGGAGGGCGATGCCTGTCACTACGACGGCCGCGTGCCCCACGCCATGGAAAACACCGGGGCCGGGCCCGCGCGGGTGATCGTCGCGATGACGCCGGCGGCGTTCGAGCCGCTGTTCCGCGTCCGGGGCGACCGCGCGAAGGCCTCCGAGCCGGCCCGGGGCCTCGCCCCGGCCGCACTCGACCCGGGAACACCCGTCTAACCGTCGCGGGCACGCGCGAAGGGAAACGGCGGCTCGACGCGAGCCGCCGTTTCGAGTTTCATGCGCGCCGCCCATGCCCCCCCTGCGCGCCGCCCTCTCCGACTACGCCGACGCCGCCCGCGCGTTCTCGCGCCCCGCCCGCATCTACCTGCTCGCCGAATTCCTCGTCTGGACGGCCCAGGGCATCTTCTCGGTGCTCTTCAACCTCTACCTGGTCGAGGCGGGCTTCCCCGAGAGCTTCGTCGGACGCGCGATCTCGATGAACGCGCTCGGTCTCGCGCTCGCGGCCCTGCCGGCGGGCGTGCTCGCCGAGCGCTGGGGGCGGCGCCGCAGCCTGCTGCTCGGCGCCGTGCTCGAAGGGCTCGGCCACCTGCTGCGCGCGAGCCTCACGGCCCCGGGGGCCATCCTCGCGTCCGGCTTCGTGATCGGTTCGGGGCAGGCGCTGTTCCAGATCGCCGCCGCGCCGTTTCTGACCGAGCACTCGACCGCCCGCGAGCGGACGCACCTCTTCAGCGCCTTCTTCGCGAGCGCGCTGCTCGCGGGCGTGCTCGGCAGCGCCGTCGGCGGCGCCCTGCCGCACCTCGTCCAGGCGCTCGTGCCGTCCGCGACCCTCTTCGCGGCCTATCGCACGGGGCTCTTCGCGGGCGCGGCGGTCGCGCTCGGGACCATCGTGGCGATCGCGAGGCTGCGGCGCGTGAAGGAGGAGCGGCTCGGCAAGGACGAGGCCCCGGTCACGCGCGAGCAGTGGCGGCGGCTCTTTCCCATCGCGCTCAACTCGGCCCTCGTCGGCATGGGCGCGGGACTCGTGATCCCGTTCATGAACCTCTACTTCAAGGACCGCTTCGCGTGCTCGAGCGGTCAGATCGGTGCCTTCTTCTCGATCGCCCAGGTCGGCACGGCCGCCGCCGCACTGCTCGGGCCGGCGCTCGCGCGCCGCTTCGGCAAGCTGCGCACCGCGATCGCCTCGGAGCTGCTGTCGCTGCCGTTCCTCGTCACGCTGGGCGCGGAACGCCACCTGCCGGTCGCCGTCGGCTCCTTCTGGATGCGCGCGACCCTCATGCAGGCGGCCACCCCCCTGCTCCAGACGTTCGTCATGGAGGCCCTGCCGCCCGCGCTGCGCGCCCGCGCGACGAGCGTGATCAACCTCGTCTGGAACGTCGGCTGGGCCGCGAGCGCCGTCGCCGCGGGCACGGTGATCGAACGGTTCGGCTACGCGACGCCGTTCTACCTCACCGCGGGCCTCTACTGCGTCGCCGCAGTCACGTTCTGGGCCGCGTTCCGGGACCTGCCCGAAGCCGGGTCGGAGGTGCGGTTGAGCGAGGAGGCCAAGGGCCTGCGCGGCGAAGGGCCGGGCTCGGACTGACGGCGCGGCGACGTTTTTCCTCCGTGGATCGCGGGCCGGGCGCTAGGCTGGCCCCGCCCCGGATTCGCCCGGCGGTAGGGAGGCCCCATGAAGAAGCTTCTGTTCCTGGCGATCATCGCCTTCGCCGCCTGGTACGGCTGGAACCACCGGGACACGATCCTCCGCGGCAACGACTCCTCCGAGGCCGTGGTGGTCAACGCCGGAACCCGCGCCATGACCCGCGTGCGGCTCACGGTCGGCGGGAAGACCCAGGTGCGCGACGACATCGAGCCCGCCGACAAGGCCACGTTCGTCTTCCGGCTCTCGCGCCCTTCCGACTTCCAGCTCAACTGGGACTGGCGCGGCCTCGAGATCGTCCCGAGCTGGCGGGGCGGCGAGGCACTCGCGGCGCCCCTGCGGCAGCGCTGCACGCTGCAGGTGTTCGACGACGGCACCGTGACCTGCACCTGCGCGCCGCTCGTGGGAAGCCCCGGGGGCTCCTGAGCGGCCGTGCCCCCCGGCCTCAGGCGACGTCGGCGGCGCTCGCGGCGGCCCCGCCGGAATCGGCGGCGAGCCCCTGGCGCCGGATCTTCCCCGTCGTGGTCTTGGGAAACTCGCCCTTGCGCACGATGACACGCTTGACGTGCTTGTACGATGCCAGGCGCGCGCAGCGGGACTGGACGTCGGCGCGCAGCGTGGCCTCGACGAACGCGTCGTCGCACTTGCGGCCCTGCGACTGCGCGAGCAGCTCGAGCTCGGTGAGGTTCGGGTAGATGTGCGCGTGGACCTCCTCGCGCTCGCCCCGGGCGTCGCGGCCGCCGACCACGACGACCTCGAGCACATAGGGGCTGTCGGCGAGCTGAACCTCGACCTCCTCGGGGTAGATCTTCTTGCCTGCCGCGGTCGCGATCATGTTCTTGAGCCGGCCCGTGATCTTCACCCGGCCGTCGGGCAGGAAGCGCCCGAGGTCGCCGGTGTAGAACCAGTCGTCTCGCAGCACCTCGGCCGTCGCCTCGGGACTGCCGTAGTAGCCCAGCATCACGTTCGGCCCGCGAACGGCGATCTCGCCGTTGCCTTCGGCGTCGGGCCGGTCGATGCGGACCTCGACGCCCATGAGCGGCCAGCCGACGCCGCCGGGGTTCGGCTTGCGCGGCAGGTTCAGGCACGTCACGGGCGACGTCTCGGTGAGCCCGTAGCCCTCGAGCATGGTCCAGCCGAGGTCGGTGAAGCCCCAGAAGACGTGAGGGGCGAGTGGCGCGGCGCCGCAGGCGAAGATGCGGATGTGCTGCAGGCCCGCCTTCTCGCGCAGTGAGCGCAGCAGCGTCCCGCCGACGCGGAAGCCCGTCAGCAGCCGCACGAGCCGGGTGACGCCGACCAGCCCGAGCACGAGCAGCCGTCGCGGCAGCGGCGCCTCGGCGATGCGCTTGTGGATCGCCGAGAGCAGCTTCTCGTAGAGCAGGGGCACCGCGACGAAGATGGTCGCACAGCTCGAGCGCATGTCCTCGCGCAGCTGCTTCGAATCCAGCCCGCGCGCGTAGCACACGGCGCCGCCGGTGCGCAGCGGGCACAGGAACCCGATCGTGCTCTCGAACGTGTGGTGCATCGGGAGCACGCTCAGCATGCGGTCGCCGGGCCCGCAGTCGATCGTCCGGGCGACGCCCTCGGCGTTCGAGAGCAGGTTGGCGTGCGAGAGCATGACGCCCTTCGCCTGGCCGGTCGTGCCCGAGGTGAAGATGATCACCGCGAGGTCCTGGGGCTCGGCGCCTCCCTCGCGCGCCGTCGCGCCGGCGAACGCCGCCTGCGCCCCGTCCCAGTCCGCCAGGCCCTCGATCGGGTCCAGCCCCACGAGCCCGAGCGACGGCAGGCGCGACGTCTTCACCGCGGCGAGCACCGGGTGCAGCCGCGCGCTCACGACCGCCCGGGTCGCACCGGCGGTCGCGAGGATCTCGCCGACCTCGTGCTCCTTGAGCGCCGCGTCGATCGGGACCACCACCGCGCCCGTCTCGAGGATGGCCATGTAGGCCAGCCCCCACTCCGGACGGTTCTCGCTCTGCAGGCCGACGCGGTCGCCCGGCCGCACGCCTTCGCGCACGAGCAGCGCCGCGAACGCGTGCATCGCGGCGGCGGCCTGCCGGAACGAGTACCCCGTCCAGGCGCTCCCGTCCCAGCGGAGCAGGAACGGGGAGTCTCCGTACTGGCGCGCGGAGTAGTCCACGAGCTGCGGGAGCAGGCGCACCACGGGCGCGGGCGCGGGGGTTCGGGCAGGACTCATTTGCCGCAAGGCTAGGCGTCCCGGCGGAAGGCGGTCAAGGCTCGCGGCGGGCCACCACGAGGTGCGCCAGCACCTCGCGGGGGTCGAAGAACAGCCGGTCCAGACCTTCGCAGAGCAGCTGGACGAGGCAGTAGAGCAGCCGCATGGGGATCTCGGTGAGCACCCGCGCGGGGCCGCGGTTGAGGCGGTTCAGGGCCGCGATCGTGCTCAGCCCCACGCGGGCCCACAGGCCCCCGATCGGCAGGTACTCGATCGGCTCGAACCCGCTGCGGCGCAGCAGGTGCTCGGCCCCGTAGCGCGTGAAGCGGAAGAAGTCCCAAGGCTCGTCGTGCAGCGGCACCATCTGGGTGAACTCGAGGATGAGCGTGCCCCCGGGGCGCAGCACCCGGTGCGCCTCCTCGATCATCCGGAGCGGCTCGGGCAGGTAGGTGAGCATCGAGAGCCCGAGCACGGTGTCGAACGACCCTGCCCGGAACGGCTGGGCCTCCGCACGGGCGAAGGCGTCGAGCCGCGCGGCGCCGAGGTAGGGGGAGCGCGAGAGGTCCGTGCCCCAGTAGCGGCGCACGCGCCCGGCGAAAAGCGGCGCGAACGGCTTCGAGCCGCACCCCACGTCGAGCAGGTCCCCGTGCGCGTGCGCCCGGGCGCGCTCGAGCGCACGGATGATCTTGTGGTTGGCGAGCCAGTTGAACTTCCAGAACGACCACTTCCCCGTCGGCCCGCCGGTCAGCCTGCGCCAGGTCCCGCTCATGTCCCCGTCCACTCGATGACGTGCTCGCCGAGCTGTACCCGGGCTTCGGCCGTTCCGGCGCCCACCTTCACCTCGCCCTCGCCCGCCCCGCTCCCGGGACCGGGCGCCTGCACGCGGGCCCCGGAAACCCCCGCCGGCGCCGGGAAGCGCAGGGGCTCGAGCGGGACGCCGTAGTGGCGCAACAGCGTCCCGCGGCGCCCGAGGGCACGCAGGGACCAGCCCCGCTCGGCCAGCTGGCGCACCTCGGCGTCCACGAGGAACATCGCGCCGTCGGCCGCGAGGCGCCCGAGCAGGTCGCGCAGCGCCGAGCGGCCCGCCTCCGACCAGTCCTCGTCGAGGTGCGCGTAGTTGAGCCGGTGCGTGCTGAGCACGGCGGGCCGCCCGCCACGCCAGGCCTCGCGCGCCGCGCGGTGCGCGGCCTCCGCGCCGAGCCGCCCGGCCGGGTCGGCCTGGCCGCGGGGCTCGAACGCCACCCGCGGCGGCAGGTAGAAGCGCGCGCCCGCGAAGTGCGGGAAGCGCAGGCGCAGCAGCCGCCGCCGGAGCGGCGCGAGCCCGGCGCCCGCCTGCTCGGGCTTGCCCTGCAGGGTCGTGAGCCCGAGCGACTCCGCCTCGGCCTCGAGCCAGTCGTCGAAACGGTAGTCCGGCGGACAGAACGACGCCGGCCGGCGCCCGAACGCGGCCTCGAACCGCGACAGGGCCTCGCGCAGGTCGCGCGCGCGGACCTCGCGCGGCTCGGCGGGGTCGTACTCGCCGGACGCCTCCACCGCGGCGCAGATCGGGCTCTGCTGCTCGTGGGCGAGCCGCGCGTCGTTCCGGCCCTGCCGCAGCGCGCCGAGCCACGCCCCTGCCGGCAGATGGTGCAGGCCGTGCAGCTCGGGCCACCAGAGTCCCTGCGCCCGGGCGCTGCCGATCGCCGCCGCGAGCCCGGGCCGCTCCCAGCGCCCCGGCGCCGCCCCGGGAACCGCCAGCGGCAGCTCGAGGGCCTCGAAGCGCGGCGGCAAGAGCCGCGGCCAGTCCGGGCTCGCGACGACCGTGTTCGCCTGCCACACGGGCGGGAGCCCGTCGCCGCCCCGGAACTCGAGCAGCGTCGCCGCGAGCCGGTTCACGTCAGTCGCGCTCTCGAGCGTCGAGCGCCCGTAGCGCTGCCCGGCCGGGGTCCGGAACGCCGGCTGACCCGCGAGAACGCGGTGCGCCTGGTCGTCGGGCACCCAGGCGCACAGGCCCCAGTCGTCGCTTTGGATCACCACGGCCTTCAGGCGATGCCAGTCGAGGTTCACGCTCGGCCCCCGTCGGAACGTCGAGGCAAACGAGCCCCGACTATACCCCACCGGCTTTGACCCCCGCGCGCGGCCTGTGCAACCGTGCCGCGCATGAGCACGTTTCCCACCCGGCGGTCGCGCTCGTGGTTCACGGGCACGCTGGTCTTCCTCGCGCTCTTCTGGATCCTCGACCTGGCGGTGCTGCGTGCCGGGGCGCCGGACCCGCTCGACGATTCCTGGGAGTACGGGGTCGTCGCGCGCTCCCTGCTCGCGGGCCACGGGTTCCGCACGCCGGTCATCCATCCTCCGCTCTGGACGCTGCGGGACGCGGCGAACACGGTCCCGGTGCTCGTGCACGGCCCGCTCGTGCCGGTCCTGCTCGCACCGCTCCTGGCGGTCTTCGGCCCGGGGCTGCTCGACCAGGTCCGCTGGATCGCGGCGCTGTTCGCCGTGCTCGGGGGGCTCGCGATCTACCGCCTCGGCGAGCGCAGCCACGCGCCGCCCACCGGGACCGCGGCCGCGATCGCGTTCACGCTCTCGCCGCTCACGCTCCGCGCCGTGCACCACGACCTCGCGCTGGTGCTGGGCGCCTGGCTCCTCGCGCAGGCGCTCGAGCAGCTTGCGCGCACGCGGCCCCACGGGGGCCGGGCCGGCCTGGCGGTGGGCGCGGGGCTGCTCGTGCGCCCGGAGTTCCTGTTCGCGCTGCCCGTGCTCGCGTGGCTCGCCCGCGCCGCGCGGCGCCGCTTCCTCCTCGTCGCCATCGCGCCGCTCCTGCCGTGGATGTGGCACGGCTGGGTCAACGCAGGCTCGCCGTTCTTCAACCTTTCGAGCTACCTGCTCATCGGGTACTGGGGCTCGCACCCGGAGATCTCCGTGATGCGCGACTTCGCGGTGCCCCCGCGCGCCTGGCCCCGGACGCTGACGCACGAGCTCGCCTCGCTGCCGGCGAAGTGGCTGGCGTTCTTCCCTCACGCGCTCAAGCGCGTGCTCACGGCCCCGTCGGCGTTCACGGGCTGGCTCGCCCCGCTCGGCGCGCTGCTCGCGCTGCAGAGTCCCGAGGCGCGGCCGCTCGCGTTCGCCGGGATCGCGCTGGCCCTGGTGCCGCTCGCGCTCATGACCGTCACGCTCTTCGACGCGCGTTATGTGACGCCGTTCCTGCCCGTGTTCGCGCTGCTCGCCGCCCGGGCCGTGGCGGAGGCCGTCGAGTGGCTGCCCCGCTGGGCGCAGCGTCCCCGGACCTGGATCGGCGCGTTCGTGCTGTTGCTCGCGCTCTCGGCCGCGCCGGCCCTGATCCGGGCGCGCGCGGAGGGCACCACGGCGCGCCAGCGGCTGCGCGTCGAGCGTGCGGACCTCGCGTCGCTGCCCCCGGCCGGACCCGGCGCGCCGCTCGTCTACACGGACACGCCCGACTTCGTGGCGTGGTCGCTGCG
>Ga0315540_10000152_pt1 | contig 37100 bp, 31 predicted proteins | sample SalMarSW160110MG_FD_203677 | JGI IMG/M metagenome (GOLD analysis project Ga0315540, IMG submission 203677) | Salt marsh sediment microbial communities from the Plum Island Ecosystem LTER, Massachusetts, United States - Salt Marsh Sediment SW1601-10 ...
GATCGTCGCGCTAGCACAAGGCTCGAAGGAACAGGTAAAGCCGTCGCGCAATCTGCGCCGGTCGCGGCGCCTTGTTCTCGGCGACGTAGCATTCCACGCGGCGACGTGGCTTGGCACGCCGCTTTTCACCCACTATACCCGGTTCCGCAGTCCGAATCCGTGGGCGGAGGCGGTGGGGTGGTTTGTCAAGGCGACGAAGTGGAGGGGAAAGGTCTCTCGCGCCCAGCGCAACTGGCAGGCTATCCGAGCGAGCAGGCGCCGGATCTTCTTTTATCCTTTGCAACTCGATCATGACTTCCAGCTAGCAGTCGATTCCGATTTCGCATCGCTGACAGAAGCGACCACGGCCATTCTGTCGTCATTTGCCGCTCACGCTCCGAAAGATGCCGTGCTGGTGGTCAAGAATCACCCCCGCGACAACAACCTGATCGATCGCGAGCGCGAGGTTAATCGACTTTCTGCAGAAATGGGCATCGCCGACCAGGTGTACTTTATGGAGACGGGCAACAATCCCGACATCTTTCAACATAGCGTCGGCATGGTCACCATCAACTCGACCATGGGAACGTCGGCCTTGTTCCATGAAGTTCCGGTTTGCGTCCTCGGCCGGGCCATCTACGATATCGAGGGGTTGACGCACCAATCGGGTCTCGACACCTTCTGGACTGCGCCGACGCCACCGGATAAGGAATTCTTCCAGCATTTCCGGACCGCCATCACTCAGGCTTCGCAGGTGCAAGGCGAATTCGGCGCCACACACCCCAGCGAGCAGCAGTTCGCCGATTGCGCGGTGAAGCTTCACATGACCAGCTTCCGCCCGGCCGGGCTCAATATGGTGCGCGACATTTCGCGAGTGCAGGCGGTCGGGGCCTATTCGGCCAGCGGACCCGACCCGGCGCTGCGCGGTTCGAAGAGCTAGGGTCGCGACCCTGGGGACATTCAGGTTCAAGGTTGCGGAGGCCGGCATCGGCCATCGGCCGAATGCGGAATTCAGGGCGGCCATCACACCGCTTTCACCCCAAGCAGCGGGCCGGCCGATGCGCTCGTTTCCATGGCTGTCGAGATTGATGGTGCCGGCTTTCGGTATGCAGCCGACGCCGAGTGCCGATCTGTATTTTTGCTACGCCCTTGCCGACCTCATCGGCGATGACGAGGGGCACCCCATCAGGCGTCTGGGAAGCAATCTGTATGCGGTTGGAGAGCGCTATGTGCTGATCCGTTATGCCGCCCCTTCCGAGGTGGCCGTTCTGGAGGCGGCGCGGCGAGAGCGGCTGTTTTATGTCGTCGATGACAATTTTGCCGCGCTTATCGACGATGCTGGCCTGCCCCGCGACTATCGACGGCGCATGGCGGCGTTCACGCGCGACGTGCTGCGGAGAATCCTGGCCATGGATCCGCTGATCGTTGCCCCCAACCGTCGCCTGTTCAGCGCTTTCGGCTCCAAGGACGGCTTGACGATCGAACCGGCGCACGGTCCGCTGAACGATGATCTTGGCCACTTTGCAACCCTTGAACCGCTGCGTCTGGTATTCGCCGGCACCCGCAGCCATGTTGCCGATCTGGCCGCTGTGGCGACCGGCATCGCCACCTTCCTGGACCGCCACCCGCAAGCCCGGCTGGTGACCTTCCTCGACCGTTACTGTCCAGCGCCGCTCGATAGCCATCCCCAGGTGGACAACCGGGCCGGGCTCGACTGGCCGCGCTACAAACAGGTCTTGACGGCTGAGCGGTTTCATCTGGCGCTGGCGCCCTTTCTGCCGGTTGCGGCCAACGAAGCGCGTTCGGCCAACAAGGTGAACGATCATGCCGCGTTTGGCGCTGCTGGCCTTTACGGACGCATCGCGCCGTATCGCGATCGCATCACCCACGGGGCCGACGGGCTTCTGGTCGGCGGCGAGCCGCAGGACTGGCTTGCAGCGCTCAGTGAACTGGCATCACAGCCGCATCGCATGCAGGCCATCGCCAGATCTGGTCTGGCGCTTTCCAGAAAGGTGGGCGATCCGGCCCGGCAGCGGCGCTTCTGGTTGCAGCAACTGGGCCTTTGAAGCCGCTCAGTCCTTTGAGTTACGGCGCTCCTTTCGCGCATCCGCCTTGCCGCGATCGAATTCGGCCCGGCGCCTGAGGATTTCTTGCGGCGAAAGGCGCTCGATGTTGCAATAGTCCAGCGCCCAATCGGGATTTTCGCTCCAGACAAGTGGCGATTGCACGGTGGTTCGCGGCGCCGGCGCGGCAACCAGCACCTTGAGGGCGAGTTCCAACGTCAGGTCCTGCGAGCCGGCATCGTTGGGTTTTCCCGCCGCATTTCCTAACGGAAAGTGGGAAAAGAGCAGCCGCGGCACACCAACATATTCGACGATGTCCCTGGCGCAGCCCATGATGACGGTTGAGATGCCGGCACCCTCCAGCGCCCGGGCTGTCTGGCTGACCGTCTGGTGACAGACCGGGCAATTGGGTACCAGGATCGCCGCATCGACGGCGTCGGCTTTGCAACGACGGACGATCTCCGGGCAGTCGGTCTTGAGGGTGATGGCGTGGCTGCGGTTGGTCGGCGCTCCGTGGAAGCGCGGCGCAACCTTGCCGATACGGCCGGCAGCAGCACTGCGGCGCAAGGCCGGCAAGGGAAAATAGGTGCCGGAATCCTCCGCCGTCGTGTGCTGGCGGTCGATGGCGATATGGGAGATGCGCAGGTCGTGGTCGCGTGCGGTATCGCCGGAATAGACCTCGAAGAACTTGGCCGCGCCATTGTAGGGCGCGCCTGGACCTTGGTCGCCCTTGCCAGGCTGATAGGGGGCCGCCGTCGTGATAATGGCGATGCTGCACTCATTGAGCGGCTTGGTCAGCGGCTGGAACGGCACGTCGGCATAATGGGCCCATTCATAGGGCGCGCCATACCCAAGCCCGGCGTAATAATCGCGGATCCGCTGTAAATAGGCTATCGGAGCGTCATGCGGGGCGGCAAATCCGAATTCACCTCCGCGGGTGCCGGTCATGGTTGTCCTCCAGGGCCGATGTGGTCTCGTTGCATCATTTGCATCAATTTACCCCGCGATACGGGCAAAATGCATCGATATTATCCAGCCTCACCGCCCGTGGACCCGGGTGCATCGACAGGCGCGGCCCCGGCACCGGCCCTCTTGCCGGCGTCCTGACCCAAGGCACGGATTGCGCGACCCCGCCGACCATGCTTAATGGGAGCGAATGCGATATCATCCAACTCTATTTCTGTTCCGCTGCTTGTAGTGAGTCCGGCACTCAGACATGCGTATCAAGAAATTCTACAATCGTTTCTCTCGCTGGTACGTATTCGGAAAGCTTCATGATCCCGGCATCGAGTTGCCGACCAGGGATTTGCTCGTGCAACTCGGCCCGGTGTGCGCCCGGCCATCGAAGATCCAGATCACCACCAGCCTGATCGAGGTCTGCGGCGATATCGAAGGCCGCAACATGCCGGGTCTGCACCTGACCTTGCACGCCCGGGCCGGTGCAACGACGCTTTCAGCGCCTGCCCGCATTGACTGGTCCGAGTCATCGGGGAACGGCATCGCGCATGGTGTGTTCAAGGCCACCCTCAATGTGCCCCCGGCATCTCATGGTCGCATCAACCTCAGGATCGACATACCGGACGGCACCCATCACCAGCACATGCTGACGCGCTATAGCCAAAATGACCTGGCACGCATTACCGGCGGCATGTATCGCGCCTTCTGGCGTTTCGTCGGCTTCGAGATCCTGCCCCGGACCCTGGATTTCGCGGTACCAAAGCGTCGACTGAAGGCCCGCCAGGCCATTTCCCGCGCACTCGACACGCAGTCGTTCTTCGCTGGCGGCGCCAGGCGCATCGATGTCCGGGTGAGTTTTGCCCGCCCCGGCGGCCAGGCCGTCAAGCTCGCCAGGCCACCCGTCGACGTCGTGGTCCCGGTGTTCAACGGGCATCGGTGCCTTGCCGTGTTCTTTCGCCGCCTTGGCCGGACGACGCGGCGCAGGGATGTCCATATCTGGATCATCGACGACCAGAGCAGCGATCCGCGTATCTGGCCCTATCTCAACGCCGTTGCCGAGAGCGATGCCTTTGCCGGACGCACCACGTTGTTGCGCAACGACACCAACCTTGGCTTTCCCGGGACCGTGAACCGGGGCCTGGCCCTCGCCAGCCACGATACCGTGATCCTCAATACCGATATCAAGCTGCCGAAGAATTGGCTGTCACGGCTGGTTGCCCCTTTGGCCGACAACAAGGTGGCCTCCGCCACGCCGTTTTCCAACCGCGCCACGCTGGTGAGTTTTCCCGCGATCGACAAGGACAACGACCTGCCGCTGGGCCTGAATGTGGACAAGATCGATCAGGTGTTTGCCACGGTAGACCCGCTGGCCTGGCAGCTGGACCTGCCGACGGGCGTGGGATTCTGCATGGCATTGTCACGGCATTTTCTCGACCGTATCGGCGGGTTCGATGACCAGGCCTTCGGTCGCGGCTATGGCGAGGAGAACGACTGGTGTCAGCGGGCCGCAGCGATTGGCGGCCGCAACGTGCTGGTCTCCAACCTGTTCGTCGAACACGACCACGGGCTGAGCTATCGCAGCGAGGAAAAGCAGCAGCTCCTGGTGCGCAACCTGCAACTGCTTGACCAACGCCACCCGAGATATCATGCCGAGGTCGCCGCCTTCCTGACCGCCGATCCCGCCATGCCGTTGCGCGCCTCGGTGTTCGCCAGGCTGTGCTGCAGCCCGGCGGCGGGCGGCGTCGAGATCTTCTTCGACCATTCGCTGGGCGGTGGCGCCAACTGGTACCGGGATGAACGCCTCAAGCCGCTGCGCGATCAGGGCAAGCCCTCGATCGTGGTGTCGGGGCAGCGCAACAACAAGGACCTTTATGCCGTCGTCGAGGCCGGCGCCACAATCATGCGCATGGCGCTCACCTCATTCGCCGACCTCGATCACCTCATACCGCCGGGGCGGCATGTGCGGATCATCTACAATTGTGCCGTCGGGTTTGCCGGCGCCGCCGAGTTGCCGGCCTTTCTCGCCAGGCGTGCCAGGGAGATGGACAACGTCCTGGAGATCGGGCTGCACGATTACTTCCCCATCTGTCCGTCCTACACACTGCTCAATGCGGGTGGGAAATTCTGTGGCGTTCCCGACGATATCGCGCATTGCCAACGCTGCCTCGAACACAATCCGTACGGCGACTCGGCCGTCGAACGGGTCGGAATTGTCCATTGGCGGGACGCCTGGGGCGAACTTTTCGGCCTTGCAGAGACCATAAATGCCTTTTCGCAGAGCAGCGCGCGCCTCTTGACCCGCGCCTATCCCGACATCGACGGGCGCGTGACAATCGAGCCCCACGCGCATATGGAACGGCTGCGCAGGGTGGCGCGGCCGGCGATTGCGGGACGGGCGACCATCGCCGTGATCGGCTCGATCGGCTTTGCCAAGGGCGCGACGCTGGTGCGCGAGGCGGCGCGCATCATCCGTTCCGAGCGCTTGCCGGTGCGCCTTTTGATCATCGGCGAGATGGCCCTGGACTTCCATGATCCTGCCATCGTTGTCACCGGCCGCTACGTGCGCACTGAATTGCCCGACCTTGTCGAACAGTACGGCGTTCACATGGTGTGGTTCCCGTCCATCTGGCCGGAGACGTTTTCCTATGTGACCGAAGAGGTCATGGACATGGGCCTACCGATTGCCTGCTTCGACATCGGGGCGCCGGCTGAACGGGTGCGGACGTATGAGTGTGGGCTGGTGATCGACCGGTGCGATGCCCGCCAGGCGCTCACGGCGATGATTGATCACCTCAAGCTGGCGCACGCGGCCTGATCTTCGCAAGATCAGCATGCAATTGGGTAGAATCACCCAATTGCATGAAAGCTGATCGATTCCAATATGTTGAGCATGATGTTATCCGAAAAGTGATGTCCACTTTTCGCACAGCATGCTCTAAAAGCGGTTGTTGCGTGGAAAACCCTTGGGCGGTGAGCGGCCGGCCTGGGCGCGTTGGCCGATCCATTCGGCGAGTTCCGCAACCGTCCACGTACGGCCCGATGTGTCCGTCCATGTTAGGCCATCGGCAAGCGCAAAAGCGCGGGCATCAGCCAGCCCGCCGTTGCGGTAGCGTTGCAGGCGAACGCCGCGCCCGCGCGCCATCCTCGGCAGGTCGGCAAGGGGGAAAATCAGCATCTTGCGGTTTTCGCCGATCACCGCCACATGGTCGGCGCCGGCTGGCAGCCGCACGCAAACCTGTGCCTCGACGGGCGCGCGCACATTGAGGACCTGCTTTCCTTTGCGGGTATTGCCGATGCAATCGGCCTCGGCAACGATGAAGCAGCTGCCGTCGCTTGCCGCTACCAGAAGCTTGGCCTCGGGCTCATGGATGAGGAGGGTGACGATGCCGTCAGCGGCATCGATATCGGCGGCCAGCCTGACCGGCTCGCCATGCCCGCGGCCCCCCGGCAGGCGGTTGGCATCGAGGGTGAAGAAGCGCCCCGAAGACGACATCAGCAAAAGCTTGTCGGTGGTCTGGGCATGCAGCACGAACTTGCCGCGGTCGCCGTCCTTGTAGGTGAGCCCGGCGTCATCGGCGATGTGGCCCTTCAGCGAACGGATCCAGCCCTTTTCGGAACACACCACCGTCACCGGCTCGCGCTCGATGAGGGCCTGGTCGAGATCGGCCTCGACTTCAGGCGCGGCGGCAAAGCTCGAGCGGCGGCGGCCAAGCGGGGTATCGGGGCCGAACTCCTTGCGCACCGCCCTGATTTCGTCGGCGATGGCGCTCCACTGAGCCTCGTCGGATGACAGCAGCGCCTCGATGCCGTCGCGTTCGAGCGACAGGGCGGCGTGCTCTTTGCGGATTTCGATTTCCTCCAGCTTGCGCAAGGCGCGCAAGCGCATGTTGAGGATGGCTTCGGCTTGCGCTTCGCTCAATTCGAAGCGGGCCATCAGCGCCGGCTTGGCCTCGTCTTCCTCGCGAATGATGCGGATCACCTCATCGAGGTTGAGATAGGCGATGAGGTAGCCGCCCAGCACTTCGAGGCGCCGGGCAATCTCGTCGAGACGGAAGCGGCTGCGCCTGACCAGCACTACCTGGCGATGGGCGAGCCACTGGCTCAGCACATCGCGCAACGACAGCACACGCGGCACCCGGCCTTCAGCAAGGACGTTCATGTTGACGGAGATGCGGGTCTCAAGGTCGGTCAGCTTGAACAGCGATTCCATCAACAGCACGGGATCGATGCTGCGGCTGCGCGGTTCGAGGACGAGTCGAACGTCTTCGGCCGATTCATCGCGCACATCGGCCAGCAGCGGCAACTTCTTGTCGGTCAGCAGTTCGGCGATCTTTTCGACCAGCCGGCTCTTTTGCACCTGGTAGGGGATTTCGCTGACGACGATCTGCCAGGTGCCGCGCCCCAGGTCTTCGGTGTCCCAGCGCGCCCGCACCCGGACAGCGCCGCGGCCACTCGCATAGGTCGCGCGCAGACTTTCCTGATCGTCCACAATGATGCCGCCAGTGGGAAAGTCCGGCCCCGGCACGAACTGCATGAGTTTTTCGATGCCGGCATTGGGGAATTTTATGAGATGCAGGGCTGCATCGCACAATTCGGCAGCGTTATGGGGCGGCACCGATGTCGCCATGCCGACGGCGATGCCGGAGGCGCCGTTGGCCAGCAGATTGGGAAAGGCGCCCGGCAGGACGACCGGCTCCTTGCCCACACCGTCGTAGGTGGCGCGGAAATCCACGGTGTCGTGATCAATGCCCTCCAGCAGCAGCATGGCCACGCGGGTCATGCGGGCTTCGGTGTAGCGGTAGGCCGCCGCGTTGTCGCCGTCGATATTGCCGAAATTGCCCTGCCCCTCGATCAGGGGGTAGCGCACGGAAAAATCCTGGGCAAGGCGCACCAGCGTGTCGTAGATCGCCTGATCGCCATGGGGATGGAACGAGCCCATGACATCGCCGACAATCTTTGCGCATTTCTTGAAGACGGTCCCCGGATCGAGACGCAGCACGCGCATGCCGTAAAGGATCCGCCGATGCACCGGCTTGAGGCCGTCACGCACATCGGGGAGCGCCCGGTGCATGATAGTCGACAGCGCATAGGCGAGATAACGTTCCTCCAGCGCCTCGCGCAGGTCTACCGGTTCGACATTTTCGGGTGTCTGGGGCGGAGTGGGCTTGCTCATGATTCGCTCATTATAGCATGACGCTCAACGTCAATTGAGCGCGAACCCCGCGGAAATCCGCAATTCACAGGCGGTGAACGACCACATGAACCACGGGCTTCTTGCCCCAGGCCGCGAACGCTGAGCGGCGCACCGCCAAACGCAACGCCTCGGCGATGTCATCGTCCGAACGCTTTTTGCGCGGCATGGCATCAAGGGCGTCCTCGGCCGCCGCCTCAAGTTCATCGAGCAGAACCTCGCCGTCGGCATCCATCAACGGCAGACCATCGGCCACCACCTCGACGGCGCCCCGCGCCTGGCCCTTGGGGTCCACCACCACCGACACGAAGACGATGCCAGCTTGCGCCAGCTTGCGGCGAAATTTGGCGGGGCCATCGATCGACGGCACGATGAGCCGTCCGTCCACGTGCAGGCGGCCTGACGGCGCCTGGTCGATGACCTCCGCCGGCCCCGGCGCCAGGCGCAGAATGTCGCCGGTCTCAATGCGCACGGCCTCGGGGATGCCAGCCTCCAGCGCCAGCGCCACATGGCGCTGCAGATGGCGCATCTCGCCATGCATGGGTACCAGGAGGCCCGGCCGCAGCCAGCCGTAAAAGGCCTTCAACTCATCCTGTCTCGGATGGCCGGAGGTATGGACCAGCGCATCGTCGGCGGTCAGCACGTCGATTTCCTGTTCCGCCAGGCCATTGATAATGGCGCCGACGGCCTTTTCGTTGCCGGGAATGGTGCGCGAGGAAAAGATCACCAGATCGCCGGGATCGAGCGCGATATAGGGGTGGGTCTCAGCGGCGATGCGGGCCATGGCGGCGCGCGGTTCGCCCTGGCTGCCGGTGCACAAAAGCAAGGTCTTGTCGGGCGGCAACAGGTTGAAGGCCTCTTCGGAGAGGAAACTGCCGGCTTCCTTCAGCATGCCCACCGCGCGGGCCGCCTCGATGACGTTGCGCATGGCGCGCCCGGCCACCACCACCTCGCGGCCAGTGGCGCGTGCCGCCTGGACGGTGGTGGCGATGCGCCCGACATGGGAGGCAAAGGTGGTGACGGCCACCCTGCCCTTTGCCTCGCCGATGATGGTGGTCAGCGTTTGCGCCACGTCGGCTTCGGACGGCGAAAAACCCTCGCGCAGCACGTTAGTCGAATCGCAGATGAAGGCATCCACCCCCTGATCGCCCAACGCCTTGAAGCGCGCCTCGTCGAACAACGGCGGGATGGTGGGCGAGCGGTCGATCTTCAGATCGCCGGAATGCACGACCGTGCCGGCAGGCGTAGTGATGGCCAGCGCGTTGGGTTCGGGGATGGAATGGGTGACGGCGACGAACTCGACCGAGAATTTCCCCAGCTTCAGCGTCCGGCCCGGCCGCACCACCTTGACCGGAACCTTGTCTTCGAGACCCGCCTCGATGAGCTTGCCGCGCAGCAGTTCGGCGGCAAAGGCGGTGCAATAGACCGGCACCCTGAGGCGCGGCCACAGCCAGGCGACGGCGCCCAGATGGTCCTCGTGGGCATGGGTGAGGATGATCGCCTCGATGGAGCCGCGCTCGGCCTCGAGATAGGCAAGGTCGGGGAGGATGACATCGATGCCGGGATCGCGCTCGTCGCCGAACTTGACGCCGCAATCGACGATCAGCCAGCGCCGGTCATCGAGGGTGCCGTAGCCATAGGCGTAGCAATTCATGCCGATCTCGCCCATGCCGCCGAGCGGCAGCAAGACCATCTCCTCAGGGCCCCGGCGCTTTGCTGAAGCATTCATGACGGCGGCTCCACGTCGCCGGCATGGATTTCCCGGATGGCGCCGCCATCGAGGTGAAGGCGCAAGGCGCCGCCGGCCGCCAGGCCGGCAAAGCGACCGTGCAGCACATCGCCGCCGCAGGTGACGCTCAAGGGGCTTTCATCTGGCGGCCCGAAGGTGAGCCAGTCGCGGCGGATCTGATCGAAGCCCTCACCACCGTTCCATTGCGCCAGCCGGCGCTCCAGTGCCTCGGCGTAGACGCCAAGCGCCGCCTCGGGCGAAACCGTCAGGGCGCATTCGGCCAGCGATGTGGCGGGATGGCGCACATTTTCCGGCGCGAGCGCCAGATTGATGCCGCAGCCGATGGCGAGCGTCCAACCGTCGCCGTCGCCGCCGCCAAGGCTCTCGATCAGGATGCCGGAGACCTTGCGGCCCCCAATGAGCACATCGTTGGGCCATTTGAGGCTGGGCCGCGGGGCGTCATCGCCCAGCCGGGTAATGGTATCGACTACGGCAAGGGCGGCGGCAAAGCTCGTCTGGCCGAGAGTGCGGGCCGGTGCTGCCAGCGTTACCAGGTAGGTGGAATAGAGGTTTCCGGGCACCGAGATCCAGGCGCGACCGTCGAGCCTGCCCTTGCCTTTCGACTGGGCGAGCGACCAGATCCACAACGGGCCGCGTTCGCCGGCCACATGGCGGCGGGCCGCCTCGATGTTGGTGGAATCGATTTCATCGAAGCGGACGAGTCGGCGTCCGTTGAGGATCGCTGGCGTCAAGCTGGGGGCCACCTGCACGGGACTCAGAACAGCGATGCGGCAGCGGCCTGTGCCAGGGTGACGATCGGCTTGGCGATGATGATGAACCCGACGACGAAGACGCCGGCCAGCCCGATCACCAGCTTGATCTCGGCGGGGATGGGGTCGAAGGCGTCGGCCGGCTCTTCGAAATACATGATCCTGATGATGTTGAGATAGTAAAAGGCTGCCACGACGCTGGCCAGCACGCCGACGATGGCGAGGGTGAACAGTCCGGCCTTGATGGCGGCGAGGAACACGAAATACTTGCCGAAGAAGCCCGCCAGCGGCGGGATGCCGGCGAGTGAGAACATCAGCATGGCGAGCACGAAGGCAAGTGGCCGGTTGGTGCGGGAAAGGCCGGCCAGATCGGCGATCTCCTCCACCGCGCTGCCGTGCCGGCGCATGGTGAGCACGCAGGCGAAGGTGCCCAGCGTCATGATCAGGTAGATCAGCATGTAGACGACGACACCGCGCACCCCTTCCTGGGTGCCGGCCGCCAGCCCGATGAGGGCAAAGCCCATGTGGCCGATGGAGGAATAGGCGAGCAGCCGCTTGATATTGGTCTGGCCAATGGCGGCAAAAGCACCCAATACCATGGAGGCAATGGAAATGAAGACGATGATCTGCTGCCACTGGGCGGTGATGCCGGGAAACGGATCGACCATCACCCTGACGAACAGGGCCATGGCCGCGACCTTGGGGGCGGCGGCAAAGAACGCTGTGACCGGGGTGGGCGAGCCCTCATAGACATCCGGCGTCCACATGTGGAAGGGCACAGCGGAGACCTTGAATGCAAGCCCGGCGATGAGGAACACGATGCCGAACACCAGCCCCGTCACCTGCTCGCCGCCGGCCACCGCCTTGGCGATGGCGGGAAAGGTGGTGGTCCCGGTAAAGCCGTAGATCAGCGAGGCGCCGTACAGCAGCATGCCCGACGACAAGGCGCCAAGGACGAAATATTTGAGGCCCGCCTCGGATGAGCGCGCCGAATCCCGGTTGATGGCGGCGACCACGTAGAGCGCCAGCGATTGTAATTCGATGCCGAGATAAAGGGCGATGAGGCCGTTGGCCGAGATCATCATCATCATGCCCAGCGTGGCGATGATGACGAGGATGGGATACTCGAAGCGCTCGATGCGCTCGACCTTCATGAAATTGACCGACAGGACCAGCGCCGCCGAAGAGCCGAACAGCGCCATCACCTTGAGGATGCGGGCGAAGCTGTCGACCACGAAGACGCCACCAAAGGCCAACTGGTGGCCGCTGGAGCCGAAGATCACCAGGAGCGCCGTAATGCCCAACGCCACCATGGACAGCATCGACACCAGGTCGGTGGTATTGCCCTTGCGGAACACGCCCAGCATCAACAGCGCCAGACTGGCCACTGCGAGAAACATCTCCGGCAGGGCGGGAAGGGCATCGGCGGTTGTGAAGATTGCGGTCATATCGAGGTTTTCCTGCCCGTTCCGTCAGTTGAGCCCTGCGGCCTGCACGGCGCTGGCGGCATCGATGCCGGCCTTGAGCGTCTTGAGCAGGCCATCGGTTGCCGGGTCGAATATGTTCAGAAGGGGCGCTGGATGGACGCCGTAGTAAACGGTCAGCGCCACTAGCGGCAACAGGCACACCGCTTCGCGCGGCGTCATGTCGGTGATGGCTTTCAGGCTGTCCTTTTCCAGCGCCCCGAAGATCACGCGGCGATACAGCCACAAGGCATAGCACGCCGACAGGATGACGCCGGAGGTGGCCAGAAGCGCCACCCAGCTATTGGCGTTGAAGGCGCCCAGCAACGACAGGAACTCGCCGATGAAGCCGGAGGTACCGGGCAGCCCGACATTGGCCATGGTGAACACCATGAACACAAAGGCATAAAGCGGCATGCGGTTGACGAGCCCGCCATAGGCGGCGATCTCGCGGGTGTGCATGCGGTCGTAGACGACGCCGACGCACAAGAACAAGGCGCCGGAGACCAGGCCATGCGAGATCATCTGGAACAGCGCGCCGTCGATGCCCTGCCGGGTGAGGGTAAAGATGCCCATTGTCACGAAGCCCATGTGGGCGACGGAGGAATAGGCAACGAGCTTCTTCATGTCCTCCTGCATCAGCGCCACCAGCGAGGTGTAGATGATGGCCACGACCGAAAGGGTGTAGATCAGGGGCGTGAAGTCCACCGAAGCGATGGGGAACATGGGCAGTGAAAAGCGCAGGAAACCGTAGCCACCCATCTTCAGGAGAATGGCGGCAAGGATCACCGAGCCGGCGGTCGGGGCCTCCACATGGGCATCGGGCAACCAGGTGTGCACCGGCCACATCGGCAGCTTCACGGCGAAGGAGGCTAAAAAGGCCAGGAACAGCCACGGCTGCATAGCCGGCGGGAATTTTACCGTCTGCAGGATCTGGGCGATATCGGTGGTGCCCGCCTGCCAGTACATGGCCATGATGGCCAGGAGCATCAGAACCGACCCGAGCAGGGTGTAGAGGAAGAACTTGAACGAGGCATAGACCCGGCGCTTTCCGCCCCACACCCCGATGATCAGGAACATGGGGATGAGGCCGCCTTCGAAGAACAGGTAGAACACCACCAGATCGAGCGCGCAGAACACGCCGATCATCAGTGTCTCCAGCACCAGGAAGGCGACCATGTACTCCTTCACCCGCTTCTCGACGCCCCAGCTCGAGATGATGCAAATGGGCATCAAGAAGGTGGTCAGGATGACGAACAGCATGGAGATGCCGTCGACGCCCATGCGATAGTTCATCACCCCGCCGAGCCAGATATAGGTCTCGTTGAACTGGAAGCCGGGATTGGCCGGGTTGAAGTCCGACCAGATGAGCAGCGACACCAGGAAGGTGATGATGGTGGTCGACAGCGCCGTCCAGCGCATGTTGCGCACGGCGATGGCGTCATCGCCGCGGATGACCAGGATGAACAGCGCGCCCACCAGCGGCAGGAACGTGGTGACGGAAAGGATCGGCCAGCCGGGCATCAGTGTGCGCCCCCAAACATGTACCACGTAATGAGAGCCGCCACACCGATCAGCATGGCGAAGGCGTAGTGATAGACGAAGCCCGACTGCAGCTTCACGGCACGGGCGGTGACGTCGAGAACCCGGGCCGATACACCATCCGGCCCGAAACCATCGATCAGCCAGCCGTCGCCCTTCTTCCACAGGAAGCGGCCGAGCCACATGGCCGGGCGGACCAGGAAGAAGTCATAGATCTCGTCGAAATACCACTTGTTGAGCAGGAACTTGTAGGCGGGCTCGTTGATGGCCGCCAGTTTTTCGGGCAGATCGGGGCGGCGAATATAGAACAGCCAGGCCAGCCACACACCGATGAGCATGGCGACCGTCGGCGACCAGCTCGTGAAAGACGGCAGGTGTTCCATGGCCGTCATCACGTTGTTGGTGGTCGAGCGGTAGATGGCGGTGCCCCAGAAGGTCGCCTCTTCGTGGCCGATGAAGCGATTGCGGAAGATGAAGCCGGCGGCCAGCGCGCCCGCCGCCAGAACATACAGCGGCACCAGCATGACGTTGGGCGATTCATGGACGTGGCTCATGACATCGCGGGTGGCGCGGGGGCGGCCGTGGAAGGTCATGAACATCAGCCGCCACGAGTAGAAGGCGGTGAAGAAAGCCGAAATGACCAGCAGCACGAAGGCGAATGTGCCGATGCCCGTATGGGCGGCGAAGGTCGCCTCGATGATGGCGTCCTTGGAGAAATAACCGGCGGTCAGCGGGAAGCCGGTGAGCGACAGGGTGCCGATGAGCATCATCGCCCAGGTCACCTTCAGGTGCGGAAACAGGCCGCCCATGTTGCGCATGTCCTGTTCGTTCGACATGGCATGGATCACCGAGCCGGAGCCGAGGAACAAAAGCGCCTTGAAGAAGGCATGGGTGAACAGGTGGAAGATGCCCACCCCGTAGGCGCCGACGCCGAGGGCGGCAAACATGTAGCCGAGCTGCGAACAGGTGGAATAGGCGATGACCCGCTTGATGTCGTTCTGCACCAGGCCGACGGTGGCGGCGAAGAAGGCAGTCACCGAGCCAATCAGTGTCACCACGATGGCGGCATCGTGGGAGGCCTCGTAGAAGGGCGACAGGCGCGCCACCATGAAGACGCCCGCCGTCACCATGGTGGCGGCATGGATGAGGGCCGAGACCGGGGTCGGGCCTTCCATGGCGTCGGGCAGCCAGGTGTGGAGGAGGAACTGGGCCGACTTGCCCATGGCACCGAGAAACAGCAGCAGGCACAGCGTGGTCATGACATCGAGGTCATAGCCGATGAAATGGATGGTCTGGCCCGCCTCGTTGGGCACGGCGTTGAAGATGGTGTCGAAGTCGATGGAGCCGAACACCCAGAAGGTGCCGAAGATGCCGAGCGCGAAACCGAAATCGCCGACCCGGTTGACGACGAAGGCCTTGATGGCCGCCGCGTTGGCCGAAGGCCGCGTGTACCAGAATCCGATCAGCAGGTAGGAGCAAAGACCCACCCCCTCCCAGCCGAAAAAGAGCTGCACCAGGTTGTCGGCCGTCACCAGCATCAGCATGAAGAAGGTAAACAGCGACAGATAGGCAAAGAACCGCGGCCGGTACGGATCGTGGCTCATGTAGCCGATGGAATAGACATGCACCACCGACGAGATAGTGGTGACAACCACCAGCATGACGGCCGTAAGGGTGTCGATCCTCAGCAACCAGTCGGCCGTCAGCGTGCCGGAGGAAATCCACCGCGCCACCTCGATCTTGATCGTGTGGCCGTTGTCAGGGACCTGGAAAAAGGCGATCCACGACAGGATGGCGGCGATAATCAGGAAGCCCGAGGTCAGGTATGCGGGCCAGTCCGGGCCGCCATGGCCATGGTCGTCATCGTGGGCCGCAGGGGTTGCGTGGCCGTGGTTTGAGCCGTGGGGCGCCTCGATCGAGGTGCCCATCATGCGGAAGATGTTGGTGCCGATCAGCCCGGCGACCAGCGCACCCACCAAGGGCAGAAAGACGATGAGGAGGAAAAGCGTGTCCATGAAATCTAGCTTTCTCAGCCCTTCATCAGGTTGATGTCTTCAACCGCGATGGTGCCGCGGTTGCGGAAGTAACTGACGAGGATGGCGAGGCCGATGGCCGCCTCGGCGGCCGCCACGGTCAGCACGATGAGCGCGAAGATCTGGCCCATCATGTCGCCGAGAAAGCTGGAAAAAGCCACCAGGTTGATGTTGACCGCCAGCAGCATCAGTTCGATCGACATCAAGATGACGATGACGTTCTTGCGGTTGAGGAAGATGCCGAAGATGCCGATGGTGAACAGTATCGCGGCGACGCTGAGATATTGGGGAAGTCCGATTTGCATGTCCTGCGTGCCTCCTACAATCCTTGCCCGGGCTTGACGGTGCGGATTTCCACCGCCGTTGCCGGGTTGCGTGCCACCTGATCGGCGATATTCTGTCGCTTGACGCCGGGCTTGTGGCGCAGCGTCAGGACGATGGACCCAACCATGGCCACCAGCAGCACCATGCCTGCCGCCTGGAAGAAGTAGACATAGCGGGTATAGAGGATGAGGCCGATGGCCTCGGTGTTGGTGACGGCACTGGCGTCCATGGGCACTGCAACGTTCGAAAGCGCGGTCGGCGAGAGCGTCCAGGCTGTCAGCACCATGGCCAGTTCGACCAGCAGGATCAGCCCGATGGAAACACCCACCGGCAGGTAGTTGAGCATGCCCTGACGCAATTCGGTGAAGTTGATGTCAAGCAGCATGACAACGAACAGGAACAGCACGGCGACGGCGCCCACATAAACCATCACCAGGATCATGGCGAGGAACTCGGCGCCTAGCAGCACGAACAGGCCCGCGGCGTTGAAGAAGGTCAGGATGAGGAACAGAACCGAGTGCACCGGATTGCGCGCGGTGATGACCATCACCGCCGCGGCGATGGCCACGGCCGAAAAGATATAAAAGAACACTGCGGCGATTGCCATTTTCCCCTCGTCCCCTTGCCCGGCCTAACGGTAGGGCGCATCGAGCGCAATATTGCGCGCGATTTCGCGTTCCCAACGGTCGCCGTTGGCCAGCAGCTTGTCCTTGTCGTACAGCAGTTCCTCACGGGTCTCCGTGGAGAACTCGAAATTCGGCCCCTCGACGATGGCGTCCACCGGGCAGGCCTCCTGGCAGAAGCCGCAATAGATGCACTTCACCATGTCGATGTCGTAGCGGGTGGTGCGCCGCGTGCCGTCGTTGCGGCGCGGGCCGGCCTCGATGGTGATGGCCTGGGCCGGGCAGATCGCCTCGCACAGCTTGCAGGCGATGCAGCGTTCCTCGCCGTTGGGATAACGCCGCAAGGCATGCTCGCCCCGAAAGCGCGGCGATAGCGGGCCTTTCTCGTAGGGATAGTTGATGGTCGCCTTGGGGGCGAAGAAATAGCGCATCGACATGAAGAAGGCCGAGACGAACTCGGACAGAAACAGCGAGCGGGCAGCTTGTTCCAGTCTCATGTTGGCCTCCTCACGACGACAGCAGCGGCCTGAGGACCGCATCGCCAAGCAGCAACCCGACCGCCGGGAACACCACCAGATTGACCGCCTTGAAGACAGCCATGATCACATTGGGCTCGATGCCCTGGCGGCCGGTGACCTTGGCTTCCTCGTGCCGGCGGCGCAGGGCCGGATAGACGGCGGTGCGCATCATGGCGAGGTCGACGACGCCGATGATCAGCATCACCAAGCCGCCGATCAGGCTGTAGACGCTAAATGCCATATCCTCCAGCCCCTTTCTCATGGTGCCCAGCCGAAAGCCGTCAGGACACCGGCCGTCAACGCCACCCAGAAGATCGAAATCGGCAGGAACACCTTCCAGCCCAACCGCATCAACTGGTCGTAGCGATAGCGCGGCACGAACGCCTTCACCATGGCGAACATGAAGAAGACGAAGCACAGCTTCAAGACGAACCACACCACCCCCGGTATCCAGGTAAAGGGGGCCACATCGATCGGCGGCAACCAGCCGCCGAGGAACAGGATCGAGGTCATGGCGCACATCAAGGTGATCGCTACGTATTCGCCGAGCATGAACAACAGATAGGGGGTGGAGGAATATTCCACCATGAAGCCTGCCACTAGCTCGGATTCAGCCTCCACCAGATCGAAGGGCGGCCGGTTGGTTTCGGCCAGCGCGGAGACAAAGAAGATGACGAACATCGGCAACAGCGGCAGCCAGTACCAGTCGAGGAACGAGCCCGGCAGGCCGATGGCGGTGCCGAGGCCGGTCTTCTGGGCCAGCACGATGTCAGTCAGGTTGAGCGAGCCGGCGCACAACAAGACGGTGATGATGACGAAGCCGATGGAGACCTCGTAGGAGACCATCTGTGCCGCCGAGCGCAGGGCGCTGAGGAAGGGATATTTCGAGTTCGACGCCCAGCCGCCCATGATGACGCCGTAGACACCGAGCGAGGACAGGGCGAACAGATAGAGGATGCCGACATTGATGTCGGCGACCGCCCAGCCCTTGTCGATCGGCACCACCGCCCAGGCCGAAAGCGCCAGAACCGCGGTGACGATGGGGGCGATGAGATAGACGCCCTTGTTGGCGCCGTCGGGAATGACGACTTCCTTGAACACGAACTTCAACAGATCGGCAAACGTCTGCAAGAGGCCCCAGGGGCCGACCACGTTGGGCCCGCGCCGCATCTGCACCGCCGCCCAGATCTTGCGGTCGGCATAGATCAGGTAGGCAACGACGATGAGCACCGCCACCAGCAGGGCGACCGACTGAATGGCAATGATGGCGAGTGTCCAGATAAGTTCCTTCATCGCCCTACTCCGCCGCCTGACGCTCGCCGCCACCGGCACGCAGGGCCGAGCATTCGGCCATGATGCGCGAGGCGCGGGCGATCGGGTTGGTGAGATAGAAATCGCTGACCGGGCTTGCAAAAGCCGCCTTGCGCAGGGAGCCCGCCGGTTTGGCCAGGTCTTCGATTCCGGCAGGATCGGCCGGCTCGATCCAGTCAATTCGCGCCAGATGCGGCACCTGGACATAGACGGCGGCGCGCAGTTCATCGAGTGAGTTGAATTGCAGCGTCACCCCCATAGCCTGCGACAAGGCGCGGATGATTGCCCAGTCCTCGCGGGCATCGCCGGGCGGGAAATGGGCACGGTCGGCCATTTGCACGCGGCCTTCGGTATTCACCCAGGTGCCCGATTTTTCGGTATAGGCCGAGCCCGGCAGGATGACGTCGGCGCGATGGGCCCCGGCGTCGCCGTGGGTGCCCTGATAGACGACGAAGGCTCCACCGAGGCTCTTCATGTCGATCTCGTCAGCGCCCAGCAGGTAGACGAAATCGATGTCGCCGGCCTTGGCGCTTTTGAGGATGTCGGCCGTTGCCTTGCCGCCGTCACTACCCGGGAGGGCGCAGATTTCGAGGCCGCCGACCCGCCCGGCTGCCGTGTGGAGCACCGAAAAGCCGTTCCAGCCGGTCTTGACGGCACCCGAGGCGATGGCCACACGGGCCGCCGCCGACAGTACCGCTGCCCCGTCCGGGCGGGCGATGGCGCCCTGCCCGATGATGATGAGCGGCCGTTCGGCAGCCTTGAGCGCACGCACGAATTTGCCTTTGGCCTTGCTCGAAGCAAGTTCGGAAAGAGAATCCGGTCCTTCGCCCAAGTGCTCGTAATCATAGGTCAAATCGGCTTTCTCGCCGATCACGCCGATGGCCACGCCGCGGGCACGCCAGGCTTTTCGGATGCGCGCATTGAGGACGGCGGCCTCATGGCGCGGATTGCTGGCGATGATGAGGATGGCGTCGGCCTCATCGATGCCGGCGATGGTGGCGTTGAACAGATAGCCGGCGCGGCCGCCCTTTTCGCCGAGCCTTGAATGGGGCTCGCGGCAATCGACATTCGTGACACCCAGGCCAGTCATCAGGGCCTTCAGGGCGAACATGTCCTCGAGCGGATTGAGATCGCCCATTAGCGCGGCCATCTTCTCAGGGCCCGAGGCCTTGGCCTTTTCGGCGATCAGGGCGAACGCCGCGTCCCAGGTGGCCGGCTTCAGCTTGCCACCCTCACGGATATAGGGCCTGTCGAGGCGCTGGGTCTTCAGGCCGTCCCACACGAAGCGGGTCTTGTCGGAGATCCATTCCTCGTTCACGTTGTCATTGGTGCGCGGCAGGATGCGCATGACCTCGCGGCCGCGGCTGTCGACGCGGATGGCCGAACCGACGGCATCCATGGCATCAATGGTTTCGGTCTTGCGGAGTTCCCACGGCCTTGCCTTGAACTCGTAAGGCGCCGAGGTGAGAGCGCCTACCGGGCACAGGTCGATGACGTTGCCCTGAAGCTCCGACGTCATCGCCTTTTCCAGATAGGTGGTGATTTCCATGTCTTCGCCGCGGCCGATGGCGCCCAGTTCCTCCACGCCCCCCACCTCGGTGGTGAAGCGCACGCAGCGGGTGCACTGGATGCAGCGAGTCATTTCGGTCTTGACCAGCGGGCCGATGTACTTTTCCTCGACGGCGCGCTTGTTCTCGGCAAAGCGGTTCTTGTCGATGCCATAGGCCATGGCCTGGTCCTGCAGATCGCATTCGCCGCCCTGGTCGCAGATCGGGCAGTCGAGCGGATGGTTGATCAGCAGGAATTCCATGACGCCCTCGCGGGCCTTCTTCACCATGGGCGACTTGGTGGAGATGACCGGCGGTTCGCCGTTGGGGCCGGGGCGCAGGTCATTGACGGCAAGGGCACAAGAGGCCTGCGGCTTGGGCGGTCCGCCCTTTACCTCGACCAAGCACATGCGGCAGTTGCCGGCGATCGAGAGGCGCTCGTGATAGCAAAAACGCGGGATTTCCGCGCCGGCCATCTCGCAGGCTTGCAACAGCGTCATGCCGTTCTCGGCGTCGACCTCAATGCCGTCGATGATGAGCTTAGGCATATGTCGCGTCCCCCGACCTCATCATGCACACCGCTGGGCGAGCCAGCGCTCCTTGTCGATCACCTCGGCCCAGCCGAAGGCGCGTTCGCTTGCACCGTTGGCGCGGTAGTCCTCAAGCCGATCCATCGCCTCATCGAGGCTGGGCACATGACCTTCCGGTATCCGCCAAAAGACCATGTGGGCCTCATCCAGCGCGTTGAACCATTCGCCCCGGCGGCGGTAGAACTGCGCGTGAACAGTGCGAAACACGAAGGCTTCCAGCGCCTCAGGCGTCTCCCATACCGAGAGATTCACCGCATAGTCGTCGCCCACCCGGGTGTTGGTCGCATTACCGGTCTCGTCCTTGAACCGCCAGACAAAGCCTTGCGAGCGCTCGGCCAAGGCATTGACGCGGTCCAGGTTGTCCATGAACTCCGCCATACGCGCATCGTCGGTGGGATAGCGAAAGCGGCCGATATTGAGCTGTGCCAGATGCATCGTCCCTACTCCGCCGCCACTTGCCGGGCCACCGATCCATCGGCATCGGCGCGGGCGGTGAATTCGTCGATCCGCGCCTCGATTTCGTGGCGGAAATGGGTGATGAGGCCCTGCACCGGCCAGGCCGCCGCATCGCCGAGGGCACAAATGGTATGGCCCTCGATCTGCTTGGAGACATCGAGCAGCATGTCGATCTCGCGCTTTTCGGCGCGGCCCTCGACCATCCGGGTCAGCACCCGCCACATCCACCCGGTTCCCTCGCGGCAGGGCGTGCACTGGCCGCAACTCTCGTGCTTGTAGAAGGCCGCCAGCCGGGCGATCGCCTTGATCATGTCGGTGGACTTGTCCATGACGATCACCGCCGCCGTGCCGAGGCCCGACTTGAGCGCCGCCAGGTTGTCGAAGCACATGGGGCAGTCGATGATCTGGTCGGCGGGCACGCAGCGCACCGACGAGCCGCCGGGAATCACGGCTTTCAAATTCTTCCAGCCGCCGCGTATGCCGCCGGCGTGCCTGTCGATCAATTCGCGGAAAGGTATGCCCATGGCCTCTTCCACGTTGCACGGCTTGTTGACGTGCCCGGAGATGCAGAACAGCTTGGTGCCGGAGTTGTTCTTGGGACCGATCCCGACAAACCACGCCGCTCCGCGCCTCAGGATGGTCGGGATGACGGCGATCGATTCGACGTTGTTGACGGTGGTGGGCGCGCCGTAGAGCCCGACATTGGCCGGGAACGGCGGCTTCATGCGCGGCTGGCCTTTCTTGCCCTCGAGGCTTTCGAGAAGCGCGGTTTCCTCGCCGCAGATATAGGCGCCGGCGCCGTGGTGGATGAAGATGTCGAAATCCCAGCCGTGGATGTTGTTCTTGCCGATGAGCTTGGCGTCGTAGGCCTCCTCGACGGCGCGCTGCAACGCCTCGCGCTCGCGGATGAACTCGCCGCGCACATAGATATAGGCCACATGGGCGCCCATGCCGAAGCCGGCGACAAGGCAGCCCTCGACCAACAGATGCGGGTCGTGGCGCATGATGTCGCGGTCCTTGCAGGTGCCGGGCTCGGACTCATCGGCATTGACCACCAGATAGTGCGGCCGCTCGCCGATCACCTTGGGCATGAACGACATTTTCAACCCCGTCGGGAAACCCGCGCCACCGCGCCCGCGCAAGCCCGACTGCTTGACGGCATCGACCACGCCGTCGCGACCCTTCTCCAGCAACTTCCTGGTGCCGTCCCAGGCGCCGCGTGCCCGCGCGCCCTTGAGGCCTGGATCGTGCAAGCCGTAGAGGTTGGTGAAAATGCGGTCCTTGTCAGCGAGCATGGCCGTTCCTTACTTCGCCTTGGGCTTCTTGGCCGCGGCCGGTTTGGCCTTCGCCGTCGTCTTAGGGGCCGTCTTGCCCGCCGGTTTGGCCGTCTTGGCCGCCGGTTTGGCGGTCTTGGCCGCCGACTTGGGCTTGGCCGCCTTGCCGTTATAGAGCGCCGGGTCGGTCAGCGATGTGAGGTCGCCTTCAGGCGCCGAGGTGCGGCGACCGCTCTGCGGGCCGGGTTTGGGCTGCTTGCCGGTGGCCAGGTCGTCGAGGATGCGCTCGAAGATTTCCGGCGTCAGGTCCTCGTAGGTGTCCTTGAAGACCTGCACCATCGGCGCATTGACGCAGGCCCCGAGGCACTCCACCTCCTCCCACGACAGATTACCGTCGGCCGATAGCTCATGGGGATGAGCGGCGATCTTCTTCCTGCACACCGCGATCAGGTCTTCTGCCCCGCGCAGCATGCACGGTGTCGTTCCGCAGACCTGCACATGGGCCTTTGCGCCCACCGGGGAGAGCTGGAACATGGTGTAGAAGGTGGCGACTTCGTAGACGCGGATGAACGACATATCGAGCATCTTGCCGACGTATTCCATGGCCGGCCTGGTCAGCCAGCCTTCCTGCTCGTGGGCGCGCCACAGGATCGGCAGGACGGCAGATGCCTGCTTGCCTTGAGGGTACTTCTTGATGGTTTGCCTCGCCCACTTCAAATTCTCAGGTGAGAACTTGAAGCTCTTGGGCTGGTTGGGATCGAGACGGCGTACGCTCACCGGTCCACCTCATTGCTGCTCCCTCCCCCCGAAAGGGGGAGGGTCGGGGTGGGGGTTGATGCGGCGCGCGCCATGACACACGTCCGTATCATCTCCAGCACACCTTCGAGATTATCCATTAAGTCCACATTCCAGAACCGCTGCACCGCGATTCCCTGCTGCGCCAGCAGCGCGGTGCGCGCCGCTTCCCGCGCCGCTACCGGGTCCTCCCCATGCTGGCTGCCGTCAACCTCAACCGCGAGCTTCAGTTGCGGGCAATAGAAATCCAGCACGTAGCGCCCGACCGGGTGCTGGCGGCGGAAACCATAGCCGCACATCTGATTGCCGCGCAAATAACCCCAGAGCTTGCGCTCCACATCCGTCATTTCCCGCCTGAGCCGCCGGGCGCGCGCGGTTTGCGCCGGCGTGTAATCGAACCGCCGCTCAACCCCCACCCGGTCCGGCGCACCGCCGGCCCGACCTCCCCCTTTCTGAGGGAGGTTTCCGATGGCGCCCGTGGTCACGACATAGGCCATCACCGGTCCACCTCACCGAAAACGATATCGATCGAGCCGAGAATGGCCGAGACGTCGGCCAGCATATGGTTGCGGCAGATGAAGTCCATGGCCTGCAGATGGGCAAAGCCGGGGGCCCTGATCTTGCAGCGATAGGGCTTGTTGGAGCCGTCGGAGACCAGATAGACGCCGAACTCGCCCTTGGGGGCCTCGACGGCGGCATAGACCTCGCCGGCCGGCACCTTGTAGCCCTCGGTATAGAGCTTGAAGTGATGGATGAGGGCTTCCATGGACTGCTTCATCTCGGGCCGCTTGGGCGGCACCACCTTGCCGTCGACGGAGGAAATCGGCCCCGCGCCCTCGGCCGACGACAGCTTCTCGATGCATTGCTTCATGATGCGCACCGACTGGTGCATCTCGAACATGCGGATCACGTAACGGTCGTAGCAATCGCCGTTCTTGCCGACGGGAATGTCGAAGTCGAGTTCGGAATAGCATTCGTAGGGCTGTGCTCTTCTCAGGTCCCAGGCGGCCCCGGCGCTGCGCACCATGACACCGGAAAAGCCCCAGGCGAAACAATCATCCAGCGTGATGACGCCGATGTCGACGTTGCGCTGCTTGAAGATGCGGTTTTCGGTGAGCAGCCCCTCGATGTCATCGAGCACCTTCGGGTGGGTCTCGCAGAAGTGGGCGATATCGTCGATGAGCTTTTGCGGCAGGTCCTGATGGACGCCGCCGGGGCGGAAATAGGCCGCGTGCATGCGGCTGCCCGAGGCGCGCTCGTAGAACACCATGAGCTTTTCGCGCTCCTCAAAGCCCCACAGCGGCGGGGTCAGCGCGCCCACGTCCATGGCCTGCGTGGTGACGTTGAGGATATGCGACAGCAGCCGGCCGATTTCGGAATAGAGCACGCGGATCAGCTGGCCACGCCTTGGCACGGTAATCCCCAGCAGCTTTTCAGTCGCCAGCGCGAAGGCGTGCTCCTGGTTCATTGGCGCCACATAATCGAGGCGGTCGAAATACGGCACGGCCTGCAGGTAGGTCTTGGTCTCTATGAGCTTTTCGGTGCCGCGATGCAAAAGGCCGATATGCGGATCGACGCGCTCAACCACCTCGCCGTCGAGTTCCAGCACCAGGCGCAGCACGCCGTGCGCGGCCGGGTGCTGCGGCCCGAAATTGATGGTGAAATTGCGAACTTCGGCTTCGGCCATGGTCAGTTCGCCTTTTCATCGCCGGGCAGCACATAATCGGTGCCTTCCCAGGGGCTAAGGTAGTCGAAGTTGCGGAACTCCTGCACCAGCTTCACCGGTTCGTAGACAACGCGTTTTGCCTCGTCGTTGTAGCGCACCTCGACATGGCCGGTGGTGGGGAAGTCCTTGCGCAACGGATGGCCGGAAAAACCATAGTCGGTAAGGATGCGGCGTAGGTCGGGATGGCCGGAAAAGCGCACGCCGTAGAGGTCGAAAACCTCGCGCTCGTACCAGTTGGCGGCGGGAAAGACATCGATGGCGCTGGGAACGGCAGTTTCCTCGTCAGTCGCAATCTTCACCCGGACGCGGGAATTCTGGTAGGGACTGAGCAGGTGATAGACCACATCGAAGCGCCGTTCGCGCTCGGGGTAATCGACGCCCGAAATATCGGTGAAACAGCAGAAGCGGCAGGTGGCGTCGTCGCGCAGGAAACGCAGGACCCGGATGATGTGGGCGGCATCGGTGACGATGTTGAGTTCGTCGTGATCCACCGACCACGTCAACCCGGTCTCGGCCAGCGCGCCCGCCACATGGGCGCCAATGTCCATCAATGTCTCGTCCATGGCCGAGAGATCTCCGTTAATTCCAAATTCTACCGCTCGAGGGTCCCGACGCGGCGAATCTTCTTCTGCAGCATCAAGATGCCGTAGACGAGCGCTTCGGCAGTGGGCGGGCAGCCGGGGACATAGATGTCGACCGGAACGATGCGGTCACAGCCGCGCACCACCGAATAGGAGTAGTGATAATAGCCGCCGCCATTGGCGCACGAGCCCATGGAGATGACGTAGCGCGGCTCCGGCATCTGGTCGTAGACCTTGCGCAGCGCCGGGGCCATCTTGTTGGTGAGGGTGCCCGCCACGATCATCACGTCCGACTGGCGCGGGGAGGCGCGAGGGGCAAAGCCGAATCGCTCGACATCATAGCGCGGCATGGAGGCCTGCATCATCTCCACCGCGCAACACGCAAGCCCGAAGGTCATCCACATCAGCGAGCCGGTGCGGGCCCAGTTGATGAGATCATCGGTGGTGGTGACCAGAAAACCCTTGTCGGCCAATTCGGCATTGACCGAGGTAAAGAATTCCCGTTGTTCCGGCGTCATGGCGCCGCCGGCGGGTGTGGCCGGGGTCAATCCCATTCCAATGCCCCTTTGCGCCATTCATAAACAAAACCGATGGTGAGGACGGCAAGGAACACCATCATCGACCAGAAGCCGAACACCCCTACCCGCTTGAGCGTGATGGCCCAGGGAAACAGGAAGGCCACCTCGAGATCGAAGATGATGAACAGAATGGACACCAGATAGAACCGTACATCGAACTTCATGCGGGCATCGTCGAAGGCCGCGAAGCCGCATTCGTAGGCCGAGAGCTTCTCGGGATCGGGCTTGCGCACCGCGATGATCATCGCCGAGGCCATGAGGGCCACGGCAATGCCGAGCGCGACGCCCATGAAAATGACGACAGGCAGATATTCTCGCAAAAGCTCCGGCATGGTCTGGCCCACAACTTTGTCAGGGGCAACGCTGCCCCAAACCCGCCCCATTCGGCTTCAGGTGGTAGCGCACCAACCCTTGAGTGGCAAGCCCAATCCACCCCGGTTGAGGCAGCCTGACGCAGGTGCGCCCCGCATTTTGCAAGGTGCCGACGGCGGGATCGGGTGGGGTGCCGCCATGCGGAAAATGATGGGCTTTTCGATCATGACTGGCGCGAGTGACGGGACTCGAACCCGCGACCTCCGGCGTGACAGGCCGGCGCTCTAACCAACTGAGCTACACCCGCATCATGGGGCCCTCAAGGGGGCCCGTCAGTGGCGCTCACTTACGAGCTTCATCTGGCCGAGTCAAGCGCGGCATCCGGCGGGATTTCGCCAGCCGCGCCGCTGTCGGCAGCCGACCGCCAGTCGGGCAGGTAAAGCCTCGCCACGGCGGCCCGGTCGGCGGCGAAGCGGGCGGCAAGTTCGCGCTTCAAGGCCGCTTGCGCCGCACCTGCCTGGCCTTCGTCGGCGGCGATGGCGAGCGCCTCGACTGCCAGTGCACGGGCCCGGGGTGCCGAGATCGCCGGCAGCGGCATGCCGGCTCCAAGGACCTGTTGGGTCCAGCGGAACAAGCGCCGGCTGGTCACCGGCACGAAGACACGCCGCGCCGCAGCCTTGAGCGTTTCGGCGATATCGCTTTCACAGTCGGCGCCGGCTTCGGCGAGCCGCAGACGCTCCTTGAGGTCCACCGCCTTCAGCTTCGGCAGCACGATGCCGCGGCGATGCAGCATCTGCATGAGGGCGATGAAGCGGGTATCCGGCGATACGTTTCCGACCGGCAGTTGCAGAGGCCCCGGCAGTCGGACGCCCGCCAACTCCAGGATGTGCCGCAGCAGCCTCTCACCGCCATCGACTTTGAGGCCATCGTATGAAAACACATGCAGCCGCTCGCGTCCCAGCGCGGCGGCCACGCTGTCGAGCAGCCGGCAATAGTTCACCGATGCAAGATCGATGTGGGCCGTGAAGCCGGCAAAGTCGCGCGGCTCGCCACGCCCGGCCGAAAAACGATGGATCGATTCGAGCCAGTCGGCGTGATGGCGCAGCACCGCGACGGCGTGGGCATCGTGGTTGCGGGCCAGCAGCGCCAGCATGGCCGCGAAACGCCCGGCACACGAAAACGCTGAACTGTTGTCGCCGATCATCAGGCCCGGCATGTTCTCGTCGGAATAGATCACCGCATCGATGTCGGTCGCGATCGACTGCAGATACCGTTCGATCTGAAGGTGATTGGCCCGCGGACCGCCGGCACCGACATGCGTGCCCTTTATGAGGACGACGGGTCGGAATTCCTCCGCCTTGGCGGTGCGCTGGTCGAGAGCCAGCACACGGCGCTGGCGCAAGAGCCGGTGCTGCGCGTTGAGAAACCGCTGGAGGGCGCTGGATGCCGAACGGTGCAGCCCGAAATGCAGGATCAATCTCACCGCTTGAGCCCCTGGCTGCGGCTGACAGATGCATGCTGGTGGGCGGTGAGAGGCTCGAACTCCCGACATCCACGGTGTAAACGTGGCGCTCTACCAACTGAGCTAACCGCCCCTTTGTTCGCGGGCATCAATAGAGCCGGGACGCGTTGCTGGCAAGCGTCCTGCCTTGTGCACAAAAAGAAGTGCCCCGCGCCCTTACTGAGGGGAAGCGCGGGGCGATGTCGATCCGGCTATCGGCCCGGTTGGATCAGCGGGCCTTCAGCGCGGATGCCGGGTCAGTTGTTGACCGCTTGCTTGAGCACTTTGCCGGCCTTGAATTTGGCGTTCTTGGAGGCCGGGATCTGGATGGCGCGTCCGGAGCGCGGATCGCGGCCTTCGCTGGCGGCCCGCTGGCTCACCGTGAAGGTGCCGAAACCGACAAGGCGGACATCGTCGCCTTGCTGCAGCGCCTTGGTGATGTTGGCAAGGGTGGCTTCCACCGCCTCGCCCGCATCGCCCTTGGTCAACTTGGCATCGGCCGCGACCTGGGCAATCAATTCCATCTTGTTCATGTCGAACCTCTTTGGTGGTTGGCTAAACTCGAGCTTGACTCAACGACGCTACAGAGCCGTCGTTGACAGAAAACAGGAAAATTCCGCCAAAATTGCAAGTGTGGTAATGGTTAATGAAAATTATCCACTATTCGCCAAGCACTTAGGCGGCGGCACCGAACGCAGCCGATCGCCCGGCGGCGCCGAATTGGACATTTTTGCAGGTTTGGGAAATTCGTGATTCGGCGCAGAATTCCGCCGCCTGCACACCACCCCAAATGCAAAAGGCAGTCCCGGGGGACTGCCTTTCGCGTTCATTGTAGCGTCCGGTTCAGTGGGCGGTGATGGCAGGCCCCGTCCCCTGGGCTGCCGCGGCGGCACGTGCGGCCTCTTCGGCCTCCTCGTCCCACTGGATCGGCTCGGGCTTCCTGACGAGGGCCACCTCGACCACCTGCTCCATGCGCGACACCGGGATGATTTCCATGCCGGACTTCACGTTGTCGGGGATCTCGGCAAGGTCCTTCACGTTGTCCTCGGGGATCATCACCTTCTTGATGCCGCCCCGCAGGGCTGCAAGGAGTTTCTCCTTAAGGCCACCGATGGGCAGCACCCGGCCGCGCAGGGTGATCTCGCCGGTCATGGCCACGTCCTTCCTCACCGGGATGCCGTTGAGGACGGAGACGATGGCGGTCACCATGGCGATGCCGGCCGACGGACCGTCCTTGGGTGTCGCACCTTCGGGCACGTGCACGTGGATGTCGCGCTTTTCGAACAGCGGCGGCTTGATGCCGAATTCAGCGGCCCGCGAGCGCACGTAGGACGAGGCCGCCGAGATCGATTCCTTCATCACGTCGCGCAGGTTGCCGGTCACCGTCATCTTGCCCTTGCCGGGCATCATGACCGCTTCCACCGTCAACAGCTCGCCGCCGACTTCGGTCCACGCCAGGCCGGTGACCACACCGACCATGTCCTCGCCCTCGACCTCGCCATAGCGGTACTTGGGCACGCCGAGGTAATCGCCGAGCACCTTCATGGTGACGACGATCTTCTTCTTCTTGTTCGACTGCAGCTCGCGCACCGCCTTGCGGGCGAGGTTGGAAAGCTCGCGCTCAAGGTTGCGCACGCCCGCTTCGCGGGTGTAGCGGCGGATCATTTCCAGCAGTGCGTTGTCCTGGACCACGAACTCCTTGGGTGCCAGAGCGTGGTTCTTCATGATCTTGGGCAACAGGTGACGGCGGGCAATCTCCACCTTCTCGTCCTCGGTGTAGCCGGCAATACGGATGATCTCCATGCGGTCCATGAGGGCCGGCGGGATGTTCAGCGTATTGGCGGTGGTCACGAACAGGACGTTGGAGAGATCGTACTCGACCTCCAGGTAGTGATCCATGAACGAGTTGTTCTGCTCGGGGTCGAGCACCTCAAGCAGCGCCGATGACGGATCACCGCGGAAGTCCATGCCCATCTTGTCGATCTCGTCAAGCAAGAAAAGGGGGTTAGCCTTCTTGGCCTTCTTCATGGACTGGATGACCTTGCCGGGCATCGAGCCGATGTAGGTGCGCCGGTGGCCGCGGATCTCCGCCTCGTCACGCACCCCGCCCAGCGACATGCGCACGAATTCGCGCCCCGTCGCCTTGGCGATGGACTTGCCCAGTGAGGTCTTGCCGACGCCGGGCGGGCCGACGAGGCACAGGATGGGACCTTTGAGCTTGTTGGTGCGGGTCTGGACCGCCAAGTACTCGACAATGCGCTCCTTCACCTTGTCGAGGCCGTAGTGATCGGCATCCAGCACCTTCTGGGCATAGGCCAAGTCGGACTTGATGCGTGAACGCGAGCCCCAGGGAATCCCCAGGAGCCAGTCAAGGTAGTTGCGCACCACGGTGGCTTCAGCCGACATGGGGCTCATCTGGCGCAGCTTCTTGACTTCGGCCTCGGCCTTTTCGCGGGCCTCCTTGGTGAGCTTGGTCTTGGCGATGCGGGCTTCGATCTCGCCGATCTCGTCGCGCTCTTCGCCGTCGCCGAGTTCCTTCTGGATGGCCTTCATCTGTTCATTGAGATAGTACTCGCGCTGGCTCTTCTCCATCTGGCGCTTGACCCGCGAGCGGATGCGCTTTTCCACCTGCAGGACCGAGATCTCGCCTTCCATGAAGCCATAGACCCGCTCCAGCCGCTCGTTCACCGAGGCGATCTCCAAAAGGGCCTGCTTGTCCGCCAGCTTCACCGCCAGGTGGGCGGCAACGGTATCGGCAAGCTTGGCCGGTTCGGTGATCTGGCCGATCGAGGCGACCGCTTCCTGCGGCACCTTCTTGTTGAGCTTGACGTAGCTCTCGAACTGCTGGACCACCGTGCGCATCAACGCCTCGATCTCGGCGTCCTCGCTGGTGACGCCCTCGAGCGCTGTGGCCTTGGCTTCGAAATAGTCGGGCTTGTCGGTGAAGCCGACAATGCGGGCGCGTTCGTTGCCTTCAACCAGCACCTTGACGGTGCCGTCGGGCAGTTTCAGAAGCTGCAGGACCGAGGCGATGGTGCCGACCTCGTACATGCCCTCAGGCGCCGGATCATCATCGGCGGCCTCGCGCTGGGCCACCAGGAGAATGCGCTTGTCTTCGCGCATCACCTCTTCCAGCGCCTTGATGGACTTCTCGCGGCCCACGAACAGCGGCACGATCATATGGGGGAAGACCACGATGTCGCGCAACGGCAAGACGGGAAAAGTCTCGACGGCGGCACCGTCACCCTGTGTCGGGTTTTCGCTCATTGTGTTTCAGTTCCTTTCACGATGCGGCCACAAGCGGCACCACGTCATTCCGACGACCCCGCATGCAGCCACCGCCGTATCTTGCCCATCTGAAGTCTAGACCGATTCGGCCAGCTTGCGCCTTGAAGTACCTCCTGCGGCCCACCTGAAAGGCACCCACGGGAGGATATTCACAACTCTAGCCAAAATGGCGGCAGGCGACGTCGAATTCAAGATGTGCCGCGGGATATGGAAAACGTCAGGCCTGCGGCCGCGCGCACCATTCTTGTCGGGTGGCCGCGTTTGGCGCGCCCCTTCCCTTCGGGCAGCTACACAGCAGACATCCCGGCTGATTCACGCCGATGTCGGCACTTTGGACTTGGTGGGCTTTTCATCGCGGTCGGCGTAGATCAGCAATGGTTTGGCCTCGCCTTCCACCACTTCGCGCGAAATCACCGCCTCCTCAACCCCGTCGAGGCCCGGCAGGTCGTACATGGTCTCGAGCAGGATGCCCTCCATGATCGAGCGCAGGCCACGGGCGCCGGTCTTGCGCTCGATGGCCTTCTTGGCGATGGCCTTGAGCGCTTCTTCCGGCAGGTTGAGCCTCACGTCTTCCATCTCGAACAACCGCTGGTACTGCTTGACCAGGGCGTTCTTGGGCTGGGTGAGTATCTGGATCAGGGCGTCTTCGTCGAGATCTTCCAAAGTGGCGATCACCGGCAGGCGACCGACAAATTCGGGAATGAGGCCGAATTTCAACAGATCCTCCGGCTCCAGGTGCTTGAGAACCTCGCCGGTGCGCCGGTCGTCGACCGACTTCACATCGGCGCCGAAACCGATGCCGGATCCCTTGCCGCGGCTGGAGATGATCTTTTCCAGGCCGGAAAAGGCACCGCCGCAGATGAACAGGATGTTGGTGGTATCGACCTGCAGGAATTCCTGCTGCGGGTGCTTGCGACCGCCCTGGGGCGGCACCGAGGCGACGGTACCCTCCATGATCTTCAAGAGCGCCTGCTGGACGCCCTCGCCCGACACGTCGCGGGTGATGGAGGGGTTGTCGGACTTGCGCGAAATCTTGTCGACCTCGTCGATATAGACGATGCCGCGCTGGGCGCGCTCGACATTGTAATCGGCCGACTGCAACAGCTTGAGGATGATGTTCTCGACATCCTCGCCGACATAGCCCGCCTCCGTCAGGGTGGTGGCGTCGGCCATGGTGAAGGGCACATCGAGGATGCGGGCCAGCGTCTGGGCCAGCAGCGTCTTGCCGCAGCCGGTGGGGCCAACCAGCAGGATGTTGGACTTGGCCAGTTCGACATCGTTGTTCTTGGCGGCGTGGTTGAGGCGCTTGTAGTGATTGTGGACGGCCACCGACAAGACACGCTTGGCGTGGTCCTGGCCGATCACGTAGTCATCCAGCACCTTGCAGATCTCGCGCGGAGTCGGCACGCCGTCGCGCGACTTCACCAGCGAGGACTTGTTCTCCTCGCGGATGATATCCATGCACAACTCGACGCATTCATCGCAGATGAACACGGTGGGGCCGGCAATGAGCTTGCGCACTTCGTGCTGGCTCTTGCCGCAGAACGAGCAGTAGAGGGTATTCTTGGTCTCGCTGCCGCCTGCCTTGCTCATCAGTCCTCCTTGGCCTTTGCTTATTACCAGACTAGCTGTGGGACCCTTAACAGGTCGTCATTACGATCGGCAGCCCGGTTCCAAGGCCCAGCCCTCGCAATTTGCGTGCCATCCAGTTGCCACGCCGAAACTGATTCCTACAACAGCATGGGCAGGTATGGTTAATCAACAATTGATTGTCATCCCGCTTGCGGGTCAAAATTCGGCACCATCACTCCAATGTCGGTAAATTGGGGCGTGAAAGAGGCCAGCACAAGAGGTTGTAGAACCGTATTCAGGGTTTTGCCACTTCCTCGCCCGAGGGCAAGGGCACGCGGTGATTGCCGATCCAGGCCAGAATGTCGCGATAAACCCACTCGCGCTGGCGGTCATGCAGCAGCATATGCCAGCCTTTTGCATAGATCACAAGGCGCTTTGGGGCCTTGATATGACGCATGGTCCTGCGAGTGGGCGCGGCGGGAACAATCTCATCGTGGGCGCCGGCGAGATAGAGCACCGGCATCTTGATGCGCGCAGCGTCGTCGTAGGCCTCGTCCATCAGCCCCACCAGGCCATACATGGCGTCGAAACGGGTGGCCTTGATGTTGAGGGGATCGCGCGAATAGGCGCGCAGTGCATCGATATTGTCGGTGGGCCAGATGTCCAGCCCCGAGCCGGTGGCGGTTTCGGAAGGCACCGTGTGGGCGGTGAGCCACAGGGCGGACTTGTAAAAGGGGTTCATGGCCCGCCAACCCCAGACGGCGGGCGATACGAGGATCACGCCGTCGGCCTTGAGACCTTCGCTGGCCGCCACCATGGTGACAGCCCCGCCCATGGAAAACCCGAGGACATAGACCGGCAGGGCCGGGTGGCGCCGGCGGATGATCGAGGTGAAGCTCTCAAGGTCACTGACCAGCACGCCGTCACCCGGCCAAAGGCCGATCGTGTCGCGCGGATTGCGCCCGAAGCCGCGCTGGTCATAGGCATAGACGGTGACGCCGTGGCGCGCCAGCCAAGGGCCGGCATAGATGAAGTCGTGGGCATAGCCATTGAAGCCGTGCACCGCGACAACGACGGCGCGTGGCTTTTTCGCCGCCCACACATCGAGCGGCAGGCGCTGGTCGTCGCTAGTCACCTGGGCGTGCGGGGCGATGAACGGGTTGGCGCGCACGAGACCGCGCTGCATCACCACCGGACTGGCGCAGGCTGCCAGCACCATCAGCGCCAGGCCCGAGACCAGCCGGGCGATGATGCCCGCAAGCGCCGCTTTGTCGAAATGCCCTTTCACGGCATCCATCTTACATCACCAGCCGCTTAACTTCTCGTTGCACTGCCGGGATGACCTCGGCCTCAAACCAGGGATTTTTCCTGATCCAGGCATTATTTCGCCATGATGGATGCGGCAGCGCCATGACCGGCGGATCGAGTGTCTCGAAAGCTTCTCGCCAGTTGCGCACGGTTTGCGTCAATGTGGGACGCCGCAACTTACCCAGATGCCAGTGTTGCGCATACTGGCCGATCACCAGCACCAGTTCGACCGCCGCGAGATGCTGCAGCAGGCGTTGGCGCCAGTGGGCGGCGCATTCGCGCCGCGGCGGCAGGTCGGCGCCGCGTGAATCGAGCCCCGGAAAGCAGAAGCCCATGGGCAGGATGGCGATGCGCGTCTCGTCGTAGAAGATGTCGGGACTGATGCCCAGCCATTGCCGCAGGCGGTCACCTGAAGGGTCGGTGAAGGGTTTGCCGGAAGCATGGACGCGGGTGCCGGGCGCCTGGCCGGCGATCAGCAGGCGGGCCGTCGAGCTTACCTGCATGACCGGGCGCGGCTCATGCGGCAGCGGCTCGCCAAGCGGATGGTCGCGACAGATGCGGCAGGCCGTGACCTCGGCCAGCAGCTGGTCGAGCTGGCTCATGCCGCGGCGCTGGGACGCCCGGCAACATCGCCATGCCAGCGGCTCAGATGGGGGTGTTCCTCGCCCAGCGTCAGTTTGAGCACCCGCATGAAGTCGATGGCGCACAAGGCGGTGATGTCGGCAACGGAATAGTCATCGCCGGCGATGAAGGCGCGGCCGGACAGTTCACCGTTGAGGAAGTTCAGGGCATCGCCGATCTTCGGCAGGTTGACCTCGGCCCAGGCCGGCACCTGCGGGGTCTCGAGGTGGGCCATGCGCGGGTTGCCGTGGCGAAAGGCAAACGATATCGGCATGAAGAGGCCCTGCTCCACCCGGCGTTGCCACATCTCCACCATGGCGATTTCCACCGGATCGCGGCCGAACAGCGCCGGTTCGGGTTGCAGCGCCTCGAAATAGCGGCAGATGGCGATGGTTTCAGCGATCACTCGGCCGTCGTCGAGTTCCAGGAACGGTGTGCGGGCCATGGGATTACGCGTCAGCATGTCGGCGGCCTTGTGTTCTTGGGCCATGATGTCGATGTTGCGGCGCTCTACCTCAATGCCCTTTTCGGCAAGGAAAATCCGCACCCGGCGCGGATTGGGCGCGCGCTTGTCTTCATACAGCAGCATTTCTGAGCCTCCGGTCGATGGGATCGGCCACAACAGTGGCTGGCGCGGCGGCGCGAGGCAAGTCCGAACGGTTACAAATTAAGCTCAATTTTACCGTTTTCACTGACGTGCGCTTAAGTGTCTTGCGGTTAGCCTTGCTAGGTACGTGCCTTTCATCCGGGTTCTTCGCGGTGAGCCGTACGGGGAGTGAGGTTGAGTCGTGTTGAACCGGACGAACAACAACGCCGATCCCTTGTCGCTGTCGCTGGCCGACAGCGTCGATGCGGCAGCCCAAAAACCCAATACCAACGACGACAGCTGGCAGCACCCGGACCAGATCGCCTGGCAGCGCGACCTGCTCTCGCTGTTCGCCCGCAACCAGATGCGGGTGGCGCTGGCGCTGCCGGCCATCGCCTTGCTGTTCGCGGTGGCGAGCCTCATGTGGACGCCGCTGACGGCGGCCGGGGGATGGCTTGCCTGCGCGCTGGCGGCCCAGGCGGTACAACTGCACCTGTGCCGCCACTACGAGCACTCGGAAAAATCCCATGCCAGGGTGGCCGAGTGGATCGGCATGCTGGCGGCGTCGGAACTTCTCTATGCTTCATGCTGGTCGCTGCCGCTGTTCCTGTTCTGGAAGGACGGCAACGATCTCCAGCACATCTATCTCATCGCCACGCTAATGTCGGTGGTGGCGGTGCGCATCATCATCGCCAACAATTTCATGCCGGTGGTCATCGCCGGGTCCGGCTTCATCACCTTCGCCATCGCCATCCGCTGCCTGACCGAGGCCTCGCCGCTCTATATCGCGCTGGGGGCCATGGCGGTCATTGTCGAGGTGTTCTTCATCCAGCTTGCCCGCCGCTTGCAGGAAACGGCTCGCGACATGCTGATCTTCAAGGCACAGCGCGAACGCCTCATCGACGAACTGCACAATGCCCGCGAGCAGGCCGAAGCCTCGCGCGCGACGGCCGAAGAAGCCAGCCGCGCCAAGTCGCGCTTCCTCGCCACCATGAGCCACGAACTGCGCACGCCCTTGAATGCCATCATGGGCTTTTCGGAGATCCTCAGCCACGAGATGATGGGCCCGCACGCCGTGTCGGCCTATAAATCCTATTCCACCGACATCCATCATTCCGGCAACTACCTCATGCACCTGATCAACGACATCCTCGATCTGTCGCGCATCGAGGCGGGCCGCGTGGAGTTGCAGGAAAAGCCAGTGTCGCTGACCGCCATCGGCGAGGAATGCGCCCGGCTGCTGGGCTTGCGCGTCCAGGACAAGAAGCAGGACCTGAAGCTGAATTTCGAACCGAACAGCCCCGACATCCTCGGCGACGAACGCTCGGTGCGCCAGATGTGGCTCAACCTGGTGGCCAACGCCATCAAGTTCACCCCGCGCGGCGGCAACATCGAGATGGTGGTGCGGCGCCACGACAATGGCGCCCTGTCGCTGGCCGTCAACGATACCGGGCCGGGCATTCCCAAGCATGAACTCGAAGCCGCCATGGGCGCCTTCACCCGCGGGTCCCTGGCCACCCGCCACGCCATCGACGGCGCCGGGCTCGGGCTACCCATCATTAACGGCCTGGCCAAGCTGCACGGGGCCGAACTGCAGATCAAGACGCGCCCTGGCGGCGGCACCGAGGCCATCGTCGTCTTTCCGCCCAACCGGGTCCTTGACGGGCCGCGCGCCGAACTGCTGGCCGCCGATCACATCAAGAGCGAAAGCCAGCGCAAGCTCATTGCCCTGACGGCCTAGGGTCTGTTGAGAATCACGGTTGTGGTGCTGGTTTGACAGGATTGGCTCAGATTTGCGGGGTTGAGGAGGAAGGACATGCTGGCATATTCGACGACGAAACTGCGTGAAGATGGGCCAATCC